>Ga0209465_10000026_pt1 | contig 60944 bp, 55 predicted proteins | sample PanSoiPlot1MoBio_FD_188321 | JGI IMG/M metagenome (GOLD analysis project Ga0209465, IMG submission 188321) | Tropical forest soil microbial communities from Panama analyzed to predict greenhouse gas emissions - Panama Soil Plot 1 MoBio (SPAdes)... | ecosystem: Environmental > Terrestrial > Soil...
GCCTGATCCTGGCCAGTGCGCTTGAAGTCGACAAGGCGATCTTCTTCTCTGCCGCAATCACGGTAGCAGCCTTCGTGCCGCTGTTCACCATGCAGGGCGTCGAAGGCCAGATTTTCAATCCGATGGCACGGACCTACGGATTCGCACTTGCGGGCGCGCTGCTGGCTACCTTCACCGTCACTCCGGTGCTTGCTTCGATGCTGCTTCCCAGACACATCCGTGAAGTCGAGACTATTTTGGTGCGGGGGCTGCGCTCTATCTATTCGCCAGCGCTGCATTGGGCACTCACCCACCGCAAGACCTGCGTCGGCCTCAGCGCCGGGTTCCTGGTCTTGACGGGACTCTTGATCCCGAGGCTCGGAACCGAATTCCTCCCCACGCTGGAGGAGGGAAACCTGTGGATCAGGGCCTCAATGCCGCCCACCATTTCGCTTGAAGCAGCGATGCCGGCAGTCACGAAGATGCGCGAGATATTGATGAGCCACCCCGAGGTTATCACGGTGGTCTCGCAACACGGCCGCCCTGACAACGGCAGCGACGCGGCTGGATTTTTCAACGCGGAGTTCTTCGTCCCGCTCAGGCCGTTCGATGTATGGGAGTCGGGGATGACCAAGGACAAGCTCCTCGAAGACATCCAGGCGGAGTTCACCAGAGAATTTACCGGTGTCGGCTTCAACTTCTCCCAATATATCCAGGACAATATTGAGGAAGGTCTATCGGGGGTCAAAGGCGCCAATTCGGTCAAGATCATTGGCCCTGATCTGGCACGACTCGAGCAGATTGCTGAACAGATCAAGCGTGAGATGGATCAGGTCAAGGGGGTCGCCGACCTCGGCATTTTCCGCGTCCTCGGGCAGCCCAATCTCAACATCAGAGTCGATCGCGACAAAGCGGCCCGCTACGGCCTCAACACCGGCGATGTCAACGCCGTTGTGCAAGCGGCACTGGGCGGCAGCGTGGCGACCACCCTGCTGGAGGCGGACCGCCAGTTCAACGTGACGGCGCGGCTCGCGCCGGAGTACCGCGGAACGTTCGATGCGGTCGGCCGGATCAAAGTCGGGTTCACAACGCCAAGCGGCACCAACGCCTACATTCCGCTAAGCGAGATCGCCACGATCTCGATCGATACCGGCGCGTCATACATCTATCACGAGCGAAATGCCCGATATATCCCCATCAAATTCAGCGTGCGCAGCCGCGATCTCGGCTCGACGGTTGCGGAAGCCCAGGAGCGGATTGCGCGCAATGTGTCGCTGCCAAACGGTTATCGCATCGCCTGGGCCGGCGAATTCGAGGAATTACAGCAGGCGAAGGCGCGGCTTGAAGTGGTGGTGCCGATCAGCCTCATGATGATCCTGGTGCTGCTCTACGGCCTGTTCAATTCGCTGCGCGACAGCCTGTTGGCGTTGGCAGGAATTCCGTTTTCGATTGCCGGTGGCGTGATCGCGCTGTTCGTCACAGGGCTCGACTTCAGCATCTCCGCTGCGATCGGTTTCGTGTCGCTGTTCGGTGTCTCGGTGATGAACGGCATCCTGATCATCACCTACTACAACCAGACACGTGCCGGCGGCATGGGTACCATTGCGGCTATGTACCACGCGGCCGAGCAGCGGATGCGGCCGATGCTGATGACAGCATTGTCCGCGTGCATCGGCCTGCTGCCGGCAGCGGTATCGACCGGCATTGGCAGTCAGGTGCAGAAGCCCCTCGCGACCGTGGTGGTGGGCGGCATGCTGATCGGGCCAATCGTCATGTTGGTGGTGGTGCCGGCACTGCAGACTTTGTTCCTGGATTGGAGGGGCCATCGCCAAGAACCGGCCTTCCACGAGAATGAACCGGATCTTGCTGAAATCTGAACGTATCGTGGTTGACTCGCAACTGTAGATCGTTGGCTGGGCCACCTGGGAGTGTCGTGTTGCCCGGCTGACATCGGTCCAGTGGAAGGACGGGTTCACCCACCCTGCAACCCCCCGTTCCGAAGCCCAGTGGCAGACTGGATCGGGCGGACCGAAGGTCTACAGTCGGTAGACCAATGGCCCTCCGACATCAATGGAACCGCTACACAGCCGAGGCGTTAAAACGAGACCGCCCTTTTAAATTATGGGTCGAAAGAACGTCGCATGATGGAATTTTTAACAAGCTGCGATGGTCTCTCTTGTGATTGGAGGGCAGCAGAGGCGTAACCTGAAGTCGCGGTGCTACAATATTGGTATGCCAGCTATGTCCGATTCCGGTGGCTGGACAGGTCCGAATGCCAGCTTCGTGTTGCGCCTTATCACTTGCTTCGCTGTCGCTGCTGCGACCGCGAATTGCAATACCGCAATGGCTCCCCTGAGCATCCAAGGGGAGAGGGAGAGATTGCAGGTGGGAACATAGATTGCACTTGGCAACACTGATTGCATTGGGTAACATAGCTTGCGATGGGTAACACAGGTTGCAGGGGGGAACAGAGGTTGCAGTGGGTAACATAGAAAAAGCCAACACAGGTCGATTTCCGGCGAGGTTTTCGCCATAATTCGTGGGCATTTCTAGTGCGTATTTCAGTAATACTGCACATACAAAACTTGAGGGTATTTCGGTAAAAATGAGACTATCGAGAAGTGTGCAGCGTTAGCTGGTGCAGGGTGACCGTGTAGGACGATGGCAGGTCGCGGAGAGACTGAAATGCGGACACAAATGCAGATGCATGGACATGACATGGCGGCTGGTCCTGGGAGGGCGGAGGCCACCGTTCTGCACGAGCTCGGAATGTCAGCTTTCCAGCGTGGCAACGTTGAAGTTGCGTTGAGGTTTATGTCGCGAGCGTGCACATGCCCGGAGGCGCCCGCGGTGTGGCATCGAAATAATGCGGAAATCCTCGACAGGTCCGGCGACTCGGAAGCGGCCGAGGCTGCGGCCCGGCTGGCGCTACAACGTGATCCTGATTGCGCCAGCGCGTGGGAGACCTTGGGCACGATCCTGGTCCAACAAGGTAAGGTTGCGGAAAGCTGCGCGTGCTATGAAAAGGCCGTTCAGATCGATCCCGACTTCTTGCAGGCCCTCAATAATCTGGCCGTGACCCTCGATCGACTGGGGCAGTTGAAGGCAGCCGAGGCGCGGTACAAGCAGGTGTTGCGTCTTGCACCCGAGAGCCCCGACATCCAGCTGAACTTCGCGACCTTGCTGGGGGAACTGGGGCGCTATCATGAGGCCTTGGAGATCGTTCGGCAGGTCATCCGACGCCACCCTAACATGATGAGGGCGCACGCGGTCGCCTCGGAGTTCACGCGTAATTTGAAACGACACGGGTCTGCTCCCAGGCGGGTTGAGCGGGCGCTCTTCGTCGGCCCCGATCAGAGCGAAATCCCTTCGCCGCGGTCCGGCGTATTTTCACGCAAGCAACTGCGCACCGTCGCTCGCGACTGAGCCGTTAGAGCTTCAGGTTGATCCGCCCGCTACGGTCAACCTCAGGGGCGACCCGCAGGTCCGTCGTTTGAAGAGGAATTGTAGGTTCAACGTTACGGCTCGATCAGCCGGCCGGTGGCAGCCTTAATGGCGGCTTCGACCCGCGTGGCGGCGCCGAGCTTTTCGCGTGCATTGTCGATGTGGAAGTCGACGGTCCGCTTTGACAAGCCGAGGATTTGCGCGATCTCGGCCGACGTCTTGCCACGCGCCGCCCAAGTGAGCGTCTCGACTTCACGCTCGTTCAGATCGACCAGCTTCGGCCACAGTTCGTTGCGGGCGACGCCAGCAAGGCGGGCGGTGATAATGGCATCAAGCCGATCGAAATCTATTGGCTTGGTGACGTAGTCGTCGGCGCCGAGTTGGCGACCTTTGAGTTCGTTGTCCCGGTCGGTCAGAGCGGTCAAGAATATGAACGGCATATTGCGAAATCGAGGGGCTAGCGCAGTGAGCCGCTCCAACAGCTCGAAACCCGACATAACCGGCATGCTGATATCCGACAGCACGAGATCAGGCAGAAACTTGAGAATGGCGGCAAATCCCCCGCGGCCGTCGTGGGCGACGCAGACCTCGTAGCCGCGCTCCGTCAGCTCCTCGGCGATCAGGGAGGCGGTATCGAGGTCGTCTTCGATGCAAAGGATTTTTTTGTGCATTTCCGGCATGGACGGCTTTGGTCGGGCTGCCGCCGCAAACAGGCGGCACCTCGATACTAGGATATTTTAGGCTAGGGAATGAGGAAAAAATGCCATAATGCCTCTGGCCGGCTCGATGAGGACTCCACCTTCGCTTTTAACATGCAACGCTGCATGCATCACGGTACGCTCCCATGAGGCAGCCTCGCTCCATCAGATTTCACCTGTCTCTGGTGTTCATCTTCTTCTTCCTGCTGATCTTTTTTCTCGGCATGTTGAGCATTGCGCGGCTTCGCGATTTCAACAACGTATCCGCCGACATCGCGGATGTCTGGCTCCCCAACACGCGCGTACTGGGCGACCTCAACAACTACACGTCGGATTTCCGAGCCGCCGAAGGCAACAATTTGCTGGCGTCGACCGCACCGGACCGCGAAACCGTCGAACGGGAAATGGTCGAACTCGATCGGGCCATTTCCCAGGCGCAGGCGAGCTACGAGCACATCCGCCATGATGCCGAGGAGCGGGCCTTGTATAGCCAATTCCGCGAGCGCTGGAACGACTATCGGATCGTCGTCAACCAGATGCTGGAACTGTCGCGGAGCGGTCGCAACGCAGAGGCGGTCTCCGCCTATATGACGACGTCGCACACAGCCTACAATGCGGCCAGCGATGCACTTGGGCAGCTCACTAAGCACGCGGTCGAGAACGCGCAGGCGGCCGCGAGCCGGGTGGCGGTCGCCTATCAGGATGCGCGGTGGCTGATCGGTATCGCTATGGCCTTCGCCGGCGTCCTGGTGGTGGCTGCGCTCATCTACATCAGCCGTTCGATTTCGAGCCCGCTGCTCCGGCTTGCCGGCTACATGCACCGCCTGGCCGCCAACGATACCGATATCGAAATCCGCGGCACCGAGCGCAGCGACGAGATCGGTGAAATGGCGCGCGCGGCCGTGGTGTTCCGCAATAATGCAATCGAGCTTATGGTCACCCAGCGCGGGCTTGCCCAGCAGGCCACCATGCTCGAGGAAAAACTCGCCGCCGAACGGCACCTCACCCAGTTGCAGCGCAACTTCGTTTCGATGGCCTCGCACGAGTTCCGCACGCCGCTGACCATCATCGACGGACATGCGCAACGCCTGCGGAAACTCAGCGACCGCATCGGCGCCGATGAGATCGTGACCCGCGCCGGTAAAATCCGTGCCGCCGTGCAGCGAATGACGCATCTGATCGATAACCTGTTGACCTCGACGCGTCTTGTCGAAAGCGGAGCCGGGCTCTATTTTCACCCACAGGACATCGATCTGCGCGAGCTGGTGCACGATGTTTGCCAGCTCCACCACGAGATTTCCCCCGGCTCGACTATTGCCGAGAACCTGGGGGACCGCAGCCTGCGCATGGTTGGCGATCCGAAATTGCTGTTTCAGGTTTTCGACAATCTCTTATCCAACGCCATCAAGTATTCGCCAGGTGGCGGCATTGTCACCATCACGTCGCGTCCTGAGGGTGGGCGGTTCGTCGTCGTGGTCGAAGACCAAGGCATCGGCATTCCGTCCGCAGATCTAGGGCGGCTTTTTGAGCGCTATTTCCGCGGTAGTAATGTCTCCGGGATTGTCGGCACGGGAGTCGGGCTCAATCTCGTCAAGATGGTCGTTGACCTGCATGGTGGCGAGATCGAAGTTGAAAGCCAAGAAGGCGAGGGTGCACGCTTTACCGTGCGGCTGCCGATCAAGCCGCCGCCGAGCGCCGGTCATCCCGAGCCGCCGTCGATCGAAATGATCGCTGAACTACGGGCCGCCGAGGAGCGGGTCGATGCGGGCTGAGGCGTCGACGCAGCTTCAGTAAATCGACGTGGTTTGTAGGTTTCGTAGGCCGGATCAAGGCAAGCGTAGTTCGGGACGGCCCAACCCGGATTGCGCCACGCTTCCGGCTGCGGCCCCCAAGGCACGGATGCCCGCGCAATCCAGCCGATGTGGTGCAGGTCTGCGCGGGGTCAGGTCAGATCATTCCGCGGACAATTACAATGGGCGGATCTCGACCTTGCGGAATCGCACGATACCTTGGCCGTACTGAAGCGCAATCCGCCCCTTTGGGAGCTTGGCATCCTTGGCGCCATCGACAGTCTTGATGCCATTGAGGACCACGGTGAATTCGGGGCCCTTGGCGGTGATGTCGTAGTAGTTCCACTGGTTTCCGGCCTTGGGCATGGGCGACACCTTGGCCACGTTAACGATCGCGCCGGTGCCGTAGCTTGGGTCAGGGCGAGTATCGAAGATGTTCACCTCATAGGCGTTTTCGGCTGTGACCCGCTTGGGATCGGTGGCGCGGATGAAGACGCCGCTATTGGCGGTGGCATCGACCCAGAATTCGGCCCTCAGTTGGAAGTCCCCGTATTCCTGCTTGGAGACCAGGAAGCCATTGCCCAAGTCGGCCTGGACGATGCCGCCTTCGAGCAGCCGCCAGTTGGCGTTACCGATGGGCTCCCAATTGTTCAGGTTGGACCCGTCGAACAGCGTAACCCAGCCGGTATTGGCCTGGCCGGATGCCTGCTGCGCATGCCAGACCGATGTGAGCCCGACGAAAAGCAGCCCGAGACTGATGGCGAACCAGCGTTTCATGGTGATGTCCTCCAGTGCTTATGATGGTTGCCGTGATTTGGATGGTGGGAACTTGCTGCGTGCGTGGGAACGGTTGAGCGACGGCGAAACCTATCAAGGGGACGGGATTTGCTACGCTCAATCCATCCTATCAGGATTCCGATCAATGGCCCTTGGAATTGAACGCGATCAGCGACATGGCCCGGACATTACGGTCCGCGATCATGTTGGCTGTTGTGACCTGATACTTCTTGAAATGCTCGGTCTGCCGATGCGCGTTCAGTGCGGCTTCGTTGTCGTAGACCTCGTAAAGAAAGACGTGGTTGGGATTATTCGCCAGCACGGTGACATTGAATTCCCGGCAACCCGGCTCCTTGACGGCATTGGCCGCATTCTCCTTGATCGCCTCCAGGAATTTCGGCATCTCGGACGGGATGACGACGAGATCGACCGCGTTGATGTAGACGCCACCGACCTGGGCGGCCGCATCGCGGCCTGGCAGAAACGCAACGAGTGATGCGCTGGCGAGCAGCGCAACAGCGGCTGCGGCAACAAAGACCGATTTCAGAGTTACTTTGCGCATGTGACTTTCCTCCGTGGGGCCGACTGAAATTGAGGTGGCGTTGGTCAGCCTGCAACGCACCGCCATTGTGATCGATCGATGGGACCGGTCGTCCATTTTTCGTGCGGCAGAATGCCCATTTTTGCTGCTCCCGACAAGGAGCACGCGCTGGTGCTGCGGTTCCACGTGCAATAGCTGCTCAGAATCGGTTGAGCCATGGCGAAACCATTACTATCAAGCGCGAGGTGGAAGCACTCGCGGTGCAGCGATTCAAAGCGAACGACATCCGCTCCGGCCCTCGCGGTTCAACGGTTAAGCCAGCCGCGCGCGAATCCGAGCAGCCCCTGGGGCAGAAAAATGACCATCGCGATAAAAATAATTCCCACCGGAATGAGATAATACTCCGCGAAAAAGCGCGAGAAGGCTTCACGCAGCAACAGGAAAAAACCGGCGCCGACAATCGGCCCCACCAGCGTGCCGATGCCGCCCATGACGTTGAAAATGACGGTCTCCCCTGAAACCAGGTAGTAGACGAAGTCGGGCGCGGCGAAACGGTTTTGAATCGCGTAGAGCACGCCGGCCAGCCCCGCGAATAGTCCCGACAGCATGACTGCAACCATCTTGTAGCGCTCAACTGGATAACCAATCGCGCGCGTGCGGCCTTCGTTCTCGCGGATCGACTGCAACACCATACCGAAGGGCGACTGGGTTATGCGTCGCAGAATGAGATAGGACGCCGTCACAACAGCAAGCACGAACCAGTGCAGGGTCTCATTTGTGAAAGGGGTCGCGTAAAGCCACGGAATGGATAATGCCGGCCGCCGAAACGTCAGCCCGTTCTGGCCTCCCGTCACCTCGGTCCAGGTGAAGATGATGACGTAAAAGATTTGCGAGAAGATGAGGGTCGTTATTGCAAAATAGATGTCGCGTAAGCGCGTGGAGAAATAGGCGACGAACAGCGCGGCGCCCGCTGCCCCGACGAGCCCGTAGCCGATAGCGAGCCACAGGTTGGGCGGACTGACTGTCAATAATGCGGCCGCGGCGCCGTACATGCCAAGGCCGAAGAACGCCGAGTGGCCGAACGAAAGCATGCCGCTGTACCCGATCAGGATGTCTGACGACATAGCGAGCAGTCCCCAGATCAGAATTTCCGTCAGGAAGCGGCGCCAGAATTCCGGCAACACGAGCGGCGCCGCCGCCAGCATCACGATGACGACGCTGAATCCGAACCAGTAGGTGGTCCTGAAAGTCTTGGCGGCTGGCTTTTTCATTTTGGCGTCGGAACGAAGAGGCCGGTCGGCCTGAATAGCAGGGTCAGGATCAGGACGACAAATGAGACGATGACCGCCTGGGCCGGGCTCACCCAGATCGAGGCGTAGGATTCGAGAAGGCTGATGAAGATGGCGGCGGCGATCGAGCCGCCGAGATTTCCCATGCCGCCAACCACGACAACGATGAAGGCCTTGAGCACCCAGTCAAGACCCATGGCGTGGTTGACCCCGACGAGCGGCCCGAACAGCACACCGCTGGCGGCGGCCATGCCGGCGCCGATGGCGAACACTGCGGTATGCACCCGCGGAACCGGGATGCCCATGGCCTGCGCCATAACGCGATCCTGGGTTGTCGCACGAATCCAGATTCCGTAGGTGCTGCGTTTGAGGAACAGCCAGAGGGCGCCGATGATGACCGCCGAGAGTCCGGCGATCAGGAGCCGGTACCACGGATATTCGAGATAGAAAAGCTGAAAGCTGCCGGTGAAGGGCTCCTGGATCTTGCGTGCCACCGGGCCGAACTGCCAGAGCGCATAATTCTGCAGCACCAGAGAGATGCCGAACGTGGCCAGGATCGTCGTCAAGGGATCGCGGCCAAGCAGCGGCCGGAGCGTCACGATCTGGAGCGCGGCGCCGAGCAGCCCTATGAGCAGGGCCGCAATGATGAGCGCAAGCCAAAAGCTGCCAGTCGCAGACAGCACGACGACACCGATGTAGGCGCCCAACATGAAAAGCTCGCCATGCGCAAAATTCACTACGTCCATGATGCCAAAGATCAACGTCAATCCCGAAGCGACCAGCGCCAGGATCATGCCGGCGACAATGCCGTTTACGGTTTGAATTATGATCTGATCGTAGGGAATGGAGCTGATGAATTCCGCAACGGTCTCCATGACTCACACTCCCAGATATCGATGAATGACTGCGTCATTCACCTTGATATCGGCCGCGGCGCAGTGATGCCGGATCACGCCCTTCTCCATGATGTAGATGCGTCGGCTGGCCTCGAGCGTGAGCGGTACGTTCTGTTCAACCAGTAGGATCGCGACGCACTCCCGCTGCAATACCTCGATGATCTGCCGGATCTGCGAGACCATGCGCGGCATCAGGCCTTCCGTCGGCTCATCCAGCAGGATGATCTTGGGTTCGAGCATGATAGCCCGCGCAATCGCGAGCATCTGCTGCTCGCCGCCCGACAGCGTACCGCCTGCCTGGCTGCGCCGCGCGGCGAGCACCGGGAAGTACGTGAAGACCTTCTCGAGAAGCTCGTGCTTTTTTGCATCGGGGACGTCGTGCCTGTCGAGACCGGTGCGGAGATTTTCCATGACCGTGAGGAGGCGAAAGATGCGCCGATCTTCCGGGACATAGCCGATCCCGAGTCGTGCCAGTTTGTGCGCCGGCAGGCCGGTAACCGAGTGGCCTCCCAGCAGCACCTTGCCCTCGCTTGGGCGGACGAGGCCCATGATGGTTTTGAGCGTGGTGCTCTTGCCAACGCCGTTACGCCCCAGGAGCCCGACGACCTCCCCGATGCCGACCTGCAGCGACACGCCATGCAGGACATGGCTTTTGCCGTAGTAGGTGTGGACGTTTTCGACTGAGACGAGGGGATCTGTCGGCGCCTGCGCGGTGGTGCTCATGTCTTGAGATAGACCTCCAGCACCTTCGGATTCTGCTGGATTTCCGCCGGCGTCCCCTCCGCCAAGACGCTGCCGTAGTGAAACACGCAAATCCGCTGCGCCAGCTCCATCACCACCTGCATATCATGTTCGACGATGAGGATCGTGAGGTTCTTGGCAATGCCACGCACCAAGTCCATGGTGTCGCGTGTCTCGGCAGCACTCATCCCTGCCGTCGGCTCGTCGAGGCACAGCAGGTCGGGTTCGGTGGCAAGCGCAATCCCGATCTCGAGATTGCGTTGCTCGCCGTGCGAAAGGTTGGCTGCCGGCTCCTTCGCCTTGCCGCGCAGGCCGACCGATTCCAGCACCGCTTCGGCCTTTGCGATGATGTCGCGATAGGCACTGTAATGCGTGAGCATGCTCCAGGCATGCCGGCGCGACTGCGCCGCGATGCGGACGTTTTCCAAGGCGGTAACGTTGGGGAGGATATTGGTGACCTGATATGACCGCGCGATCCCCTTGCGTGAAATGCGATCAGGGGAAAGCCCGGTAACGTCCTCGCCATTGAACAGGATCCGACCCGAAGTGGGGCGCAGAACGCCGGTCAGGCAATTGAAGAACGTGCTTTTCCCAGCCCCGTTTGGCCCGATGATCGCACAGATTTCGCCACGTGCAACTTCGAAGTTGACGTTGTCGAGCGCGGCCAGGCCACCGAAGCGGACCGTCAGCAGTTCTGCCCGGAGGATAGACGCTGGCGCTCCCTGCTGGGCGATAGCGGAGCGCAGGCTGATCGATGTATCCGCCGTCACTTACGGGGTATCCCGATGAAGTAGAATTGCGGCGCTGCGCAGGGACTGCTCCCTCTCCCCGCTTGCGGGGAGAGGGTCGGGGAGAGGGAGCCTTTCCACGAGTCTGAGCCTGTGGAGAGCCCCCCTCACCCGGAATGAGCGCGAAGGACGCGCTCATTCCGACCTCTCCCCGCAAGCGGGGAGAGGTGAAGAAGCTGCCGCGTCAATGTCATCAGGACATGCTCCTAGGCGGCGGCGAACTTGCAAGCCGGTGGGAAGAACGTCTTCTCCTTGTCGATCGTATCGATGATCTTGTGCTTGCCGCCCGCGATTTCGAAGATAAACTCGCGCACGAACGCTTGGTGATCCTCCTTGCGGAGCACCTTGTCACCCTGCGGGAAATCGTCGCCTTCCTTCATCTCCAGGCCTTCGAGCGCCTCGACCAGCTTCATGGTGTCCTCACGCCCGCGGAAGCCCGATTTCTGCATACCGAGCTTCAGGGCATTCATCGCCTCATAGTTCGACTGCACGTAACGGTCGGGCAGCGGGCCTGAGGGATCGATCTTTTTGAGCCGCACTTTGGCTTCTTCCAGGAACTGCTTGTGCGCCGGTGTGTTGAGCGGGCCCTCGAGAACCGGAACGTAGCGATTGATGCCGACGAAGCCCTCGATCTTGTTGCCGAGCGCGGGCAGGTTGGTGGATTCCGCTATGGCGCCGTCTCCGGCCCACTTGTATTTCCGGGTCAAACCGAGATCGAATGCCTGGTTGCCGACGACCACCGCATCCGCGCCGACGAACACCCCGAACAGCCCGTCGAAGTTCCCGTTGATCCTGGAGAGGAACGAGGTCATGTCGGCGGTGCCGAGTGGGATGCCGGTGGTGCCGACGACTTCGCCACCGGCCTTTTTAATTTGCTCCGCATAGGCATCGCGCGTCGATTGGCCCCACGCGTAGTCGTTAAAGGCGATGTGCCACTTCTTGCCCATCTTGACCAGATAGGGCGCGAATGCCACCGCTTGTGCCGGAGCATAATCGAACGGCCGGAAGCTGTAGCGATTGCACTTGCTCGTGGTCAACGTTGTGTCGAGGCACACGCTGATCATATTGACGATCCTGGCGTCCTCCCAGACCGGCATGCAGGCGAGGCAGATGTTGGAGAGGAAGCCGCCGACTTGCGCGTCGATCTTGTCCTCGCCGACAAGCTTTTCTGCTTTGCGGCGGGCGACGTCGGGCTTCGACTCGTCATCAGCGACGACCAGCTCAACCGGCCGGCCGTTGATACCGCCGGACTTGTTGATGCGGTCGACGGCCATTTCCACGCCGACCAGCGCCGTCTTGCCGCCTGCAGCCCCCGCGCCAGAAAGCGGCTGGATCGTGCCGATCTTGTACGGCTTGGCCTGGCCGATTGCGGCCCGCCACGGCGCCGGCAGCGATATCATTGCGCCCAGCACGCCGGCACCCCACCCGACCAGTCGGCGACGGGTCACTTTGCCGCTGTGCCAAAACTCGTTTGCTTCGTCGAAATCATTCCAGTCACCGGCCATTGTGAGTTCCTCCTCGGACCCTCTGTTCCAATCGGAAACGCGCCCGTCTGCCAAGCCCGCGGATCGCCGCCATTTAGGAGCCGCCGCGCCCCGCACGCTATCCGCGAATTGAACCATGATTTTCGGGATTCCCGACACATTCCGCTGAATTCAGGTTACCGCACAGGTTACCGCAATGGTCCTGGTGTGTGGAAGGGGTTGCACAGGGTTGCGACAAGAACAGCGGGGCGACCCGTGCCGCTCTCGCTATCGAGGGAGGCGACAAGGCGCAATAGCGTGTTTACGCCGTGGGTCGGCGGGGTTACGCCAATTGGTCGAAGGCGCAACCCTCATTCTCTGGACGAGACGGCGGGCCAAAGCGAAACCGCTCGACGCAAGAACCCTTCGCGGCGTTACCCCGGCACTTTCAGCAGCACCAGCGAAATCGCCGGCACATAGCTGATCAGCATCAGCGTCGCAAAATTGATCAACACGAACGGAACCACGCCGCGATAGATCGAGCCGAGCGGCTGGTTGAAGATCGCCTGCGACGCGAACAGGTTGAGGCCGAATGGCGGCGTATACATGCCAATCGACAGATTGACTGCCATGATGATGCCGAAGTGGATGGCATTGACGCCCGCCGCCTCGACCACGGGCAGCAGCAGCGGCGTAAGGATCATGATGGCGGCCGGCGGCTCGAGGAAGCTGCCGATCAGCAGCAGGCCGAGATTGACCATCAGCAGAATCTGCCACAGCGGCAGATGGAGCGAATTCATTGCGTCGATGAGGCTCTGCGGAATGCCGCTCGTGGTCAGCAGCCAGGAATAGATGCCGGCGGCGGTCACGATGATGAGGATTTGGGAGATCAGGAACACCGATGCGATGGTGATGCGCCACAGGTCGCGCCAGCCGATGTCGCGGTAGATGAACATCGTCACCACCAGCGAATAGACGGCGGCGACGCCGGCGGCCTCGGTCGGTGTGAAGACGCCGCCGTAAATGCCGCCGAAGATGACGAACGGTGTGCCGAGCGCCCAGCCGGCCTCCTTGGTGGAAGCCCAAATTTTCGGCCATGACGCCTTCTCACCGACCGCAACCTTGCGCGACCGGGAGTAGAAGACGACGTAGATAGCATCCACCAGTCCAATCAGCAGGCTCGGCAGGATGCCGGCGGTGAACAGGGCGATCGCCGATTGCTGCGCTGACATGCTGTAGAGAATCATCGAGATGGACGGTGGGATCACCACCGCGATGGCGCCTGAGGATGCGATCAGGCTCACAGTGAAGCGGTCCCCATAGCCGCCGCTCCTGAGCGCCGGATAGACAAGCCGCCCGACCGCCGCGACCGTGCCGACGGCGGTGTGGGACATCGCGCCAAACAGCTCGGACGAAACGATCGTGGTCATCGGCAGCGAGCCGCGCGTGCTGCCGGTGATGGCCGTCACCCACGCGATCACCCGCTTGGCAATCCCGCCCTGGCCCATGATCTCGCCCGCCAGGATGAAAAACGGGATAGCGAGCAGGGGGAAGTTGTCGAGGCTGCCGAACATATTGGTTTGGATCGCCGTGGTCTGCACATCGGCGACGAAGATGACCGCGACCAGCGAGCTGATGAGGAGGATCAGGTAGATGGGAAAGCCGATGCAGAGCAGGATCACCGGCAGGATGAAATACACGAATGTCGCTAGCACGGCCGCGGCGTCCGAAATGATGCGATCAAGCGGACGCCAACCAGAAATGCGTTAAGACCGAGGCCGATCGGCACCAGCGCCTGCGGGATTACCATTGGAATTTCCGCCGCTTGGCTACGCTGATCGAATTCCGCCAGCATCTGGACAGCAGGCCAGCCGAGCACGATGAGGATCACACAGACGGCGATCATGGTGAGATCGGCGGCCACGTCGAGCGCGCGACGCAGTCCGGGCGGCAGCGCGTGGAGGATGACGTCCATACGTAGCTGCTTGCCCTCGAACCCCACGATGGCATTGCCGAGGAATACGGTGCCGACCAGAAGGAACAGCATGATCTCTTCGGCTGAAGCGATCGGACGAAAGAACACATAGCGGCCGACGATGTTGGCGGCGTTGAGCGCGACCGCGATGAGCATGAGCACAGCCGTCAAGCCCTGAACAGCGACGACGAGTGCGTTGATGAAAATCATTCAAGCCCCGATCTCTTATCCCTCCCCCGCTTGCGGGGGAGGGTAGGGTGGGGGCGCGAGCCCCGAGTCGTACTGCGGTGCTGCCCCGCCCCGGCCCTCCCCGAAGACGGGGAGGGAGAAGCGATCAGTTGCTGCGCTTCGCAGTCGCGACCATCTGGTCCCACAGCGGTTTGAGTTCGGGCTTGGTCTTGACGATGTCGTCGCCCACGGATGCGAGCTTGCTCATCATCTCGGCTTTGTCGGCGGCCGGGAGCAGGATTATCTCGCCGCCTTTGTCAGTCCATAGCTTGCGTTGCGAGTTGATGAAATCGAGCGACCATGGTGTCGCCTCGACTCCGGCTTGCTTGGCGGCGGCCATGACCAGCCCCTGCAAGTCGGCAGGCAAGCCGTCGAACCACCGTTTGCTCACCATGGCAATGCTGAAGATGTAGGCTTGGCCGGTTTCGGTCATGTACTTGGCGGCGCCCTCATACTGGAGCGTGGTGAAGATCGGCACCGCGGAAAACGTGCCGTCGATCGTTCCCTGTTGCAGCGCAGGCAGCACGTCGCCGAGGGTGAGCGGCACGCCGGTCCCACCGAGTCGTGCGATCTGTTCGGTCTGGAAAGGCGATGCCAGCACGCGGATTTTTTTGCCCCTGAAGTCCGCAAGAGTGCGGAACGGCGCCCGCATGGCAAATGCCGCTGGCCCGTACATGAACAGGCTTGCACCGATCAGTCCCTTGTTGGCTCCGATGGCGAGAAAGGTCTTGGAAAACTCCTGGTCCGCGATGGTTTTTATGGCATGCTGGTCATTCTGGAACAGGCCCGGCGCGCTCAGCAACTCAAACCGCTGGTCCACCCCGACGAGGAACTCCGGCGGGCCAACCCACATCTGGATCGAGCCGAGCTGTGTGCCCTCGATCATGCGTGGGATGGTGCCGAGCTGGCTTGCCGGATAGAGTTCCGCTTTGATACGGCCGTTCGTGTTCTTGTCGATCGCGACGGCGAAACGCTTCATCCATTCGTGCTGGGCGTCGTTCAAGGTTGCGGTAGCAAGCTTGATCGTCAGGGACTTGTCTTGAGCGGCGACGCCGCCCACGCACGCCGCGAGCAGCGATCCGGCGAGCGCAAACGCGCACGCGCGCGAGCCAAATAGCGCTGTCACGGAAATGTTCATGTCCATGGGTTCTCCCATCCTGCCGCTTTCGCCGCGGCTGTTGTGATTAAGTCAGTGTAGAGCGGATTCCGGTCAGGTTGAAGCACTCTGGGAAGTTGAGGGTTCAATCCGCCGGTTTTCATGCGGGCGCTCCGCACTTTCCTGCGGCAGGCGCTGCCGTTTTCCCTTCGGACGCGCTTTACGTGCTGGCGCAAAGTCCGAGCCTCGACTAACATCCCGGGCCTGACCCCCGAGAAGCCGGCCGATATCCGGTTGTGATCGCGCGGGTTTGCCGGATTGCGACGCGCCCCCGTCCCGGTCCGGCGCGTCCGGAGATTCGCGGTTGAGACACCGGGATTCGCTCCGATGACAATTGGCAATGGGAGGAGTTGCATGTTTACAACTGGAAGGCTCGCTGCGCTGGCATCCATTGGTTTCGCAGCGATCGCGGTGCCGTCATTCGCGGCCGATGTGACCTATGAGCGGCTGCTCAATGCCACTAATGAGCCGGAGAACTGGCTCATGGTGCACCGCGACTACAACAATTCGCGCCACTCGCCGCTGACGCAGATCAACGCGACTAATGCGAAAGATCTCAAGCCGAAGTTTATCTTCTCGATCGGCGGGCGTGCGACCGGCGGTACCCTCCGCGGCAAGGAAGAATCGACGCCTCTGGTGGACGATGGTTTCATGTACGTGTCGGACACCTGGACGCGGGTGATGAAGTTCGATGTCCGCAGCGGCGACGCCGCCGTGCCATTGTGGCGCTATGATCCCAAGATCAAGCAAGCCCGTACCAATCGCGGCATCGCGTTGTACGGAAACAAGGTCCTCATCTCTACCAACGACATGCGCATGATGGCGATCAATCGCGATTCTGGCGAGCTGATTTGGGAAGTGGACGCCAAAGCGCCCACCGATCCGGCAACCGGAACGCCGTCGCCGACGACACAGGGCTTCACGGGGGCGCCCGTCGTGGTCAAGACCAAAGGCGGCAAGGAGCTGGTCCTGCAAGGCGAGAGCACCGGCGGCCAACTCGGCACAAGGAGCTGGGTCGGCGCCTGGGACGTCAATGACGGTAAGCTCGCCTGGCGCACCTTCACGATTCCCGCTCCGGGCGAGCCCGGCTCGGAGACCTGGAAGGACAACCACAACGCTTGGCGCGTCGGCGGCGGCGGTGTGTGGCAGTCCGCTTCCTATGACCCGGCCACCAATCTCCTTTATTACGGGACCGGCGATGCCTTCCCGAGCTTCGATCCACAGTTCCGGCCGGGCGATAATCTCTTCACCGCCTCGACCATTGCGCTCGATGCCGATAGCGGCAAGATCGTATGGTACTTCCAGGAAACTCCGAACGAACATTGGGACTTCGACACGCCAAGCCCGAAGATGCTCTACGAGGTTCCCGTCAACGGCGAGCCGCGCAAGGTGGTCGCGAACTTCTCGCGTAACGGCTTCTATTACACGCTCGACCGCAACAACGGTCAGTTCCTGCGCGCCGATCCGTACCAGGAGAAGATCACCTGGACCAAGGGCATCGACCCGAAGACCGGCAAGCCGATCGACTACAACCCGGACGCCCCGGTACAGGTCTATGCCGGCATCGGGGTGATGCGCGAAAAGCCCGGCCAGGAGGCGTGCCCGTGGTGGAACGGCTCGCCGACCTTCTTCCCGCCGACGCTCGATGCCAAGCGCATGATCGCCTATGTGGCAGGCGCCGAAGGGTGTATATCGAGCACCGCCGTCAAGACGCCGATGGACGAGAAGAAGGATTACGTCGGCCTGCCGCCGTGCTGCACCGAGCAGGGCCGCGTTACGGCTCACGGTGCGTTGTGGGCGATGGACCTTCGCACCGGCAAGATCGTCAACAAGGCGACGTTCCAGCCGCCGACCGAGTCGGGCATGCTAAGCACCGAGGGCGGCCTGCTGTTCACCGGGCACATGACGGGGAAATTTGCCGCCTATGACGCTGAAACCCTCAAGGAGGTGTACAGCTTCAATCTCGGCACTCCGATCACCGCCCCGCCGATGACCTACAGCGTCGGCGGCAAGCAATACATCGCGGTGGTCGCCGGCGGCGCCGTCGGGGTGCGGGGCGGCGGCCTCTATCAGCCCAGCGCGTTCGTGGCCGTGTTCGGGCTGTGATGAGAGATAACCTCTCCCCGCAAGCGGGGAGAGGTCGCTAGCGGGAAGGCCCCCTCACCCCGACCCTCTCCCCGCAAGCAGGGAGAGGGAGAAGGCAGACGCAGCTCGTGATCTACCCCACCGAAACGCGTCAGCTGATCGCAGGCGGTTTTTGACGAGACGTGGTCTCCGGGATCGGCGCCGGCCTTTGGAATTCCACGGCGGAGATTTGCGGCAATGGGCAATACATTGCTTTCCATCGGCGCAGCGATTGCGATGTGGTTCTGCGTCGGTGCGACGCAGGCGCAGGACCTGCCGCCGAAAATCTGGGACATCAAGCTCGGGATTCCGATAAGTGCTCTGCCGCTCAAAGACTTCGTCGATCCCGCCTGCGGAACCAATGGCGGCCCTCCGGCACGCGTGCTCAAGGGCTTCGACGAATTTGCCGTGTGCCCGGTGGAAGCCACCACGAGCCTGCACGAGGTGTGGTTCCGCTACGACGACGAGATGGAATATATCGCGCGTGCGCGGCGCTCCGGCATCCTGATCCGGCAATATCAAGCCAATTCGCTCGCCGGCCAGCCGATCATCACATCGCTTTTGATCGACGATGCGGGCTTGGTGCAGGGCTATCGGATCGTCAACGATCCGCGCGTGGAAGGCAGCACACGCATCGCAGCCTTCGGCATCGCGGATCTGTTCAAAGGCATGGCCGGCATAGGTATTCCATGCACCAACCTCCCTCCCGCGGAAGGCGAGCGGCCGATCGACGGCACCTTTGTCAAGGAGATTTGCGAGGCCAAAACGGACGACAAGATCACGCGGGTGGAGTCGCGCTACTATTACAAGCCGGGCCAGTACGCCGTCGATCCCAATGAAAATCGCCTGACCGAAAACCAGTTCGAAAGCTCCGCCCGGATCGAGGTCTATCATCCGCCGCGCGGGGCGCGGTAGGGCGCGGTTCTCTCTAACCCGCCGCCCCGCGGGTGGCGATTCCGCTGCGCTAATCCGCCCTACGCAGGCGAAAGCGCGGAGCAGGCGTAGGATGGGTTGAGCGGAAGCGAAACCCATCGGCGGTCTCTACTCGCTGCACCGCCGCTGATGGGTTTCGCTCCCCTCAACCCATCCTACACGGCTGCTTTGTCACGGATGGATCGAGTTATCCGGCATCATGGCGCCGGTGAAGACCGTGCCGGTCTGATTGGTGTTGTCCATTTTAGCCGAGCGCAACACCGCATGGTTCAGGTCGGCACCGCTCAGATTAGCGCCTCCGAGGTCTGCGAGATAGAAGACGGATTCGCCGAGCTGGGCGCCTGAGAGGTTGGCGTCGCGGAGATTGGCCTGGGTGAACTCCGTACTATTCGCGACCGCTCCGCTGAGGTTGACGCGCAGCATCCGGCCCTGATGCAGGTTGGCGCCGTTGAGCGTGGCGTTGGCGAAGTTCACGTCGTTGAGCAGCGCTGCCTCGAGGTCGGCTTCCGTGAGGATGGCGCGGTCGAGCCGTCCATTGAGCAGGCGGATGCTGCCCATCAGCGCCTCGGTAAGGTTGGCACGGGAAAAATTGGCGCGGCTCGCATCGGCTTCGAACAGCATCGCGTTGGCAAGCTTGGCGTTCGACAAGTCGGCCTGGATAAGATCGGTCTTGTTGAGGTTGGCGCCGGTGAGATCGGCGCCCGCGAGATTCGCCCCCCGCAGCACCGCGCGATGGAAGCTCGCCCCGGCCAGATTGGCCCCGGCCAGATTGGCGCCCGCGAGGTTTCGTCGCTTGAGACTGACACCCGCGAGGTTGCAGCCCGGGCAGTCCTTCGTCTCGCCGGCGAGGAACGCGGCGGGATCGGGCGGTTGTGCCGACGCGTGGTCAGGTACGGTGGCGCCGACTAGCGCGAAAACCAGGATGGTGGCAATGATCGGCAAAGTCGGGCGCATTGCTGAAAATCCGTGTCAGGAAAGTCTTCGTCGGCAGCTGGCCGATGTAGCGTATTATCATAGCGCGTTTGAACGCGTTCCGACTAAACAGAATCTCATGCCGTGCAGTTGCCTCCTCCCTCTCCCCGGTTGCGGGGAGAGCTGAAGAAGCCCTTCACGACAGCAGCGCCGCCTCGAAGGCGCTGGCAATCGCTGGCCTGCTCTTGCCAGCTTTAGCTGCATCGCCGATCACCACGACCTTCTGTCTTGGCCGGGCGACGCGGCGGGACGGCTGGCCGGTGCCTCGCCGCGCCTTGTGGTACAACCAGTCCCGGAACCCCTCCAGGGCGAAAATCCAGCGCAGCACTGGCCATCTGCCAGCGCCCCAGTCGAGCACCAGGCTCGGCAGGTGTCCGAGGCCGAAGCGGTAGCGTGCGCCGGTTGCGATCACGATGCGATGGTAGGCGGCGAGGGGCTCCGGCGTCTCGATGACATCAACCCCATAGAGGAAGATGACACCCCTGTGCATGCAGGCCGCCACCATGCGTTCGATATAACGGTCGAACGAGGCCTGCTCGGCCACAACTTCCTGAAACAGCGGCGCCTTGCCGGCATGGCGAAACGCGCCACCCGGCGTGGTTTCGCGCTCGAACACCGTCACGCTATTGCCCTCCGCGACCAGGGACGCATAGGTGAGCCCGGCGGGCCCTGCGCCGATGACAGCGATGCGCTCGCCTTGCGGCGGCCGTGCCGCGGCAAAGCGTGTCTCATCGCCCGCGATCGCGTTGACGACACAGCGCAGCTGCGTGCCGCCGCGCATCTCGTTGACGCAGGTATTGCAGGCGAGGCACTGCCGCGTCGGCTCGCCGCGAGCGAGCTTGGCGACCCAATCGGGCTCGGCGATCAGCGTGCGCCCGAGCGCCACGAAATCGGCCTTGCCGGAGGTGATGGCACCGGCCGCGACCGCGGGATCGCCGAGGCGGCCGACGGTGATGACCGGGACCGTGACGTCCCGCTTGATATCGGCCGCATAGGAGAGGAACGTCGCATCGGCGTATTGCATGGGAGGGATCATGCGCGCCGCGGACGGCAGCGAGCGGTAATGGCCGGCTGCAATGTGCAGCGCGTCGGCGCCCGCAAGCGCGGCCCGGATGGCGACCTGGCGGCCTTCGTTAAATGTCATGCCCTCCGGAAAATAGTCCTCGACCGAGATTCGGAAGATGACCGGAATGCTGACTGCGGCCTTGACGGCTGCGAGCACCTCAAGGCCAAAGCGTGCACGATTTTCCACCGAGCCCCCATAGGCGTCGGTGCGGCGGTTCTCGAACGGGTTAAGAAATTGCGAGATCAGATAGCCGTGGGCGGCGTGAATCTCGACGCAATCGAAGCCCGCTTTTTCGGCACGCGCCGCGGCGGCCGCAAAACCCGCGATGGTGAATCCGATGTCGTCGAGCGTCATCTCCTTGGGGATGATGGTCTGGTTGGTGACCTCGAACACCTGATGCGGGATTGCGGAGGGCGCGACCGGCGTGTCGTCGCAAATGTCCATGCGGGTGTGGCCGCCGCCATGACCGAGCTGGATCGACGCCTTGGCGCCGCCCGCATGAATGGCGGCCGTGAGCTGCGTCAACCCGCGCAGGAAGCGATCGTCATAAATGCCGAGTTCGCGCCGGCGGTGGCGTCCTGCGCGCGTGGGCGACGCCATCTCGACCGTGACGAGGCCGACCTCGCCGCGCACCCGCGCCATATAGTAGTTGACGGTGTGCTCGGTGACGAAGCCGTGCTCGTCGGCAAGCCGCGTTGTCATCGGCGGCATCACGATGCGGTTCTTGATCTCGACGCTGCCGATGCGGGCCGGCGTCAGGAGAATATTCGTCTCGCTCATAGGGTCGGAACTTCGCCGCCGTCCATGTCGATGGTGGCGCCATGGAGCCAGCGCCCGCGCCGCGACACCATGAAGGCGATCAGGCTCGCGATATCATCGGGCGTGCCAAAACGGGTGACATTGATGTCCGCCCGGTGCCACTCGCGCACTTCCGCCTCGCTCTTGTCGGTGCGCTCGACATCGGCCTTGATGCGGCGCCAGAACCGCTCGGTCTCCACATAGCTCGGATGGATGGTGTTGACCTGTACGTGGTCGGTCTTGCCAAGATCGGCAAGCGCCTTGGCAAAGGCCGCGCAAGCCGCATTCACCGAGCTGCCGATGGTGAAGGCCGCGATCGGAATGCGGCCGCTGGTGCCGCCGATGGTGACGATCGAGCCTTGGGCGTCGCGCAGCATCGGCCAGGCGGCGCGGGAGAGCCGCACGTGGGCAAAGAATTTCAGCGCGTAGCCGTCGGCCCAGTCGGCGTCCGTGAGGGCGAGAAAATCGCCGCGCTTGGTGGTGCCGGCATTATTGACCAGAATGTCGAGGCGACCGAAGCCGTCTTTGACGGACGCAACGAGTGTGTCGGCCGCATCCTCCTGGCGCAGATCAAGCGCCCGGTAATTCGCCTTGCGACCATGCTTTTGAACTCCCGCCGCCACCTCGCGCAATGCCGTCTCGTCGCGTCCCGTCAGCATCACGTCGCAGCCCTCTTGCGCCAGCGTGAGCGCGACGCCGCGCCCGATGCCGCGGCTCGAGCCGGTCACAAGCGCGACTTTTCCGGTCAGTTCGAGGTCCATGCCAATCCCGCCCCAAGGGAAATGATCCGGCTTTCATCCTCGATTGCGGTTCGCGTGGCAAGGGCGAAAGCGGGCCGTGAGTGTAGAGCGAGTTAGCCTTAACGCGCCAAACCGCGGAATGGCCTATTACGCGGCGCCGACTCGACCTACGCCCAGCGCCGTAGAAGCCCGGGTTGAGCGGAAAGCGAAACCCGGGAGCAGCATTGCCGCGTTGAGAGGGCGGCCCCTAATTTCGCTTCGCTCAATCCGGGCTACGATTTTGCGCTCTCCTTGACGCTCCACCAACCCCTCCTTAACCTCCTTCGAAACTGCATCTTTCACGAGCCTGCCCCGATGGACGTCAACGAGCAAATCCATGCCCAACTGGTGAAGGCCGGCGTGCGGCTCGCCGCCAGCCTGCCGGACGATTGGGTCAACGGGCTGATCCGCAAGGTAACGGCCGGCAATCAGATCAGGCACATCCCGGTCGGACGCGAAGCAGAGACCATCGCGATCTGCGCCGGCGCGTTCTTCGGTGGCATGCGTTCGGTCGCCATCATGGGCAACACCGGGCTCCTCACCTGCACGGGCGAGATGGCGACCTTGTGCCTGCGCCACATGATCCCGGTGTTCTGCATCGTCAGCGCGCGCGGCTCGATCGACGATCACAAGGTCTATCAGGAAGTGCAGGGCCGCCGCACCATGCCGCTGCTGCAGGCCTATGATTTTCCCTACCAGGTGATCGACAAGGCCGACGACATCGAGCGCATTCCCGACGCCTACGAATGGCACCGCCTGCAAAAGCGCCCGTTTATCCTGTTCCTCACCAAGCGCCTGCTCGGAGTGAAAAACGCATGAAGACGCGCGAGGCGTTGGCGGTGCTGGCGAAGCACCGCGGCGATGCGATCGTGGTGTGCGCGCTCGGTATGGCGGCCAACGAATGGTGGGCTGTGACCCAGAGCGAGGACAGCTTCTACATGCATGGCGGCATGGGCTTTGCCGCGAGCTTCGCGTTGGGTTTGGCCACGGCGCTGCCGCACGCGCCGGTGTGGGTGCTCAACAGCGACGGCTCGCTGTCCATGAACCTCGGCTGCCTGCTCACGGAAGCCGGCCAGCAGCCCGCGAACCTCAAGCATTTCGTGGTCGACAACCAGCGTTATCAGACCGTCGACACCATGCCGATGGTCAACCAGGACAACTCCGACTACGCCATGATCGCCAAGGGCGCCGGTATCCGCCAGGCCGCGACCATCGACAATCTCGCCGACCTGGAACAGCAGATGCCGGGCATCGTGGCCGCGCCCGGGCCGTACTTCATTCGCCTGCGCGTCGAATCCGAGCCCGAATACCAGCGCGCCCCGCCCGCGACCTATGAGGGCCCGGAGATGAAGTACCGCTTCGGCCGGGCCCTGGAGAAGAAGCTTGGCATCAAGGTGTTCGGGCCGCGGGGGTTTTAGCGCTATTTGCCACCCGACAGCCGCTTGACCAGGCTGTAAAGATATTCGCCGCCGTCGAAGAACGATTTGATCGCGACGCGTTCGTCTCTACCGTGGGCGCGGACGTCGTCCTCGTCGCCGGCGAGCCCGGAATTGCCGTAGGTGGGAATGCCGGCATTGCGCAGGAAGCTGCCGTCGGTCCCGCCGGCGCTCATTATTGGGATGACCGGTACGCCGGGCCAGAACTCGGCTGATGTCTTTTCGATCGCGTTCATCAGGCCGTCTTCGAGGGCAGACGGGGCGCTCAGCACCGCTTGCCCGAGCGGCGTGAGGGAAATCTGGTCATCGGCGAGCACGCCTTTAAGAGTCGCCGTAATATCCTCCACCTTTTCGCCCGGCATGATGCGGCAGTTCACGATGGCGCGAGCCATCTGAGGCAGCGCGTTGTAGGCGTGACCGCCTTCCAGCATGGTGGCGACGCAGGTGGTGCGCAGCTGGGCATTGTACGCTGCTTTTTGGGACAGCCGCGCCAGCGCCGTCGGGTCGGGAGTCGCCGCCAGGACTGCCCTGATATCGGCGGCGGTCTGCTCGGTCTCAAGCTCAGCGGTTTTCGCAAAATAGGCGCGCGTGGTCTCATTGAGCTTCATCGGAAAGGTGAACTTGCTGAGTCGCGCAAGGCCGTCAGCCAAATGATAAATGGCGTTGTCCGGGACCGGCAGGGAGCTGTGGCCGCCCTTGTTGGTCACCTCCAGCCGATAGTTATAATAGACCTTCTCACTCGTCTGAACGCTGTTGCGGATCGTCTTGCCCCGCCGGATGCCAACGCCGCCGCCTTCGTTAAGGGCGAACTCCGCGTCGATCAGGTCGCGATGGTTTTTCAAGAGCCACTGAATCCCCAATGCATTGGCGTCGAGGATTTCCTCGTCGGTTTCCAGCGCCAGGATGATGTCGCGGTCGGGGCGATAGCCCTCCTGCCTGTAGCGGATGAGGTTGGCGACGAAGGTCGCCGCCATGAACTTGTCGTCGCCTGTGCCGCGTCCGTAGAAATAGCCGTCCTTCTCGACCAGCTTGAAGGGGTCGGTCGACCAGTCCTCGCGCTTCGCCTCGACTACGTCGATATGGGCGAGCAACAGCATCGGCTTGCGCGCGCCGGTGCCGTGCAGCCGCGCCACCAGATTGCCCTTGCGCGGCGCCGGCTTGAACACCTGCACATCGGCGCCTTCGAACCCGGCTGCGCGCAACCGCGCCGCCATCGCATCGGCGCCGCGCGCGGTGTCGCCAGTGTCGGTGACGGTGTTGATCTCCACCAGTTCCTTATAGATGTCGAGGGCGAGTTGCTGCTGCGGCGTCAGCGTTTGGGCGTGCGCGGGCGCCGCGCCGCCTGCGAGGATCAGAACAGCGGCGCATGCGATCGCGCCGGAATACAATAATGGGCGGCGAGAAGCGGACTGGGGCTTTGAGGCGATGCAGGTGAGGGCGTTCGACATGGCGACCTCCCGAACGGACAAACGGATGCCCGCCGTGACTCTGGCGGCTCGCAGCCCATTATGGGCCATTTCGATGTTGCCGCCAATGCGGAACGGCGCCATGCGACTATGCCGGCCGGAATCCGAACGGCATGCGCTCGGTGGGTTCAGCGTCAACGAGGCCCGGCGGCATTTCAGTCAACAGTTCCACCGAAACCAGTGTTTCGGGCGAATCCCGCGTCGGTTCGAACAAACTTCGCCACTCGGCATTGGCGTTCTCGAAGGCGGTGCGCGCTCCATAGGCGGCCATGTCTTCGTACTCAATCATCAGGATGACGCCATGGTCCGGTCCCGGCACGGTGGAGCGGAACATGCGGACCGACTTCGGCATGACAGGACTGTTGAATTTCGGTTCGGCGGCTTGCGCGAGCTTCTTCAGGAAGTCCGGCAGGCGGCCCGGTCTGACCTCATACTTGAAGATCGCGATCACTGACATTTGTGGGACTCGATTTGTCGTTCGCAGGCCGTAGGATGGGTTGAGCGCAGCGAAACCCATCAGTCTTTGAGGACGGCGCGGCCCAGGATGGGTTTCGCTCCGCTCAACCCATCCTACACGCCACCTGACACGCCCGCGCGCGCTGCCGTGATCGCAACCCACACCTTCTCGGGTGTTAGCGGCATGTCGAGGTGACGGATGCCAAACTCCGACAGCGCGTCGATGATGGCGTTCGGCACCGCAACCAGCGCGCCGGCGCAGCCGGCCTCGCCGCAGCCCTTGATGCCCAGCGGATTGGTGGTGGCGGGCACCGGGTGATGCGCGGTGACGAAGCCCGGCACATCGGCGGCGCGCGGCATGGCGTAGTCCATGAACGAGCCGGTGATGGGCTGGCCGTCGTCATCGTAGACGACGTTCTCCATCAGCACTTGGCCGATTCCCTGCACGAGCCCACCGTGCATCTGGCCTTCCACCAGCATCGGATTGATGACGGTGCCGAAGTCGTTGGCGGAGGAATATTTCACCACCTCGACGACGCCGGTTTCCGGATCGATCTCGACCTCGGCCACATGGCAGCCGTTTGGAAAGGCCGCGGGCACCAGCTCGCTGGCGATCTTGACATCAAGCGTCTTCGGCGTGTCATCCGGCAGCTTCCTGCCCTCGCGCAGCTTTGCGGCGAGCTCCAGCACCCCGATCGAGCGGTCGGTGCCCGCAATGGCGAATCGCCCGCCAGCGAATTCGATGTCGGCGACCGCGACTTCGAGCACGTGGGAGGCGGCCCGCTTGCCTTGCTCGATCACCTTGTTGACCGCCTCGACCATCGCCATGCTGCTCGACGCCGCCGAACGCGACCCGCCGGTGCCGCCGCCGGTGATCAGCTCATCGCTGTCGCCCTGCAGCAGGCGGATACGGTCGAACGGCACGCCAAGGCGGCTCGACAGGATCTGTGCAAACGGGGTGGCGTGGCCCTGGCCGTAGTCGAGCGTGCCGGTGATGAACGTCACGGTGCCGTCCGACTCGAAGCGGATGCCGCCCATTTCCCTGTTGGGTGGCGCCGTCACTTCCAGGTAGCTGCCGATCGCGATGCCGCGCAGCTTGCCACGCTTCTTGCTCTCGCGCTTGCGCGCCGCAAAGCCTTTCCAATCGGCAAGTTCGAGCGCATGCCGCAACACCGCGGGGAAATCGCCGGAGTCGTAGGTCTGGTCGGAAGCCGCCGCATAGGGGATTTCCTTGGGCTTGATGAAATTACGCCGCCGCAACTCCAGCCGGTCGACGCCGGTTTCCTGTGCCGCCGTATCGATCAGGCGCTCCATGAAATAGTTGCCCTCGGGACGACCGGCACCCCGGTAGGCGCTGACATAGGAAGTGTTGGTGAACACGCATTGGGTCGAGACCTCGATCAGCGGCGTGCGATAGACGCTGACCATGTTCTTGACCGCGTTGACGGTCGGCGGCAGCGGCGCCACTGCGCCGAGATACGCGCCCATGTTGCCGGTCCCGGTGAGTCGGATCGCCAGGAAACGGCCCTCGGCATCGAGCGCAAGCTCGGCGACCTTCTCGTGGTCGCGGCCGTGGCTGTCTGAGAGAAAGCTCGACGAGCGCTCGTCGGTCCATTTCACCGGACGCTTGAGCATTCGTGCCGCGTGCAGCAGGCACACATATTCCGGATAGGCCTGCGCCTTCATGCCGAACGAGCCGCCCACGCTGCGGGTGAGCACGCGAAGCTTTGCAGGCGGAATGTTGAGGATTTCCGCGAGCTGGGCGCGCAATCCGAACACGCCCTGGCAACCCACATGAAACGTGAAGCGCTCGTTCGTTTCGTCATAGGCGGCAACAGCCGCCCGCGGCTCCATGGCATTGACCACGAGGCGCGTGTTGCGCAGCTCAAGGCGCGTGACATGTGCCGCCTTGGCGAACGCCTCCTTCACCTTCTCGGCGTCGCCATAATGATAGTCGAGCGCCACATTGTTCGGCACATCGTCGAACAGCAGCGGCGCGCCTGGCTTGACGGCTTCACTCGCGAGTGTGACGGCGGGAAGGGGCAGGACATCAAGCTCGACAGCTTCGGCGGCCTCCTTGGCTTCGATCGCGGTCTGCGCCACCACGCACGCGACCGGGTCGCCCACGAACCGCACCTTGTCGACTGCGAGCGCCGGGCGCGACGGTTTCTTCATTGGGCTGCCGTCGCGGTTTTTGAGCGGCGGCATGCATTTGAGCGATCCGTATCCCTGCAGATCGGCGCCCATATAGATCGCAAGCACCCCCGGCATCGCCAGCGCCGCCGCGGTATCGATGCCGTTGAGCACGCCATGGGCGTGGCGCGAACGCACGATCGCCGCGTAGGCCTGATTGGGAAGGCTCACATCGTCCGCATAACTGCCGTGCCCTTGCACCAGAACAGGGTCTTCGGTGCGCAACACCGGCTGGCCGATGCCGAACTTCTGCACTGCCCAGGATTTGGGATCGCCTTGAACATTCATGATAATTCGCTGAAAACCGGGGTGGCGGAAGCCATCGAGATAGTGGAGCGGGATGCGCCGCACAAGCGGGAGGGAAGGATACGAGCTATGTGCGTAGCCAGATGCAGGACCGCGCGCGATTTCGCGCGCGGTCCTGTCGTGCAATAAGGCAAAGCCGTTCTCGAATTGGGCCGTGGCGCGTCAAAGACGCCGCGTAACCGCGCTTGCTGCATCATCCCAGGCAACGCTGCGGCCCCGTGACTGCTTGCACCGGGCGGCTGGAGGTGGGACCGTTTTGCGAACACGCCGGCGTTCGGCGCAAAACTGATCACGTGGGAGGAACTGGATGTCCGGCTTCACAACGATTGGATCGACGCGCCGCAATTTGCTCAAGGCCGGCGCCGCGCTCACGGCCGTGTCGATGGGCGGTGCGGCGGCGCGCCGTGCGCTGGCGCAAGCCACCGGCAAGCCACCCACCAAGGTTTTGGACTTTTCCACCTATGCGGACGTCGCTAAAGCGGAGCAGGAGGGGCAGCTCGTCTTCTACTGCCATGAAAACGAAGCCGGCACCGCCGCCATCATGGATGGCTTCCGCGCCGCCTTCCCGAAGATCAAGACCAGCTATGTGCGGGCCCAGACCGGCGCGCTCTATAACAAGATACTCTCTGAGCGCTCGGCCGGGCGCTTCGACGTCGACGTAATCCAGTTTTCGGATCTCGCCCCCGCCCTCGATTTCCAGAAAAAGGGTGGCTACGAGCGCTATGTGTCTCCCGAGGCCGCCGCCTACAAGGGCGAGTATCTCAGCACCCCGGTGGGCTACTTCTTCTGGACCGGCGTGACCTTCGCCGGCATCGCCTACAACCGCGTCAAGGTTAAGGCCGAGGAAGCTCCAAAGACCTGGAAGGACCTGCTTAATCCGCGCTGGCGCAATGCGATGAGCTGCAAGATCTCAGCATCGGGCTTGCAATTCGTGCAGTGGTACACCTTCACCAAGCTGTACGGCCCCGACTACTGGAAGGAGTTCGCCAAGCAGCGCCCGCGCGCGTTCGATTCCCGCGTGCAGCTGTTCGATCGCCTCGCCAAGGGTGACGATAAAGTCTGCGCGCTCGCCGAATATGCGGCCTACATCCTCTATCGGGACAAGGGCGCCGAGGTGGATTTCGTGGCTCCGGAGGACGGATTGCCAGCGACGCCGCTCGTGGTCGGCGTGCTCGACAAGGCGCCGCATCCACAGGCGGCGCGGCTGTTCATCGACTGGGCGATGTCAAACCGCGGGCAGGCATTCTATCAGAGCAATCCGAACCTCATCTACGGCTCGCTGCGTTCGGACGCACCGCCGATGGCCACCGGCAAGCGGTTGCGTGACTTCAAGCTGCTGTTCCCGACCGACTTTACCGACTACATGGCGAGCCAGAATACGTACAACAAAGAGTGGAACGCGATGCTCGGCCTGTAAGGGCCTGCGTCACTCGCTCGGCCGGAACGCCGCCATGGAAGGCTTACAACCGCGGTGGTCGTTCCTGTCCGGACAGACGGTGGTGGGCGTTGCGGTGGCGGCGTTTGCCGCCATCCTGGTGCTCTACCCGGTCTTCTTTCTGCTCCAGGCCTCGCTCGATGTCGGCGACCCGGAGGCAAGGCCTCCCACTGCCTATGGGTTCGACAACTACGCGAACCTGTTGCAGTACTCCCAGATTCTCCTCAACACGGTGCTGGTGTCGCTGGCGGCGACCGTGATGGCGATGGTGTTCGGCTTCGTTATGGCCTGGATACTGTCGCGCACCGATGTGCCGGGGCGGCGGACTTTCGAGCAGCTGATGGCGATCCCGTATTATGTCACGCCGCTGCTCGGCGCGTTTGCCTGGAGCCTTCTCGGTACGCCGGAGAGCGGCTTTATCAATCAGGTGTGGCGTGCGCTCGGCGGCGAGGATCATTTGATCGACATGGCGACGCCGCTCGGTATTGCCTGGGTCATGGCGTTGTTTGAGGGCTCGGTCGCGTTCGTCATGATCGGCGCGGTCATGAAGTCGATGGACCCGGCGCTCGAAGAGGCTTCGCAGATGACGGGTGCGAGCCGTTTGCGCACAATGCTCAAGGTCACGCTGCCGCTGGTCGCACCCGGCGTGCTGGGCGCCGCGATCTTCGTATTCGCCGAAATGCTGGGCTCATTCTCCGCCGCTTTGGTTCTCGGCATGCCCAACCGCTTCTACGTTGTCACCACTGCGATCTATCAGTTCGTCTCACAGTATCCGCCGCGCCTGCCGCTGGCGGCCGCCATGGGAGTGTCGCTGTTCGCCGTGATGTTCGTGATGCTTTACCTGTATCGCCTGGTGATTGCCGGACGCAGTTACGTCACGATCACCGGGAGGGCATTCAGGCCGCGGGTGATGGAAGTGGGCCGGCTGCGGTGGGCGCTGCTCGGAGTCTGTGCCTTCTATGTGTTCCTGTCGGTGGCTTTGCCGCTCGCGACTTTGGCCTACGCTTCGCTGCAACGGATCGCGGTCGCCTTTCCGGCGACGGGCAACTGGACTCTCGACAACTATCGTACCGCGTTGACTTTGAATGCGGTGCGGTCCGCGCTTGCCAACAGCTTCGTCCTCGGGGTCGCGACGGCGACCATCGGGGTCGCGGTGATGGGGTTGCTCTCCTGGATCATCTATCGATCGCGGGTCCGCGGCAGCTTCGTCATTGAGTATATCGTGATGTTTCCACAGGCGGTGCCCCGGCTGGTGTTCGCCTTCGGCATGATGTGGGCGTGGCTGGTGTCCCCGGTCCCGATCTATGGCACGCTCTGGGTGTTGCTGATCGCCTATCTGACGGTCTTTCTCCCTCTCGGCGTCCGCGCCATTTCGGGTGTCATGTTGCAGATCGACAAGAGCCTTGAGGAGTGCGCGCAGATGTGCGGTGCGGCGTGGTTTTATCGCATTCATACGGTGACCATGCCGTTGCTGCGGCCGGGCCTGGTCGCGGCATGGCTTCTGCTTTTCATCGCCAGCGTGCGTGAGCTCGGCGCCTCGATCCTGCTGATGGGCCCGAATTCCAAGGTGATCACCCCCGCGATCGTGGAGTCGTGGTTTGCCACGAGCGCCGAACTGACCGCCGCGATGGCGCTGATCCAGACGCTGGTGGTCGCTTTGGCGATGGCGGTGTTTCTGTCGGTGACAAGGCGAACTGTTCATCCCGGGGGCGAATAGGATGGTCGATGCAGAGCGTATCCCTGCGGCCACTCGCCCCCATATCGAGGTCGAGAACCTGGAGGTGCGCTACGGCAGCGTGACTGCGGTCGCGGGTGTAACCTTCGAGGTGCGGCCCGGAGAGCAGCTGACCCTGCTCGGCCCCTCGGGATGTGGCAAGACCACAACGCTGCGCGCCATCGCGGGTCTCGAACGGCCGACCGCGGGCACGATCCGCATCGGCGGCAAATGCGTCTACGCGGCCGCAGAGCGCATCAACGTGCCGGCAGAAAAGCGCGGACTTTCGATGGTGTTCCAGTCCTATGCGATCTGGCCCCATATGACGGTGTACGACAATGTCGCCTACGGGCTCCGGGTTCGCCGGCAGAACCCGCACGAGATCCGGGACAAAGTTCGCCGGGCGCTCGATCTCGTGCAGATGGGCGCCTTCGAAGCGCGTCAGGCGTCGCAGCTCTCCGGCGGGCAACAGCAGCGCGTCGCCCTGGCGCGCGCATGTGTGTTCTCCCCGTCGGTCCTGCTGTTCGACGAGCCGCTCTCCAACCTCGATGCCAAGCTGCGCGCCGACATGCGCATCGAACTGCGCGAGTTGCAACACCGCCTAGGCATCACCTCGGTCTACGTGACCCACGACCTTGAAGAGGCGTTGGCGATGTCGGACCGGATCATCGTCATGCGCGACGGGCACATCGAGCAAACCGGATCGCCTGCCGAAATCTACAATCTGCCGCGCAACGCTTTCGTGGCGGATTTCATAGGGTCGTCGAATCTGATCCACGGGAAATTGCAGCCCGACCTCGCCTGCGACGGTCTGATCGCGCTCGAAACGCCATCGGGCCACCTGGTGTACGGGAAGGCGCATGGCCGCGCCGTGGGAGCTGCACCGGTGTTCTCTGTGCGCAGGGTGCACTTGCGACTGAGCTTCTCGCCCCCGATGGATGCTGCGGGCACACGAAATGTGTGGCCGGTGCGGGTTCGCCGTTGCGTCTTCGAGGGCGATTTCACCCAGATCCACGTCGCCTGGGGCGACCGCGAACTGGTCTTGAGATGCATCGCGCAAGAACCTGTCGCGGAGGGGCGCGAGGCTTATTTGTCTGCCGATCCAGCTCACTGCATCCTGCTGGACCCGGCATAGCGCCACTGCGTCGTCTTGAACCTCCTTGCGACCGCCCCCCAGGCTGGTACACTCCGCCCGATTTGACGAACACGGGCCGCTTGCCAGTTGCCGGGAGCAGACGTTGGCGCGGCGGAGAGGCATTCGATGGACGACGAGGGCCGGGCGACCGGCGGCCTCGACCCCGCGCCATATCGGCAGCATGCCGATAGCCGTGCCCACCGGGGTCGCGGCCACTACTTCCGTCATCGGCGGGCGCCCGATTGGGGTGCGCCCGGGCGCGCCACCTATGCGGCTCTCGATCTCGGCACCAACAACTGTCGCCTCCTGATCGCGCGGCCGTCGGGCGACGGGTTTCGCGTCATCGATGCGTTCTCCCGCATCATTCGGCTCGGCGAAGGCGTGTCGGCCACCGGCAGGCTGTCCGAGGCGGCGATCGCCCGCGCGGTCGCGGCGCTCGGCGTGTGCCGGGACAAGATGGTTAATCGTGGCGTCACTCGCGCGCGCCTGATCGCCACCGAAGCCTGCCGGGCCGCCGTCAACGGGGCCGAATTCCTGGATACGATCCGCGAACAGGTCGGCATCGAGCTGGAAATCGTAGATCGGGAGACCGAGGCCGACCTCGCCGCCACCGGCTGCACGCCGCTGATCGATCCGCAGGCGCGCGGCGTGCTGCTGTTCGACATCGGCGGCGGCTCATCGGAACTGGTGTCGCTTGCGCAATCGGAGTCGGTCGCACGCGGACCGCCGCGGCCGGTGATGCGCAGCTGGGTATCGCTACCCGTCGGCGTCGTTACGCTCGCAGAGCGTCATGGCGGCGTGCGGGTCGACCGCGCACTGTTTGAGGCCATGGTGGCGGAAGTGGCGGGGCACGTCGCTCCATTCACCGCGGTGTATGGCGGCGACCTCGACGGCGTGCATATGCTCGGCACCTCGGGGACCGTCACCACCATCGCCGGCATCCATCTGCGCCTGCCGCGCTATGACCGCCGCCGCGTCGACGGCTGCTGGCTCGCAGAATCCGAAATCACGCGGGTGATCGAGGAGTTGATCGGCATGACGTACGAACAGCGCGTCGCCAATGCCTGCATCGGCTCCGAGCGCGCCGACCTGGTGCTCGCCGGCTGCGCCATCCTGGAAGCGATCCGCCGAGCCTTCCCGTGTCCGCGGCTGCGCGTCGCTGACCGCGGCTTGCGGGAGGGGATGCTGGTGAAGCTGATGCGCGAGGACGGTGTGTGGTCTCACCCCGCCGGGCCTGTATGAGCGCTAAATCCGGTCGCGGCAGCCGCGATCTCAAGGTGCGGCTGCGCAGCCAGAAGGGCCGCACGTCCGCCTCCAAGCGATGGCTGGAACGTCAGCTCAATGATCCCTATGTGGCACGCGCCAAACGGGAGGGGTTGCGGTCCCGCGCGGCCTTCAAGCTCGCCGAGATCGACGACAAGTTTCGCCTGTTCAAGCCCGGCGCCAAGGTGGTGGACCTCGGCGCTGCACCGGGCGGCTGGAGTCAGATCGCGGCGCAGCGCGTGGAGGCTACTCCCTCCCCCCTTGTGGGGGAGGGACGGGGTGGGGGGTCGAGCCAGTTTGGCGCGACGGCGCCCGGCGGCCCGACCCCCACCCCCGACCCCTCCCCACAAGGGGGAGGGGAGGAGTTTGCTGAACGTTCTGGGCGTAAGCCCGCGTCGGTAAGTGGACGCGTCGTCGCCATCGACCTCATCGACATGCCGGCAATTCCCGGTGTCGAATTTCTCCATCTCGATTTTCTTGACACGGCCGCGCCGGACCGCCTCAAGGCTCTGCTCGGCGCGCTGGCGGACGTGGTGCTGTCCGATATGGCAGCGAACGCCACCGGCCATCGCAAAACCGATCACCTCAAGATCATGGCGCTCGCCGAGGCTGCCGCGATGTTCGCGCGCGACGTGTTGCGCCCGGGCGGAACGTTTCTGTGCAAGGTGCTGCAGGGCGGCACCGAGGGCGAATTGCTGGCCGGCCTGAAACGCGATTTTGCCACTGTCAAACACGTCAAGCCGGCCGCGAGCCGGAGCGATTCGGCGGAGCTCTACGTGCTGGCGCTGGGGTTCCGGGGACGGCCGGATGAGTACGAAAAGAAGGCCTGAATAGCCAGGTGCGAGACTTAGGTTGTGTTCCGCAATGGGTTTAGAACTGAAATCCCTGCAAAGTCTTTCTCATTGTTCGTAACTACGGTGCAGTCGTTTGCTTCGGCGGTTGCAGCGATGATCATGTCGAGGGCGCTACGCAAACGCCCTTTCATTTTGCCCTCTGCCATCAGCCGAGCCCAGACGAGGCCGGCTTTTTCGTCGAATGGAAGCACGCGGCCAGAGAACAGCGCCTGGGGTCCCTCTGGCCCCGCAAACCACGCTTCAAGTTGGTCGCGCTTCTTCCCCGTGGGTTTCTCAAGCACACCCCGCCGGATTTCAGCGAGGGTAAGTGATGCGATGAAAAGATCTTCGTTCGGCTGCTCGGCCATCCAAGCGACCAGCGATTCCGATGGGCTCGGCTTGATGACGTTGCTGATGATGTTTGTGTCGAGGAGATAACGCGTCACAGCTCGACCTTGCGTCCCTCTTCACGGGGCCGTCTCAGGTCAAGATCGGTGCCGACGAGAGGCGATCGCCGGAGTGCCTCAAGAATGCCTCCCTTTCTGGGCGGTTGCCCCGCCATTGTCTCGTTGACGGTAGCCCGGAGTCGTGCGGCCCCTGGCCCACCTTCTGCCAAGCGTCGGGCAAGCGAGCGAATGAGGTCCCGGTCCGCGTCGAGGCCGAGAACTTCGAAGCGCGCCATCCCGCGCTTCCTCAAGCGATTCCGATAATTTTTGATAGCGCGCTTCTGGGACGTGTTGCTCATTCGGTGTCTCCGGTCATAACCAGTAATATGTCCAGCGAGACGAGTCCAGAGCACCCTCAACCCGGCTCCATGCCGGTCTTGCGGATTATCGGCGCCGCCTCGGGGGCGGTGAGATATTTCAGCAACGCCCGGGCGGCGTCGGTCGGCCCCGCGGCCTTGTGAACCGCGGCAGAGAATACGGTGATCTCCTGGATGTCGGCCGGCAACGGTCCGAGATAGTCGATGCCCTTGACGGGCAGCAGCTCGCTGACCTGCTGGAAGCCGATCTCGGCATCGCCGCGCACCACCACCTCGCCGATCGGCACATTCGGGATCGGCGGAACGATCTTCGCCTTGAGCTGATCGGTCAAGCCCCACTTCGCGATAAGGCGCTCCATGTGGACACCGCTCGGCCCCGCCGAATACGCAATCGTCTTGGCTGCGAGCAGCGCCTTGCGGATGCCTTCCGACGAGCTGGCGTCGATTTTCGGCGCGCCGGCACGGATCGCCACCCCGACGCCGGAGGTTGCCACATTGACGCGCGTTTCAGCGACGAGCTTGCCAAGCCTAATGAGGTCGTCGATCTGCGCCGCAGGCAGCATGACAACATCGGCCACCTCACCATCGGCGACGCGCTTTGCGACCGCGGTGACCCCGCCCCAGGTCGTCGTCACCTTGTGTCCGGTCGCCTTCTCGAAACCCGGCACCAGAAGCGTGTAAGGCTCCCTGGTCCCGGGCGAGCCGATCACCTTGATTTCGGCGGCATTGGCGACGCCGGCCACCGCCACCATGGCGCCCACGGCTCCAAGCTTTGCCCATGCGGCGATCAGCGCTGTTATCGACATGGCCTTCCTCCCTCGTGTGCAGGTGGTGAGCATAAGGCAACCAATCGTCCCGTCGCAATGTGGTAGCTCGGATGGAACGATCCGCCTTTTGTCGTGAAATACTGGAGAGACTTGCCAATCTGTACGGTCGGGAACGATGTCCCCCGGAATACACGATCGCGGGGGCGCGGTCGTTCCATTAGCGCCACGCCGCTTCCAGGATATGTCTTAAATCACGCGGCCTTCTGCTCATCATGCGAGCCGGCAGCAGTCGGCCCACGGTCGGCCATTTCGGCGCCGGCGTCGGGCGGCAGCCTGGCGAACAGCAGGATCGAGCTTACCGAGATGAGCCCCACCACCAGAAACGCGGGCGGGAAATCCTCCGCCGCCAGCGCTTGCTGTCCGTTGAGGCGCAAGATCGTTTCGAGCACCATTGCACCAACCGCTACGCCGACCGATTGCGAAAGTTGCTGCGCCACCGCAACCAGCGAGGTGGCACGACTCATGCGTGCCGGCTCGACCTCCGCGTAGGCGATGACGTTGACGCTGGTGAACTGCAGGGAGCGAAAGAATCCGCCGGCCAGAAGCACGGCGATCATGACCGGCACCGGCGTCGAGTAGGTGAAAGCTGCGCAGGCGGCCAGCATGACGGAAGCGACCAGCGCATTCCAGGTGAGCACATTACGGAATCCGACCCGCTTGAGGATATGCGGCACCGCCGATTTCATCATCATGGCGCCGACCGCCGTCGACAGAGTGATGAGGCCCGACTGGAACGGCGTCATCCCAAAACCGAGCTGCATCAGCAGCGGCAGCAGAAACGGCAGCGCTCCGGCGCCGATCCGGAAGATGAACCCGCCAACTACGCCGGCGCGGAAAGTCACCAACCGGAACAGCGTCAGGTCGATGACCGGCGCCGCCATGCCCCGCGCGCGCACGACATATGCGAAGGTCGCCGCCGCGCCAAAAGCGACGAGGCCGATCACCACGCCGGCCGGAACCAGCCTGATGCCCGTTACCGTCATGCCGAAGGCGAGCCCGCCGACGCCCAGTCCGATCAGGACGAGCCCGAAAAGATCGAACGGCTCTGTGATTTCGGCGCGCACGTTCTCGAAAAACAGGCTTACCAGCACGATGCCGAGAAGGCCGATCGGAATGTTGATGAGAAAGATCCAGTGCCAGCTCGCATAGGTGGTGATGAACCCGCCGAGCGCCGGTCCAAGCATCGGTCCGACCAGCGCCGGCATGGTCAGCAGCGCCATGGCGTTGACCAGCTTGCGTTTTCCCACTGTGCGAATCAGCACGAGGCGCCCGACTGGCGACATCATGGCGCCGCCCATGCCCTGGAAAAAGCGCGCGATCACGAAGTGCCACAGCGATTGCGACAGCGCGCAGCCGATCGATCCGATCATGAATACCGCAATGGCTGTGCGGAATATGGTGCGTGCACCGAATCGATCGGCCACCCAGCCGCTCGCCGGAATGAATATGGCGAGCGCCAGCAGGTACGACGTGATGGCGAGCTTGAGCTCCAGCGGGCGGGAGCCGATGTCCGCCGCTATCGCCGGCAGCGACGTGGCGATGACCGTGGAGTCCATGTTTTCCATGAACAGCGCCACCGCAACGATCAGCGGGATGAGGCGCTCAGGGGTCATGGTTGGCAGGTATGGCATGCGAGGCAGTCATAGACACCGGTCGTGAAGAAGACCAGGGCGATGAAAAGCTTTGCCCCAGCCATGGGCTTAACTCTCCCCGCTTGCGGGGAGAGGGAGAAGAGGCGCCCCAAATACGATTGCACTGCGCACGCAGGAAGCAGGAGCCACACGCCGCCGTGCCAGTGTGATTGCCCCGGCTTCGTTCCGCATTGCAGCCGGGCAATCAGTATCTACATTGAAGGAGGAAACCTCAAATCCTGTGCCCCGATGATCTATCTTCTGGCGATCTTCGTTCCCCCGTTGGGATTGCTGCTGAACGGGCAGCCGCTTGCGGCATTTCTCAATGTGGCACTCATCGTTCCTTGCCTGATGCTGGGGTTCTTTTTTCCTGTTCTGCTGCTGATACCGTCGCTTCACGCCGTTATTACCGTCTACATGAAGCGCGAGCAGCGCCGCCACCGCGAGATTGTGGACGCGATCGAGCGCCACGGGCCGCCGCCCGGATGGCGACGTTAAGGCGTTCTACGGCTCCAGCGATGTGACCTCGGCCAGGTCGGCGACCGGAGAGATTCCGCTGGCGGCGATCACGCGAGCGACGTCGGGATCGCTGATGAGGGCGGCGCCGACGATCTCGTCGTTCGCAGCCTTGCTGCGCCGCATCGCCACTGCACGCTGTCCGTAAAGCGCGAGCGCGTCGCCGGGTTCGAGCCTTAACGCATGGGAAAATGCCCGCAAGGCCTGGTCGAGTTCACCCGCGAGGACCAGCGCCCAGCCGCGATTGGAGTGCGGTTGCGACCAATCAGGCCGCAGCCGGGCCGCAGCCGCATAGTCGGCGCAGGCGGCGGCGAAATCGCCCGACTCCACATTCACACGGCCGCGGTCGTTATAGATTGCGGCAGTTTCGCCGTCGACGCGCAGCGCCACGTTCAAATCGTCATGCGCGCCGACAAGGTCGCCGGCGGCGCGCCGCGCCATTGCACGCATGTGATGGAGGTTGGATTGCCGCGGATCGAGGCGCGCCGCCCAGTCGTAATCGGCGAGCGCACCGGCGACGTCAGTCTTGAGAAACCGTGCGATGCCGCGGTCCACATAAGCTGCTGCGAAGGCCGGATCGAGGGTGATGGCCGCGTCGAAATCGGCAATTGCGCCATCGAGATCGGCTTGCATGTTGCGCAGATTGCCACGCATGCGATAGTAGGTCGCGTTGCCGGGATCGAGGCCGATGGCGGCATCGCAATCGGCCACTGCCTGTTGCATCTCGCCCCTATTTTGGAAGACGGCGGCACGCCGCGCGTAAATCTGCGCTTGCCCGCAGTCCGCTTCAGCGGCGCCTGCAAAAGCCGCGAGCGCATGGTCCTGGCGGACGTGGTCCGGAAGCTCGGGGTCGCTGCCAAATGGCGCCGCGGTCGTCTCGTGTTTGCTGGTGGTCATGAAATTTTCGCATCCCGCCGCCCCGGTCCTGCCGCATAACACAAGAATCACGTCCGTAACCAGCTTTCCAACGCCTGGGCGCCGTGATATCGAACCTTGCCAAACTCCAAGGGAGCCCTGATTTGCCGGTGGGTGTTCCATCTGCCGCGGGGCGCATTATCTGCATTGCCAGAGAGGCCGCCTCGGGGCGGTCAAGGAGTGCGGCATGGCGGACATGAGAATCGGCAGGGCGGAGATCGCAAACGGCAGCCTCCGCGAAGCATACACTTTCGATGACGTGCTGCTGAAACCCGGCCTTTCCGACGTTCTGCCGTCCGAGGTCGACATTCGGTCGCGAATTACGCGTGATATCCCGCTCAACATTCCGATCATTGCTTCCGCGATGGACACCGTGACGGAAGCCGCCATGGCGATCGCGATGGCGCAGGCCGGCGGCATCGGCGTCATCCACCGCAACATGGACCCGGATGAGCAGGCCGGTCTGGTTCGCCAGGTCAAGAAGTTCGAATCCGGAATGGTGGTGAATCCGCTCACCATCCATCCGGAGGCGACATTGGCGGATGCGCTGGCTCTGATGCAGGAGAACCGGATTTCCGGTATACCGGTGGTTTCCGGAGACAAGGCGCCAGGCCGCCTGGTCGGCATTCTCACCAATCGCGATGTACGTTTCGCCACCGATCCGCGCCAGAAGATCGCGGAGCTGATGACGAGGGACCTGGTGACAGTGCGCGAAAGCGTCAGCCAGGACGAAGCCAAGCGACTGCTGCATCAGCACCGTATCGAAAAGCTCCTGGTGGTGGACGACCACTACCGCTGCGTCGGGCTCATTACCGTCAAGGACATCGAAAAGGCGGTCGCCCACCCGAATGCCTCGAAGGATGAGCAGGGACGCCTGCGGGTGGCAGCGGCGACGACTGTCGGTGACAAAGGCTTTGAGCGTACCGAGCGATTGATCGATGCGGGTGTCGACCTGGTGATCGTTGATACCGCCCACGGCCATTCGAGTCGTGTGCTTGAAGCCGTGGGGCGCATCAAGCGGCTTTCCAACGCCGTGCAGGTGGTGGCCGGCAACGTGGCGACCGGGGAGGGCGCAAAAGCGCTCATCCACGCGGGCGCCGACGCCGTCAAGGTCGGCATCGGGCCGGGTTCGATCTGCACCACCCGCGTCGTCGCCGGCGTCGGGGTGCCTCAGCTCACCGCGATCATGGACGCAGTCGAAGTATCCCGGCAAACCGACACGCCGGTGATCGCCGATGGCGGCATCAAATATTCGGGCGATCTCGCCAAGGCAATCGCGGCCGGCGCCGATTGCACCATGGTAGGCTCGCTGCTCGCCGGTACCGACGAGACGCCGGGCGAGGTGTTCCTCTATCAGGGCCGCTCGTACAAGGCTTATCGCGGCATGGGCTCTGTCGCCGCCATGGCACGCGGTTCGGCGGATCGATATTTCCAGCAAGACATCAAGGACAATCTCAAGCTGGTGCCCGAAGGCGTTGAAGGACAGGTGCCTTACAAAGGGCCAGTCGCGAACGTGCTGCACCAGCTGACCGGCGGCCTGCGCGCCGCGATGGGGTATGTCGGCGCCCGCACCGTAGGGGATTTTCATCGCAAATCTGAATTCCTGCGCATCTCGAATGCGGGCCTGCGCGAGAGTCATGTGCACGATGTGACGGTGACGCGCGAGAGCCCGAATTATCCGAGCCGGACGTAGGTTGAGCCCTTGCGAAACCGAATGATGGGGGCGCCGCATGCAAAGCTTTGCGGCGAAATAAGCGCTTCGATTCATGCAGCGAGGAGCAGCCATCTTATCCCTCCCCCGCTTGCGGAGGAGGGTAAGGGAGGGGGCGAATTCCACGGCACAGGCTCGCTGCAAAAGCCCCCTCCCCAACCCTCCCCCGCAAGCGGGGGAGGGAAAGAAAACGGCGGCGGCTAGTCATGACCCCCGGCGCACGCCTTACCGCCGCGATCGAGGTGCTCACCGATATCGAGGGCCGCCGCCGGCCGGCGGCCGATGCCTTGAAGGACTGGGGGCTTGCCCATCGGTTTGCCGGCTCCGGCGACCGTGCGGCTATCGGAGGCCTGGTATTCGACGCGCTGCGGCGGCGCAGCTCAGCGGCCTACCTGATGGGGGCGTCGACGCCGCGTGCGATTCTCCTCGGTGCTCTGCGGCTCGAGCGAGGCATGTCGCTCGACGCCATTGCGCGGCTCGCCGACGGCGCCCGGTATGCGCCGGCGCCGCCGGATGACGTCGAGGCGAAGGCGCTTGCGGCGCCGCCGCCCCAAGATGCGCCGGCCCATGTGCGCGGCGACTACCCGGAGTGGCTCGACCCCTATTTTGCGACCGTTTTTGGCGAGGAACGAGCAGAAGAGGGCGCGGCGTTGTCGTCTCGCGCGCCAGTCGACCTGCGGGTGAACACGCTGAAGTCCGACCGCGAGGCTGTACTGGCAGCGCTGGCGCATCTTCATGCGAGACGGACACCATGGTCGGTGGCCGGCTTGCGCATCGCGCTATCGGCCGAGGCCAAGAGTCCGCCGCTATATGCGGAGCCCGCCTATATCGATGGACTGTTTGAAATCCAGGATGAAGGCTCGCAGCTGGCGGCGCTCCTCTCGGCAGCGCGACCCGGAGAGACGGTGGTCGATCTCTGCGCCGGCGGCGGCGGCAAGACCCTGGCGCTCGCCGCGCTGATGAGGAATTCCGGCCGCATCTGTGCAACCGACACCGATATCCGTCGTCTGGCGCCGATCCACGGCCGGATCGAGCGGGCCGGCGTGCAGAATGTCGAAGTACGCACGCCGCGCGGCGAAGCCGAATTGCTGGACGATCTTGTCGGGGCAGCCGACCTGGTGCTGATCGATGCGCCCTGCACAGGGGTAGGGGCGTGGCGACGCAATCCGGACGCCAAGTGGCGGGTACGCCCCGGCGCACTGGAGCAGCGTATCAAGGCGCAGGATTCGCTGCTGGCGCGGTCTGCGCGTCTGGTGAAGCCGGGCGGACGGATCGCCTACATCACGTGCTCGCTGCTCGAGGAGGAGAACGGTGCCCGGGTCCGTGCTTTCGTGGGCCGGCACCCGGAGTTCGCGGTCGTGCCGGCCGATGACGTAGTCGATGTACTCGGCGCCGCCAAGGCGCAGTTCCGCGCGGCGGTCATGGTCTCGGCCGAAGGCCTGCTGATGACGCCGCGCCGCACCGGCACCGACGGATTTTTCGTCGCGGTGCTGCGGCGGGGGTGATGCGGCGAATGACCATGACGGCGCCGCTGGTTGTTCCCTCCTCCGCTTGCGGGGGAGGGCTAGGGAGGGGGCCTCTTCCACGGAACGGACTCGTTGCAAAGCCCCCTCCCTGGCCGTCCCCCGCAAGCGGGGGAGGGAAAAGCTTGACCGGGCGCGCGCTGCACCGCACATAACGGGCTCGGCGCCACCGGCAAACGAATCGCGCCACACACCCTTCCGCGAGCCGCCGCCATGCACGACAAGGTCCTGATCGTTGATTTCGGCTCCCAGGTCACCCAGCTGATCGCCCGCCGCGTGCGCGAGGAGGGCGTCTACTGCGAGATCACGCCGTTCCAGAAGGCGCGTGAAGCCTTCGCCGCGATGAAGCCGCGGGCCGTCATCCTCTCCGGTGGCCCGGCCTCTGTCCTTGACCCAGACGCGCCGTTGCCGCCGCCGGAATTCTACCGGGCCGGCCTGCCCGTGCTCGGCATCTGCTATGGCGAGCAGGCGATGGCGCACCAGCTCGGCGGCCAGGTCGAGGGCGGCCACCATCGCGAATTCGGCCGCGCCGAGGTGGAGGTGACCGAGGACAGCGCGCTGTTTAACGGCGTGTGGCGCAAGGGCGAGAAATACCCGGTGTGGATGAGCCACGGCGACCGGGTGACACAGCCGCCTGAAGGCTTTCACGCGGTCGCCACCTCGCCCAATGCGCCGATCGCCGCGATCGCCGACGAGCAGCGGAAATTCTACGCCACCCAATTCCATCTCGAAGTCGTGCATACGCCCCACGGCGCCGCGCTGCTGCGCAATTTCGTGCGCAACGTCGCGGGCTGCGCCGGCGACTGGACCATGCGGGCCTTCCGGGACGAGGCGATCGAGAAAATCCGCCGCGAGGTCGGGAAGGGCAGGGTGATCTGCGGCCTGTCGGGCGGCGTCGACTCCGCCGTCGCGGCGGTGCTGATCCACGAGGCGATCGGCGACCAGCTCACCTGCGTGTTCGTCGACCATGGCCTGCTGCGCCTCGGCGAAGGCCGCAAGGTGGTGGCGCTGTTCCGCGACAGCTACAACATCCCGCTGGTCCATGTGCAGGCGCAGTCGCAGTTCCTCACGGCGCTTGCCGGCGTCACCGACCCGGAGACCAAGCGCAAGACAATCGGCAAGCTGTTCATCGACGTGTTCGAGGCGGAGGCGGGGAAGATCGCACGGGACGGCCGGCCGCCGCCGCAATTCCTCGCCCAGGGCACGCTCTATCCGGACGTGATCGAGAGCGTGTCGTTCACCGGCGGCCCATCGGTGACGATCAAGTCCCACCATAATGTGGGTGGCCTGCCGGAGCGCATGAACATGCGGCTGGTCGAGCCGCTGCGCGAACTGTTCAAGGACGAGGTGCGCGCGCTCGGCCGCGAGCTTGGCCTGCCCGAGGCTTTCGTCGGCCGCCATCCGTTCCCGGGGCCCGGCCTGGCGATCCGCTGCCCGGGCGAGATCACGGCCGAGAAGCTCGACATCCTGCGCCTCGCCGACGAAATCTACATCGAGGAAATCCGCCGCGCCGGCCTCTACGACGACATCTGGCAGGCCTTCGCGGTGATCCTGCCGGTGAAGACCGTGGGCGTGATGGGCGACGGCCGCACCTACGACTACGTAGTGGCCCTGCGCGCCGTGACCTCGACCGACGGCATGACGGCGGATTTCTATCCGTTCGACATGACGTTCATCGGCCACCTGGCGACCCGCATCATCAACGAAGTGAAGGGGGTGAACCGGGTGGTCTACGACGTGACCTCAAAGCCGCCGGGAACGATCGAGTGGGAGTGAGGGGGTTGGGCAGGTCGGCGCCGTTAGTCCTACTTGCTACGAAAAAACCGCCCAATTTAGCTGAAAGCATCATATTTCCAACACGTTGCGAGAATGTGGGGTGCCGTTCAAGGTTGACGGGTAAAATATTTTTGCAAAATGCCTTGTCTGAAAATCGGACATAGATTACATACCGTGTCTGGAATTAAGACGGAGCATTTGCTTGGCTGCCCCTAGCACCTTTCCGACTCTCGGCCGTTTTCCCGCACACGACGTCGAAACCTGCATACGTGAAGCGCTCGCAGCGGAGCAGAGCACGCAAAAGGTGCTGCGTTCTCAGGCCGGCAGCGCCTGTGAGCCCGAAGTCGACTCTCTGGTCGTTGTCGAGGTGATTTGTGCCATTGAGGAGCTTCTGGGCGTGAGCTTGCCCACCAGTTTTGCGCCGCGTGGCGGTTACGATGATGTCGAGGCGTGCGTCTCCGATCTTTTATCGGAGACGCACGCCGTCTGGGTCGACCTTACAAAAAAAGCGGAGGAGCAACATGCCTGATGAGCGCACTGGACCGCGAGTCCCGTCTCGCGAAATTGATCGCCAGACGCTCGGCGAGCGCCTTCGTATGGCGCGTGAGTACGTCGGTCTGAAGCAAGAGGAGGTCGCGAGCCACCTCGCCATACCACGCAGCGCCCTTTCCAACATTGAGGCCGGCCAACGTAAGATCGACGCTTTGGAGCTTGCCCGCTTGGCCAAGATTTATCAAAGACCGGTATCTTGGTTCACTGGCGAGGACACGGCCGAGGATAGGCTCCCGGCTGAAGTCGCACATGTGGCGCGCGCAGCCGCCGGTCTTTCGTCTCAAGACCGCCAGGAGCTCGCGCGATTCGCCGATTTCCTAAAGTCCCGCGCCCGCACGAAGGGTACGGACGATGGTCGATAACCGGGAGGCAATCCTAAGAGGTGCTAAGGCGGCCCATACGCTACATCGCGATCTCGGCATTCGCGAGCTGCTTGAGCGCAGCGGGGGCGGCCGCATCGATGTGTTTGGCGCCATCGGCAGATTGGGCGGGACTTTGATGTTTCAGAAGCTCGACAAATTGCTTGGCGCCTATATTCCCGCCGAGGAGCTCGGAGTTCTTATCACAACTCAGCGATCTCTTCCGGTTCAACGCTTCACTGGCGCGCATGAGCTGGGACATCTGTATATGCGTCACAGGCCAAGCCTTGACGACGAAGGTATTCTCCGCCGCGCACCGTTCTCGGTAATTTCAGGAGCCGAGCGCCAGGAGCGCGAAGCCGACGCATTCGCGTCGATGTTTCTCGCGCCTTCGTGGCTACTCGCCCTTATTGTTCAGAGACAACATTGGCCGGCGAATTCGCTATCCGATCCCGGGACAGTCTATCAGGCCTCGCTTAGGCTTGGGACCAGCTACACAGCGACGTGTTATGTTCTCGAACGTCATAGGGCGATCAATCCGGCGCAACGAGAGCGGCTGCTCTCGTTCGAACCAAAGACCATCAAGAGATCATTCTTGCATGGCTATGAGCCGCCCGACTGGCGTTCGGATGTCTGGCTTCTAACCGACCGCGACGAAGGCTCGTTTATCGAGGGTGGCCGTAACGACTTATTCGTGGTTAGGCTGCGCGAGAACAGCGGCGCCGGCTATCTTTGGAGCTTCGAGGCACTGAAGGCGGCCGGATTTGCGCTTCTAGCCGATGACCAGGAAGCTGAAGAGGCCGGACGCGTTGGCGGTGTCCTTACCCGCAGAGTGACCGCGCGCTCTAGCCAGCGCACTCAGGGCGAGGTCACCTTACAGGAAACGCGCCCATGGCTTCCGCATAAGCCTCTTCATCGATTCCGTCTTCAGTACGATTTAAGGGGTCCTGAGAAACCAGGCATGTGGGAGCCTGATCTGCGACGGGTACTGCAGACCGCGCAATGAAAATTGTTGTCAACAAGGATTTGCGAGCGAAGTTCGGTCCAGTGCGCGATCAGGACCCCCGGCCGACCTGCATGGCCTTCGCTGCGAGTGATGCGCATGCGGCCGTGCGGGCAGGCTGGGGGCCACTTTCCGCCGAGTGGGCGTACTATTACGCGCTCAAGTGCGACGGCGGCAAACCGCACGACGGCGCGACAATGACCGGAATGCTCGAGGCGCTCCGCTCCAAGGGGCAACCCGAGGAAGAGGTGTGGCCTTACATTGCAGAAATGTTCACGGATATGAGGGCGTGGGCGCCTCCCAAAGCGAGTCGGGTATTTCGGCGTAAGAGCACGCCACGGACCGCGACGGTCGAGGCAATAATCCAGTGCCTTAACGCCAACTATCCTGTGCTTTTCACGATGAGTATTTCGACGAGTTTTTACAGCCCTGGCGCCGGCGGGATAATTGCCGCCGCAGAGCCCGTAGAGCCCAAGCGCGTTCACGCCCTGATCGCGGTCGGTCATGGCCATAGTCAGCAAAGTACCTTTGTTCTTGTGCGCAACTCCTGGGGCGAGGCCTGGGGTATTGAAGGTTATGGCTGGATTGCAACCCGTTATCTCAGGCCGCGACTCCTGAGTGCAGCAACCATGGCTGGAGAGCCATAGACATGTATCTCCCGATCGATCCGCAGTCCACCAACGCTCAAGCCTGGCTCGCCGCCGCGAGCGCCGTTCAGGCCCGCGGCGGGGAAGCCCATAACGTAGTCATCGACATCGCCGACCCGCTTACGGAGACCAAAGCCGATGTCGCGATTATCAGCGAGGTCGACGGATTTTTGCGCGCCCACCGGGCCAACAGTCTGAGTGGAGTCGCCAATACAATCTTTCCACAATCGACATTTGACCGGCACGGGCCCGACGCGTTCTATGCAGTGTATCGCGACCGGCTGTTGCCGCGTATAAAAAAGATCACGCGAGACTGGGGCCGCTATTTCGACCGGCTGACGTCGTGGAAGAAAGTGCGCGACAACCAGATCATCTTGATTAATCCGCTCGACGATCTCGTCTGCTTCATGCGCGGGCAGATCGCTTCCGGTCGCACCTACCGCAACGTCTACGAGATGACTGTGTTCGATCCCACCCGCGATGCGGGGAAAGTGTCGAACCGGCAATGCTTGAGCTTTCTCAGTTTCAAGCTCGACCACGATAATCGGCTGATGCTCACCGTCATGTACCGGAATCATGCTTATATTGCGCGCGGCCTCGGCAATTTTATCGGCCTCGGTCGTCTGCAGAAATTCGTCTCTGACCAGAGCGGAGCCAAAATGGGCTCGCTCACCTGCATCTCTACGCATGCCGAGATTGATTATGGCCGTAGCAATCGCGAAGGGTGTATCGAAGGCTGGACCCGGGCCGAAGCCAACGCGCTACTTGAAACCTGTCGCACCCTTAATCAGTGACCTTAAGCCCGCATAATCTGAGTTCATCTTCCGTCAACGGCTCGAACCAGATCTTGCGCTGATCCATGTCGGTGACGACGGCGCCGCAGCGCGTATCCTGCAGAATGCGAAAGACCGCATAGCCCTGCAGGATTGCCGACTCCCAAAGCCACATCGGCAGCTTTTCCGCCTCGTAGCCGCGCACGAACTGCTTGACGCTCTTTAGCAAATCGAGCCCTAGTCTCGGCGTATTGGCGAAAAAGTTATGCCGCTTGGCGGTTTCGAAAATCCAAGTGGTCAGCCCCTCTTCGATCAAGTTCGCGCGTGCACCATCCTCGTTCTCGTCCACCGCCTTCTGGCTTTTGCGCTTTATCTTTAGGAGTGCCCGCGTTGTTGGCGACCAGCCAAGCACGGCGGCATGGGCGAGGTGGAAGACATCATGAAAGCGATAATCGTCGGGCGGCAGGTGATTGTCGGTTAGACGGTCGCCCAGCAGTACGCCGCTCATCTTCTGGAATACGAATTTCGTGCCGTTCACCTCGCGCTCGTAAACTAGTACGCGCATCTTCCGTGGTAGCTGCTCGTCGACATGGAGGCTCTCGTCCCGCGGGACCGGAAACTGTCGCTCAATTGGCCAGCGGTCCTCCGTCTTCTTCATATTGTCGATCGCTGCGTCTTCCAGCTTTACTTGGGCCGTGATAGCGGTCGCCACAAGTGGCCGAGCTAGCTTGACTAGATCGCCGCGTAATGCATCAACGTTGTCGCGGTAAGCGCCTTCCACAAATCGCTTGGCGAGATCACCAGCCTCGCCAGCTAGCCTCAGCAGTGAAAGTTCGAATGCCTCGGACTCTAACACCTCTTGCGGGGCTGCAAGATCGTCAAATGTCAGAATTTTGCCGGCAGGTCCAGTGCCAACAACGCGGGCGACGATCTCGACAAGCGAGGTCCCGCCCCGTCGGGCAATTGCGGAGATGTACCAGAGCACGTCGCCGAGTTCCTCGACAACAGCTTCGTGGTAGCCAAAAAAACCGTCGGTATCGCGTCGCTTCTTTTTGAGCGCACTCACCAGACTGCCTACTTCGCCTACTAGTCCGAGGAGCGGTGTTTCGTCATCATCCCGGTCGAGTTGGTCAGTTGCGGCAGAATGCGCTTCAAACTGCGCTATCGTCAGCCGTTGCTGCTCCGCAATCACCGCTCTTCCAAAGTAATGATCCACAGGACCCATGACCTACCTTCTATGCTCTGTTATGCTTAACCAGATTCGATCTGACGCGGTCAAGTTGTGATCCATTTGAAAGTGGCCCACCTGAGCGAAGGTCTTCTGACGTGATTGCTACGACGGTAGCCTTTGACACTTATTGGCGGTTCGCGGCGGAACGGTTAGCGATGTTCTACAGGCGCCGACGTGATCCAGTAGGTCCGTGGACAAACGATCCCATTTTGCGCCTCTACCGCTTCACTAACGCTTTTCGCGTAAGCGATCGCGTGAGCCAATACTTAATTGGCGAGGTGCAATATGGTGCGCACCGCTCGCAAGAGCCAGGCGAGATTTTCTTCCGAACCTTGCTGTTTAAGATCTTCAACAAGATTGAGACTTGGGAGGCGCTGGAGGCTGTCCATGGGCCGCTCGTTTGGCGAACGGCCGATCTTGAAGCGCTTGATCGGACATTGACCCTGCTTTACAGCCGCGGCCGGCATATATACTCAGCCGCCTATATCATGCCGACGCCACCCTTCGGACACGAACGGAAGCATTCCAACCATCTGGCCCTGATTGCACGCATGATGGCAGATCGGCTACCAGATCGCCTGCGTCAGGTCCCCGACCTAGAAACCGTCTATGAACATATCCTCTCCTATCCGGGGCTAGGTCGTTTTTTGGCGTTCCAATACACTATCGATCTCAACTATTCGAGCTTGCTCAATTTTGACGAGTCGACTTTCGTGGTGGCCGGCCCGGGTGCGCTCGATGGAATCTCGAAATGCTTCACGTCTCTCGACGGCCGATCATCTGAATGGATCATTCGCTGGGTGACCGACCGGCAGGACATCGAGTTCGCTGCGCGTCACCTTGATTTCGATGGCATGTTAGGGAGGCCGCTTCAGCCCATCGACTGTCAGAATCTGTTTTGCGAAATATCTAAATACACTCGTGTCGCCCATCCAGAGATTGAGGGAGTCGCCAATCGCCAGCGAATTAAGCAAATATATAAGCGCACGCATCGAGCCCTCGACCCTTTGGCATTTCCGCCACGCTGGAAACTCGATCCGGGCCGGTACGGCATTGCCAGTCCGAGCGCAACGGACGAATATCAGCCTGCACTGCTTTAGGGGCGTTAAGCTTTACCGGCGAACTGCCAACCTTTGGAATAATGCGATCAAGTGATATCAGTGGATTGGCGTCCTCAAGCGCCTGCACAATCTCTTCATCAACGCCGCGAACCAACAGATCAGCCATATCCGCTCTCTAGATAGGTACGGAAGACTCCAAATCAACTCCCCCGCTCCGCTATCGGGCAAGTGGGAGCGCACGTTTGCGACGATCATCGGCGGCGGTGTCCGTTGTGCCCTTCAGTATCGCGATGTCGGCCAGGTCTTGGCGGCGCTGCGCGACGCGCCGCTCGTAGCTGGCGCTGTTTTTTCGGCAGACGAGACCGTGGGGCGAGCCACGGCGCTCCGTTGTGACATCGAGATCGGCGCGCGCCGTCCTGATCTCTCCTTCCACATGGCTGCGGAACTGCTGGGCGGCTTTGAGCGTCCATGTCTCGGTCACGGGGTTCACAAGGAAGCGACGGAGCGGGGCGCAATGCTCGCACGAGCAGCGGATGTCGTTTGGGCGCGACCAGTTCTGCGGCGCCTCCAAGGGTTCGGCCGCACGCGCCTCGAGATGCGCGAGACCAGCCGCAAGCAGGCGCGTCATGGCCGCACCGGATCTGCGCGTGCCGCTTTCCAGCAGGCGCTTGACCGCCGGAACCAGCGCGCGGTCGCAGCCATAGGTCTTGGGCCAGGCGAGCAAATGCTCGGCCAGCCGGCTGGCCAGTTCGGCGTCGACCGCCTCGGCAATCGTCACGAGATCGGCGACGGTGCCGGCGCGAGGGGTGACGTGGCGCCGGCGCCCCCATTGATCGACGGGGGCGAGCGCGGGATCACCCGGGAGTGATGCGATCAAGCCTTCGGCTGCGGTGCCGAGATGCTTCGGCTCAGCCGCAAAGGGGCCCGCGATTGCGGCCCTCAAGAGGGCGCAGTACGGGGCCAGGGCGCCGCTCGCGTGGCTTGCAATAATCGCCGCGATCATCTGGGCGGCGCGCTTCGGCGGAAACAGCACCACAGCCCCGAGAATGGCAGAGTTGTCGCTCTTGTCGTGTCCACGGCGCGCGGTAAGGAGCGCAATGGCGGCCTCGATCCGCGTTTCGTCCTTGAGCGTCGTCAGCGCGGCGAGGAGACGCGCCAGTTCCGACTGTCCGTGGTCTGCCACGCCATCGGCCGTCGCATCGTCCTCGTCGTCGTCCTGGCCAATTCCGTACCAATCCCCTTTAGGCCAAGTGTCGAGCACATGTCCGGAGAGCTCATGCGCCTCGGTCCAAAGCGCCGAATCCTGCTTCGCACCTTCATCGATCCATTTCGCTGCCAGCGAGTCGAGATAGGGTAGGGTCGCCGCAGGGCCGGCCTGATTGATCACCGCGAGGCGCTTTCGCTGCGGCCAGAGCACTAGGGCTGCACGGCGGTATGTGCGCTCGAAGGAGGCGCCTGCGTTACCCGTGGCCTCGTGGAAATGTTCCTCGTTGGGCTTCATGTCCTCGAGGGCATCGGGCGGCGAGACCTCGCCCTCCTCGATCGGAATTTCTCCGAGCGCAACCGGCTGGCGGTCGGCGCGCCGCCACTCGGACAAATATTCCGAGCGGTCGATCACCTCGCCCACCTCGAACTCGTCATTGTCGTCATCGTCATAGCTGCGGTAACGGCTTCGGTATGACCCAGAATATTCCGCCGACCCACTCTCCTCGATCGAGACGAGCGCCAGATGCAGATCGCACTCCGCCTCAGACGCCGAACAGTTGAGAAGCGCTGCGACAGCAGCATCGACACCCTTGAGATTGGCGAAGTCGAACTCTGCCAGCGAGTAGGCGTGCTCAAGCGGATAGACCACTTTCTCGGGCACGCCGTCGCCCGGCACCGTCGTGCTCTTCCCCCATTCCTGAAGCAGTGCCGTGGCGCGCGCCGTTTCTTTCTCGTAGCTCGGCGGTCTCAGTGTGCCGCCTTTGCCTTTGCGTAAGAGATTGTAGACGAGCGTGGCCCGGCAGCCAGCGGTGACTGGGAGAACTTCGTGCGCGCAGTCCGCGTAGAAGGCGGCAAATGTCATCTCGGCAGGATCGTCGTTTGCGAGGTCAAGCCTCACTTCGCGGTCCTTGTGACGCACCACAAGCTCTCCACCCGACGACTGCGAGGGCAGCGCCAACACGAGCGTTGCAAACATGCCCGGCACCTTCTCAGTATCGCGGTGGCTGACGAAGAAGCTGCCCTTGTCATAGATGAGCAGTTTGTAGAGCTCGGCCGAGACCGGCTCATCGACGCCGAGCCCCGCGGCAGCCAGCGCAACGACCCGGTCGAGCGTGGCCTGCCAGTGCTTGCCATCCAGCCCCACGCGATCCGGCCCGATCTGCCATGTGCGCCTCACGTTCGTATCGACGATCGTCGCCGCGCCGCGTCCATAGGGCGCGCGCTCCGCCAGGGCGATCAGCTGCTCGGCCTGAACAGGAAGGAGCGGCAACGCGATTTGACCGACGCCGTCGACCGTCAAGCGTGGCGCCAGAAGCTCCAGGCGGCCGGAGGCAAAGAAGTCGCCTGGCCGTTGCACCGTACTCAGCAACTCCGCCAATTCTTCGCAGATACCCGGCATCGCCATTCTCTCCCGCACTCGCCGCCATCGCGGGGGATCATGGCACGCGGCGGCTTTCTGGCCCAATCGGCTGCCGCTAAATCCTGTGGATGGATAACCAGACATGGTCACTCGCGCCGACGGAGGCATCCAAGCTGGTTGCGTGATCGATAACCGTTGCCGCCGTTAAGACCCCTTCGCTTGCGCTCGACACGGTTGTGCTGCCGCGATCCCAGGGGTGTCCGATACCCTACGAATTCAAGTTTCGTAGGGTATTTTTTGGATCACCACCTCATTTCCGTACTTGAGACCCGTCATCCCAGAGGGCCAGCGCGTCGCCTCAGATGCACACGACAAGCTCCGAATACACACCAAGTTGCGCGTCGGCGGTGTAGAGCGCCGCCGGCTCCGTCATTGCCTGCGCCACCAGGAGGCGATCAAACGGGTCACGGTGATGATGGGGAAGCGCCGCGACCTTCAGCGCCGCCGCCGCGCGCACCGGAAGCTCGATGAATCCGCTGGCCTGAGCGGCCTCGACGATCGTCGCCGGAGGCACGCGGAAGTCGGCGCGGCCGAGCGCAGCCTTGATCGCCATCTCCCAGACGCTGGCCGCGCTGAACAGAACCTCATGGTCGGGATTTTCCAGCAGGGCCTGAATTTCGGCGCTCAACCTTCTCGGCTCGATCAGCGCCCACAGCAGGACATGCGTATCGAGCAACAGGCGCACTCACCGACCCTCGAAAGCACCAATCACATCATCCGGAAGCGGGGCATCGAAATCCGGAGGTACGACGGCGACCCCTGCCAGAGCACCCAGACGGCGCTTCGGCCGATCGTGTGGGGGCGTCAGCGGGACGAGCTTGGCCACGGGTTTGCCGGCCTTGGCAATGATGATCTCTTCCCCGCCGGCCGCTTGGTCCACGAGGCGCGAAAAATGTGTCTTGGCGGCATGAACATTCACGGTCTGCACAGGTTACTCCCTGTGTGGACTAACTTAGTCCACACAGGGACGCGACGCAAGTTTTGTTTGCTGCAATGCCCTCTCATGCGAGCCGCTTCAGAACAAGCTGTATTGCCCTGTTTCGCGCCGCTCCTTTCGGGCAGGCGCCGCATGATGAAGCACCAGCTCCACCGCGATATGGCTCAAGAAAGGCGACGGCGGCAGGGTGCGAAGCTGGCCGCGCCAAGTGCGCTGCAAGGCGCGGCTGAGGAACAGGCGGTCCTTCGCGCGGGTCATGGCGACGTAGAATAGGCGGCGCTCCTCGGATGCCTGATCGGTACCGGCATCCGGGCCGCGTTCGTCAGGGGTGTCTTCGACCCCAGACGTTCCCCGGGAAACCCCTGAATTTTCGCAGGAAACCCCCGAACTTCCCCACGAAAACGGCATCAGCCCGTCTTCGAGCCCGACCACGAACACCACCGAGAATTCCAGTCCCTTCGCGGCATGTATGGTGAGCAGCGACACCCGCTCGGCACGCGCATCCCAGAAATCCGCTTCCGTCGAGAGGGCGACCTGCTCGCGCAGCAACGCCTCATCCCCCGTGTCGCCGGTGCCGGCGAGCGCGGTGAGCCAGCGGCGCGCTTCGGCCAGCGCCGCAACGCCTGGCGTGTCCAATGAACGCGCAGCCTTGGACGGCGCCCCGTCCCACCGCATCTGTTCGGCCGCTGCGGCGATACGCGCGGACAATTTTAGAGCGCGGAGATCGGCGCCCTGCTGCTCCAGCGCTTCCAACAAAGCCCGCACCAGAGGCTGGCCCGCAATGGGCGCGGGGGAACTTTTCTTGAAGGGAATGCCGGCCCGGTCGAATGCCTCCCTCAGCGCGGCTGACTGTGCATCGGTACGGTACAGCACCGCGAAATCGGCAAAGCCGAGCGGTCTGCCGGCCTTCTTGCCGTTTTGTTCTCTGTTGGCCGCCAACAGGTCGTGCCCGCCCAAAAGGCTCTCGATCGTGGCGGCCACGAACTCCGCTTCCGCCTGTTCGCTCGACGCGGCGTGGACGACGACCGGATCCTGTATCGGCCGCGTGATGTCCTCCGGCATTCCGCTGCCAATGACCTGCGCGGCGGCGGTGACGATGGTGCCGGTGGAACGGTAGTTGCGTCCGAGCCGCATGGTGCGCGCCGAGGGGAAATCCTGCCGGAACCGCGTGAAGCAGGCCGCCGTCGCGCCGCGGAAGCCGTAGATCGCCTGGTTCGGATCGCCGATCACGCAGATATTGCCGGCCGGCGGCGCGAGACGCTGCAGCAGCCGGTATTGCGGTTCGTCCACGTCCTGGAACTCATCGACGCAAACGTAAGCGAAGCGGTTCTGCCACAGCGCCGCGACCTCGCCATCGGTCTCCAGGATCGCGACCGCCAGCCCAACCAGATCATCGAAATCGACCCAGTTCTGCTCCATCCCCAGCCGGTGGCAGGCGGCAAGGGCCGCAGCTGTCTCGGCATCATCGGGCTCGCGTCCGGTGCGCTTGAGCTGCGAGACGGCCTTCAAGAGCCGCGCGGCCTTGGCATCCGTGATGCCCAGCGCCGTCGCGAGGGCAGCTCTTCGTTTCGGTTCATCGGCGATGCGGAAATCCGGTTTGAGGTCGGCCGCCGCGCCATTGGCGCGCAGGATCGCGAGCCCCAGCGAATGAAAGCTGTGGACCGCGCATGCCCCGGCGCGGCGCGGCAGCAGCGCGGACAACCGGTCACGCAATTCCTCGGCAGCGCGGCGCGTGAAGGTGACCGCAAGGCAGGAGGCCGCCGGCATGCCGCGTTCCAGCACGAGATGGGCGAGGCGATGCGTCAGCATGCGCGTCTTGCCCGAGCCGGGGCCGGCCATGATGATCAGCGGCCCGTCTGCCGCTTCGGCTGCGCGGGCTTGGTCGGCATCGAGCGCGGCGAGGACGCCGGTCCGGCCGGCCGCCTGCCTATCCTGCTCCGCAGGCGTGGGAGGGTAGTGAGGGCGCGCGGCGACCGGCTCTGGCGTCTCCGTTGCCGCTGGCGCAGCGCGCTTCCCGGCGCGTGCCCGATGCCGCCGCGGCGCCTCGAACAGCAGAGCGCCGTGCGTGAGGCGATCGAGCTCGCCCTCTTCGAATAGGCGGATCACGCCGTATTCGCCATCATAGCCGGCCTGCCGGATCACGGCGCCGGCGCGCAGCCGCGCCACCGCTTCGCCGAGCAGCGGATTGACCTTTGCGACGTCTTCGACGGGCGTCCGTTCCAGCACGGAGAGTTCCGCGCCGAGCGTAGCCGTGGTGCGATCATAAGCCCGCGTCACGCCCTGCGAGGCGACACCGCCGCCGACGATCTCGGAGAGGATCTCGGGCAGCGGCACCAGGGGCGTCGCGGCGCCGGCGGTCGGCGGGGGCTCCGCTTCCGAGCGGTCCGCCAGCATCTCCACGCGATGCGCCACGCCCAAGGTGATGCGGTTGCCGCAAACCGGGCAGCGTCCCTCATGGGCGATGGTTTCGGCTGGATGGAGCCGCACGCCGCAGGCGCGGTGTCCATCCAGGTGGTATTTCCCTTCCTCAGGGAAAAACTCCACCGTGCCCTCATAGCCGTGGCCGGTCTCAAGCGCGCGTCGTATCGCGAAGAAGTCGGGTTCGCAGGAAAAGCGCGTCGCCTCGCGGCCGAGCTTGCCAGGCGAATGCGCATCGGAATTGGATACGAGGCGATAGCGGTCGAGGGACGAGACCCGCCAGTTCATCGCCGGATCGGAGGACAAGCCGGTTTCGACCGCGAAGATGTGGCCGGAGAGATCCCCGTAGCATTCGCCGATGGAATCGAAACCGGACTGCGAACCAAGCGCGGCGAACCACGGCGTCCAAATATGCGCCGGGACAAGATAGGAGCCCGGTCCGGATTCCAGCGCGATCTCCAGCAGGTCTCGTGAGTCAAGACCCAGGATGGGCCGACCGTCCGAAGCGATGTTGCCTATTCGTCCAAGGCTGGTGGCGAGCCGGTCGGCGGCAGCGAAGTCGGCAACATAAATGAGATGATGAATTTTCCGGGTGCGCTCGCCTTTCTTGTAGATGGTCGAAATCTCGACCGACAGCATGAAGCGCACCGGCATCCGGCATGAGGGCGGCAGGGTTTTCCAGATCTCCGCCTCGATCTCGGGTTTGAGGGAAAACAGCCCGTTACCCATAGGCTTCAGCTTGTCCTTGATCTCCGCGAGCCACGCCGGATGTACGCAATCCCCGGTGCCGACCACGGCGATGCCCTTGCGGGCCGCCCACCATGCGAGGTGCTCGAGATCCAGGTCGCGGCTGGTGGCTCGGGAATATTTGGAGTGGACATGCAGATCGGCGTGAAATGCCATGATGCCTCTGCCTCACTGGTGAAATCCGCACAGCGGGCCGAATCGGTTGTGCGGTTTCCCGGGAGCTTGGCACGGCGCGGGCAAATCCCCTGTTGACAACTCGGTTAGCCTGCGCTAACCGTTAGCTATGACTAACCGATCCGCCGCTCTAGAGGCCTTCGGGGCGCTAGGCGATCCCACCCGCCGGGCGATCTTCCAGCAACTGGCTGTGGGTCCCTCGCCCGTGGGGGAGCTGGCGGCGACCTTGCCGGTCAGCCGGTCCGCGGTCTCTCAGCACCTGCGTGTCCTGAAGGAGGCCGGGTTGGTGAATGAGACCCCGGACGGCGCGCGGCGCATCTATCGGCTCGACCCGCGCGGCATCGCGGCGATGCGCGAATGGCTGGACACCCACTGGGGCATCGCGCTCGATGCGTTCAAGGATTTTGCCGACGACCAATTCGAAAAGGATCAATTGGGAAAGGACAAGACCGAATGAGCATCGCCCCGATCATCAAGAGCATGACCGTGAAAGCATCGCCCGACCGCGCCTTCGAGCTGTTCGCCGGCCACATGGCCCGCTGGTGGCCGGTGGGAAAGACCGTCGGCAAGAGCCCGCATGTGGCCATCGTGCTGGAGCCCCGCATCGACGGCCGGTGGTTCGAGCGCGACGCCGAGGGCAATGAGACACAGTGGGGCAAGGTGCTGGCGTGGGAGCCGCCGACGCGCCTGCTGCTCGGCTGGCAGCTCAACAGCAAGTGGGCCTACGATCCCGACTTCCTGACCGAGCTGGAGCTGACCTTCGTCCCCGCCGAGGGCGGCGGCACAAGAGTGACGCTGGAGCACCGTAATCTGGAGCGCTTCGGTGCCGACGCCGCCAAGCATGCGGAAGCGCTCCGCGGCGGCTGGCCCACTTTCTTTGCCAAGTTCGCCGAATACGCCGACGCCAACGCCCAACCCTGAAAGGAGAAGATCGTCATGTCCGAATTTATCGTCCACAGCATTCCGGGCAGCCCATTTGGCCGCGCGGTGTTGGCCACGCTGGAGGAGAAGGCCGCCAGCTACCGACTGGCGCCGGTGGCGCCCGGCATGTTGAAGACCGAGCCACACATCTTGCGACATCCCTTCGGCAGAGTGCCAGTGCTCGAGCATCGCGGCTTCATGCTCTACGAAACCCAGGCCATCTTGCGCTATCTCGATCGCGTGTTGACCGCCCCGGCGTTGACCCCGGCCGATCCCAAGGCCGCGGCCCGGATGGATCAGGCGATGAACGTCAACGACTGGTACCTGTTCCAGGGCGTCAACAGCGTCATCAGCTTCCATCGGGTGGTGGGCCCGCGTGTGTTGGGGTTGACCCCGGACGAGGCGGCCATCGCCGCCGCCATGCCTAAGGCGCACATGGTGTTCAACGAACTGTCCCGGCTCCTGGGCGAGCAAGCCTACTTCGCAGGTGACGCCGTATCGCTCGCCGACATGCTGATCGCGCCGCAGCTCGATTTCCTCGCCGTGACACCGGAATGGGCGCCGCTCACGGCCAAGGCCCCTAACCTGGTGGCATGGCTTGACCGCATGAATGCCCGTCCTAGCCTGACGGCCACCACCTGGGAACAGGTCTCGGAAATGGCCAAGGCAGCCTGACATTCAACGATCACTAGAACAGGCAAAGTTTCGAGTTTAGAGGCGGATGAAATGCGCCCGAAACGGCATCTTTTGCGAAAGGCATGCGGGATGCACGGTTTCGCCAGCGCTCAACGTCGGGGTGCGAATGGATTAAACGTTCGCGCCCCAAGTTGCGCAAAGTCTCGCACGTTCTTGGTCACAACAGTCAGGTTATGAACAGTAGCCGTCGCTGCGATCATAGCATCTTCGATCAAATCATCGGATCGATGATGCATGAGACGGGCCCAGCTGCGAAAGGTGCGCGCGTCCATCGCCAGAACATTGTAAGTCTCGACCACTTGTTCCAGCCAGGTCTCGATCTCTGCGGCCTTTGCGGCGTCCTGTTCCCGGGTTATTTCGATCCCGGCCTGGATTTCGCCGATCGTCACCGCGCCAAGGTACAGGTCGGCGTCGGCGACGCTCTCCAGCCATGCCAGCACTCCCCCGTGCGGCTTGGCTCGGCGAAGCTCGGAAACCACATTGGTGTCCAGCAGATACATCGCCGTCAGTCCGAGCTGGTTGGCGTACGCCGACGCAGCCGGCCGCGCTTGGGCAGGGGAAGCTCTCCGCGAGGAGCCGCCGCAAGGAGCAGTTCCTTCAGAGTCGGCCGCGCCGACTGCTGCAGGCGCCGCCAATCACCGACGGGCACCAGCACGGCGGCATCGACGCCCCGTTTGGTCACGACTTGTGGTCCTTCCTTGAGGCAGGTCTCCAGAAGCTCGCTGAAGCGAGCCTTCGCGTCCTGAACCGCCCAGCTTTTCACGTGCGCCTCCGCTGCAGAATATCAGCTAGTCAGATAACTAGTCTGTTATGCGCCAATGCGCAAGGAAGTCACCCCATCTTCGCGCCTTCCTCATAAAGCTCGATCATGTTGCCGTCTGGGTCGGCGATGTAGATCGTGAGACCGTAAATGCCGTTGTGGAGTTCGCGGAAGAATTTCACGTCGGCCTTTTTGAGCCGCTCCGAAATCGCGCGTACGTCGGTCGCCTTGAAAGCGATGTGATCGATCTGCACGGGCGCGCTAGGGCCGCCCGAGGTTAGCGCAATGCTCTGGTGGAACGGCACGAAGGGCCGGCCGTCGGGCAGCGGCTTGGCCGGCCTCACGGTGAAGCCGAGCAGGTCCACATAGAAGCGCTCGGAGCGGGCGATGTCCGCTACCTTGAGGAGCATATGGGCAAAGCTCTGAACGGCGCCGGGCGCGCGTTGCGTTGTCATCGTCACGTGTCCTTGCGCTCGTCGCCGAGCACGCCGGCCAGCGCCCAGTTTTCCTTCGGCACTTCCTGCAGGATGACATGCAGGTGGGTGGGCTTGGCGCCCGCGTGCTCGACCATGGCGTCGGTGATGGCGCGCACCAGCGCTTTTTTCTGCGCTGGCGTGCGGCCTGTCCACATTTGAACGGTGACGACCGGCATGACGGTTCTCCCTTCCAGACTGATGTTGTCGGTGTTCGGTGTCATTGCCCGGCTTGACCGGGCAATCGAGTACCCCACAGTCGGTGGTTACTAGATCGCCCGGTCAAGCCAGGCGATGACGGGACAGTGAGACCTCATGCCTCCTCACGCAAAATAGCTTCGATGCGTGCGCGGATGCCGCCCCACTGGCTGGCGCCGACGGTGAGGGGTGCACGGCTGCCGAGCCCGCGGCCCCAGATCGCCTTCAACCCGAGCCGCTGCGCCGCCTCGAAGTCGATGCCGCCGGGCGGCGCGGCTAGGTCGACCAGCAGCGCCGATTTGGGCAGGCGCTCCAGCACCTCGGCGCCGACCACCCGCGACGGCACGGTCGAAAACACCATGTCAAGGCGCGGCGCCAGCGCAGGTAATTCCGCAAGCTCGTGCGGCGTTGCGCCTGCGACGAACGCTGCGGCGCGCTGCTCGGGGTTGCGCGCCGCTACGTGCGTATGGGCGCCGAGCGCGACCAGATAGCGCGTCAGCACCGCCCCGATGGTGCCCTGGCCCACCACGCAGACGGTGGCGTGGTGGATCGTGATGGCGGTGTTCTCGATTACGATCTTGAGGAGGCCCTCGATGATCGCCGGCGCGCGGCGCAGCATCAGGCCGCGGTCCCACTCGTATTCGTGGATCGTGATGCCGAGCGCGTCCGCATGACTCTTCAGGTTCTTGTCGGCCCAGCCCAGAATGATGTGCGCCCGCGGTGTCATCCCAGCGAGCATCGTGCGGGTCGGAATGATCGGTGCCGGGGCGGCAGGCGCGAACAGCGCCCCGTTTGCCGCGATGCCCGGGATTGGAAACAGCGCGAACCGCGCGCCCTTGAGCACCGCGACCGGATCGTCGAGATGTGTGACGCCCGCGATGCCGTTCTCCGGCCACGGGAAGCCGTGCGTCCGCACGGTGGCGCCGGTCAGAGCCGCGAGGCGAGCGATCTCCTGCTCGCGCCTGTCGCCGCCGAGCATTCCGATCGTCAGCTTCGACCAGGCGATGTCCGTCATCACACCCGTCGTTTCCG
>Ga0209465_10000027_pt1 | contig 60408 bp, 56 predicted proteins | sample PanSoiPlot1MoBio_FD_188321 | JGI IMG/M metagenome (GOLD analysis project Ga0209465, IMG submission 188321) | Tropical forest soil microbial communities from Panama analyzed to predict greenhouse gas emissions - Panama Soil Plot 1 MoBio (SPAdes)... | ecosystem: Environmental > Terrestrial > Soil...
CCAAAAGTTCCGTCACGAGGTCGTAGACAATCCGCTCGTCGTCGCGGCCGAATTCCGGCCGCCGGCGCGCGCGAATGGCTTCGATCGTCTCAAGCGTAAGACCCGCTTCGCGGGCGAGATTGAAATGTGCCGACCAAGCATATTTGGCGGTGGCGTCGCGGCACACCAACAGCACGATGAGCTCGATCAGGCGTTTGTCGAGCTTGGGGCTGACGCGAAAGCAGTTGGCCAGCCCATTGGCGGGTTCGGCAATATCGGGGCGATGGATCCACACCGAAAACGGCCCGCTCAGGTTGCCGCGCGGCCGTGTGCGCATGATGTCATCGTAAAGCTGCTGCTGGCGTGGGCGCAGTTTGTCTCGTTCCAGTGGCTCGATGCGGGCCATGTTGCTCTCCGGATGGACTTAAGTGTGTCGTGGATGAAAACGCGGCGCCGAAAGGCGCCGCGCCAATTTGGGTCGTGTTGGGATCAGGATGTGAATGACGTCGGCGCGGACCGGGCTCGCGGCGAGCGTATAGCCCGCCGCGGCCGCGGCGGAACTCGACACGAAGCCACGCCGTGACAGCGGCGGCACGACTTTGGCAAGTCCGACGATATGGGACGGCAACTGATGCTGATTCATTGTCGGGTTTCTCCCGGAACAAAAGATTTATGTGTGACGGCAACAGGAAGGGCGGCAAACCTAATATGCCTTCGTAACCCCGCCTAGCCCGTAAACACCGAAAGAACCGGTTGCATTGCGCGCGCTAAACGCATATCAGCAATTCAAACGGCGGTTTGAAAAATGGCGATAGCAAGGCGAATGACACGGCCCTCCGAAGTCACGCGCGAGCGCATTATGAAGGCGGCCGAGCGGCTGTTTGCCGAATCCGGTTACGACGGCACGAGCGTCCGGGCCATCGTCGCCAAGGCCAAGGTCAACCAGGCCGCGATCAACTACCATTTCGAGGGCAAGGACGGGCTCTATCGCGAGGTATTGCGCGGCGCATTCCGCGGCCTGACCGAGCACCAGCTCACGCATGCCGAAGAACTCAAATCAATGTCGCGCGAAGAGGCGCTGTCGCAATTCATTCGCCGTCAGCTCCAGCCCTTGCTGGGCCGCGACGAATACAGCCGCCATATGCGCATCTTTAACTGGGAGACGGTGCAGCCGACGCCGGTGTTTCGCAACCTCGTCGCCGAAGAGGCCGCGCCGTTTCTCGGCCTTGCCGCCGATCTCGTGCACCGTTTCCTGCCGGACGCCGACCAGCGCACCCTTACGGTCGCCGCGATCTGGCTGCTCGGCCAATGCAGCGTTTTCGTGCGCAACCGCGAGCAATTGGCGGAGTCGCCCGTCGGGCTTGTCCTTGATGAGGCTATGATCGAATGGCTCTGCGCTACGATCAGCCACTGGATCGTCGCCGGATTGCGCCCGGGCGCAACGCAGTGAACTCGCTGAAGAACTGTGAAATGCCCCAAAAATTCCTTTTTCCCGGCGCTGCACCGCCCAGAACGGGTGTTTGAAATTCAATCGCTCGTTTGAAAAATGCTTGTACCGAGCGCGTCGGTGAGAAACAGAGGTGTCACGATGCGAGCGATTGCGGATCGGCTGAGCGGGCCTCAGGATTATCGGACCACGCGCAAGCATATGCCGTTGCTGGCGCGGTTCGGCAGTAAGCTTGTACTCGATATTTTGCCGGCGGCCTTGGCGAGCGTGATCGGCGGCATCTTGTTCACGCACTTTCAAATCAGCCGGATGACTTCGCCGCCGGCGGCCGAACAGACCACGCCGGTCTCGGCAGAGGTCTTGGCGCTCGTGCGCGACGAACACGACGCCATTATCGGTTACCTCAAATCACAGATGGCGGCGGAGCAAAACCGCCTTGCGGCCCAGGATGCGGAGACTGCGCGGGCGGTCGCGGATGCGAAGGCCGAAAAGGAGAAGGCCGTCGCTGACCTCGCCGTTGCGGAAACCAGGCTCGCCGAAGTCAAAGTGGCCTCCATCGTTGCAAGCCGCTCGGCCCCAGCGCCCGTGGTGCAACCCAAGCTCGCGCCGCCGCGCACCAAGCCCGCCGCAGCTTCAGGCCGCGCTCCGCTTGTGATCGCCCAAGCAGGGCAACAGTCTGGACAGGCCGCCGAACAGAATGTGGCGCAGAACGACGCCGCGCCGGCATCGGACCGGCTTGCCCGCGACCCCGATTCGCTGCTCGCCAAAACGCTTGACCTCAAGAATCAGGTCGTTGCCGCTACGCGCAGTGCGGTGGCTGCGATCGGGGACGTATTCGCGTCGGTCGGCGAGCGGTTTGGCGGTGCCGCCTCAAGTCCGACTAGCCGGCAGTTCAGCTCTGATTCCTGATGCGGCGAGCCAAGGCTTGGAGCCAACGTTTGAAGCCAAGGGTCGGGCTGGCCTAAGGATTGTGATCAGCGATTGGTGCCGTTAGGCAACAATTCCCGGTTTTTCGCAGCTATTGTGGACCATTGGCATATTCCGCACCTTGCTAGATGCGCTAGGCCTCAGTAAAGCTTAGAGAATCAGTCGTTGGAACCGGTCCAATAGGTCAGCGACAGCCCGGTTGGACAGGGCCAGCATTGTAACGGCCAGCGTAGCAGGGGCTAACGTCAGGCAAGGGATTTGATGCGTTCCGCCAGGAATTTCAGTCCGGAATGGGGCTACTTGGCCCCGACGCCAAGCTTCGCGCGCACGACGCGCTTGGTTCTCGTGGCGACGGCGATCGGAGCGACCGCGGGAGCAGGAGTCGTCTTCGCGCTCATCGACCGTCCCGCCGAACCGGAGAAAACGCCGCTTGCCGCGCGCGCCATTGTGACCAGCGTGCGCACGACCGCGGTGCCCGCCGCAGCCCCGGCCGCAAGCGCTACCCCGATAACGGCCGCCGTCGCTGTTCCAGTGCCGGCATCCGCTCCTGTCGTTGCGAGCGCGCCGCCTCAGGAAAAACCAGAAGCGCCGCGACAAGCCACCGGCGTCACGATGCCACCAAGGTCGCCGCGAATTCCGCCGCAACTGTCTTCACCGGCATCGCCGCCGCCGGCGCTCACGCAATCCACTAGAGCACCCGCGACTGCTTCGACGAGCGCCGTGCTGCCGGAAACGCCGCCCGCACCGGCGACATTCGCCTCGGCTAATCCAGCCACGCCCAATCCGGCAGCAGTGCCGAGCGCCGATTCCAATATCGCGGCAGGATCGACGGCAGGATTGACGACAGCTCCGCCAATCGCCGCATCAGGCGAGGCGGCGGTCGCACTCGCCGCGCCCACCGACGCGAACGGCAACCCAAGCATTATTGATCCGGAGACGACGGCGCCGAAAAAGGGCAAGCACAGCGCGTCCGGCAAGAATAATCATTTTCCGAATATAGGAACGATGCTGCGGCGCTTCTTCGTCGCGCATTCCGGGCGGACCTATTATCCGAATCGCGGCGGGCTCTCGAATTGAAGCGCGGCCGGGAGCCTAGATCCAGAGGCAGCCACCGCATTAGGATCGGTTGAGCAGGATCGCTCGAGCGTGGTGAATAAAACTCGCGAGCAAAACCTGCCGGCAAACAATGTCGCGCGCCCGCTTTTTGGCGAGCGCGCAACAGGAAGCTCCAGAACGAAGCTAGTTTTTGAATACTAAGTTGAAGCCTCAGCTCGATAACTTTTATTCTTACTTGCACTTGCCCTTTTTCACCGCGGCGTCTTGCGCGTCAGTGAAATCCGGCGCCGTGGCGACGCGCGTCCAGCCGGTGCCAATCGGGTTGATGCCGTTATTCCACCAGATCCGGCAAAAGCCGAGTTCAAAGCGAACGACGGAGAAACCGGCGTGCGCCGGCGCCGACGCGGTGAAATCAAGCGCCAATACACCAATTGCAAAAACCAAACGCTTCGTTTTGTGCTCCCTGTTGTGCCTTCCCGGGAACTTTCCGATAGTACGCGCCCGTTCTTGAGGCAAGCCTATCTCGCGCTCGGCACACAGTGATGACCGAGTGCGGCAGGCCGGCAACAATGCAGACATGGAGAGAGATAAATGCCGGAAGTCATCGTCTATCTCGTTGAGGGCCGCACGCTCGAGCAGAAGCGCGGCCTGGTGAAGGACATCACGCAAGCCGTGGTCAAAAATGCCGGCACGACCGCCGAGCAGGTGACCATATCGCTGGTCGAGACTCCGAAGACGGCGAAGGCAAAAGGCGGCGTTCTGTTCAGCGAGATGCCGGGCCGCTAAGCGCATCAGCGAAAATTACTCAAAGCTGCGCCGAACCAAGCCGCTCCACCCCCGTTAACAAGATCGTGAGTGCACTGCACAATGTACTTGCTGCGGTGCAGTAAAGTACTGATAATCAGCGGCGAACGGGATTCGGCGGGGCAAAGGTGCGGTATGAGTGAGGTGTGGGATACCAAGGACGGCCGGCGGCGCGTGCGGCGCGATCCGCCGACCATCGACGACGCGGCACTCGCGGCACAGGGGCTCAGCGAGGATCTCGAAGCCCAGGTCGAAATCGTTACCTCCTTGATGCCGGTCTCGGTGGAGGAAGCAAAGCGGGCCGTGCTGAAAATGCGGCGGTCGCGCGATGACAATCTGTTGACGATTGCCGGCCGCGCTGGCGGATCGCGTTCGGTCGTCGTCGAGCGAAAATCGCCGCGACGCGCGGTGGTGCAGTCTAGAGCCAACGGCGGCCGCCGGGGTCTGGGATAGCGCGCGCCGAAACGAGGCGGTGTCACATAAACAGGACGACCAGCGCGCCGACGATGCGCCGGTTAGTCCGGCGCCTTGATCGGCCCGGTACCACCCGATCGCCTGGCCGATGAATATCCGGGAGCCAGCAAGCGCGCGATCAGGCCGGCGACGAAGCCGATGATGATTACCCAGAGAATATGCATGGCGCGGCTCCCGCTAGATTCGGTGGGAACAAAAGCGGTGGCCAACGCTGCGTGCGCGGACCGGTTCCGGGGAGCATAGTCTCGCTGTGGCACAGGTGTGCCAGGTACAGGTGCATTGGATGGCGCGGCATAAACGATTATATTTTTGCGATTATATTTTGCATCGCGTGCGTGTTTGAGGGCCCGGCAATGACCAAGACCATCGTTGCGCCGCGCACAAAGACGAAGACCAAAACCAAGCGCCCACCGCTCTACAAGGTCATTCTGCTCAACGACGATTACACGCCGCGCGAATTCGTCGTGCTTGTGCTCAAGGCGGTTTTCCGCATGAGCGGCGATCAGGCCTACCGCGTGATGATGACCGCGCATCAGCGTGGCGCTTGCGTTATTGCGGTCTATACGCGCGATGTCGCCGAGACCAAGGCGAAGGAAGGCACCGAGCTCGGCAAGAGCAAAGGCTACCCGTTGTTCTTCACCACCGAGCCCGAAGAATAAAACTAACGCGCAACCGGCGCGGCAGGCTCCGAGGATGTTGCTCCCGGAATATTATTGGCCGCGAGTCGCAACGGCGACTGATCGGTATACGCAAACAGAAAACCGCCGGCAGCCATCCCGGTAAAAAACACGATGGCCACGACGAGCATCAAAACGCCGCTCGGCGGCGCGGCATCGATGCGACGCAGTTGCTTTTCCAAAAGTTCCTGATCGTGTCTGGTCATCATCTTGGCCTCCACGACAAATCTCGGTTCCACCTCCCATACGCAATCGGTCCGACATAGAACGCGCTAAGTGCCTTGCGCGTTCCGCGACTTCGCTATGCAAGCTGTTGACAACGCGATCAAATTGCTGCTGCGGCGCAAAGCAAATGGTTCCGTAAACAAGCGGCAAAAGGAACGGGCGTGCGAAGTCGCGCGTTGGTTTTGACTTCGATCTTGGTTCGATTTGGCACGCGGGGTTAGCCAACGGAGCAGGCGATGCCGCTTGCGGCTTATCCCGATGTGAGCTTTTTCGTTCGCGCCGTGCACGTCCTGCCGGTGATCGCGGTTGCGGCGGCGGTCGGCGGGATTATCGGCGGCTTCACCGTCTATGCAGTCGACAGCGCGCTGACTTGGCCGCAGCCATCATCGCAGCGGCCGGACGTGCGCGCCGATAATCAGTCGGGTTCGCAGTCGTCCGCCGCGGTGGAAGAGAAAACGCGCCCGGTGCGCATCGTCGGCGGCGCTATTCCGGATCCGTCCGCCGGAATGTCGGCGCCGCCGCCGGCGCAAAGCCGGCAAAGCGCTCCGCCGCAAAGCGTGACGCAGCAAAATCCCGCGCAATTATCGCCGCAGATTTTGGCGGCAAAGCCGCTCGGGCCGCCGGCGCCATTGCAGTCGCCGGGCGCCAGCCAGCCGCAGGCTGCAAAAGCAAGCCAGCCGCAGGCTGCCAAAAGCGTGCAGACAGAAAAAGCCCCGGCGGCGCCGCCCAGTACGGCTGCAACAACGCAGCAATCCACGCGCTGGCCGGATGCGCTGTCGCGCGCGCGGCAGGGCTCTTCCAGTGCTTCCTCCACGGCGCAACAACAGACCACAGCGCCGCAGCCGAATGCAGCGCCTGGACCGCTAACAGCCAAAACCGCCGACGAGAAAAAAGCCGGCAATGAGCGCGCAACGAACGTTGACGAAGACGATCGTGCGTCGCGTCGCGGCCGCCATGGAAGGCGGCTCGACGCGCGCGCTTACGATCGTTTCTACAATTCTTACGGATACGCGCGCGGGCGCGATGAGACCGGTTCGCGTTATGACACCGAGCGGCACTACGGACGCTACTCGCGCTATCGCAGCCGCTCGCGCGAGATCGTCCCGGATCGCCAGGATATGGATCAGGGCGCCGATCGCGGGCAAAGCGATCGCGGGCAGGGGGCTCGAAGCCAGGCAAGTGAAACGTCGCGGCCGCGATCCGAGCCGTTCTGGGGTGGCGGCACCCGCGATCGCTTCGGTGGATCGCAGGACGACGATTAAGACGCCGCTACTTGCTCGCTTACTTGCCCGCTTACTTGCTTGCTTATTTGCCGCTGCCTTCGATCTTCAGCCCGCCCGGGCCGAGATCGATGCTCACGCCTTCAGGCCGATGGCGGTCCCGATAGACCTGATAGCCCAGCACGGCGACGGCAACCGCCAGCCCGAGATAGAGCATGTTCGAACGGGTCACAGCGGATTTCCCTCCGACGCAATCGCATGCACGTATTTGCAGCGTGAAGGGTAGCAGCCGCGCCGATTCGCGTCGCTAAAATCGCATCCTCCTCCGCTGCGCAGGGGAGGGTGCAATCGGTTACCGCCGTTGCGGGACGCGGTAGGCCATGCGCGTATGGCCGAGGCAATATGTGAAACCGTTGATCGCGTCATTGCCGCAGAACAGAAAGTCCGTGCTCGCCGGATCGCCGATCGGCCAGCGGCACTGGCGATCGGCGATGTCGATGAGCGAGCACGGATGCAAGCTGACGATCGCCGTATCGAGCGAGACCTCTTCGCCAAGCGGCGCGCGCGCATAAGCGAGCCGTAACAGATGGCGTTGCGTGGAACGCCGCGGGTGGCGGGCGCGCGGAGGGCAGTCTGTTGCGCGCGCTCGCGCACCCGCGGGTCGCTCCCCCGACAGGCCGAGCCGATGAATTTTGCCGATGACGGCGTTACGGCTCACCCCAATGGCGGCGCCCATCTCGCTACAGGTCATGCCGGCGGCAAAGCAGCTCTTGAGCTGTTCGATCCGCTCCGGCGTCCACGGGCTGGTTGACGGAATTCGCGATGGTGAGGGCGGGATAGGGACGACAGGGACTATCGAAGCGGTCGCAACGGCCGCAATGGTTGGCGTTGTCGGAGCAACGCTCGAAAGCGATGGGGCATTGAGTAATGGGGCGTGCATTGGAACGGCCTCGCTCTGTTGGCGCGGCCTACTGGGCCGCCGACAGGGCGTTTGTCCGCGCGCAACGGGCAACGCGAGACTGCAAAACCTTGAAGCGAAAATCGGTGCGCGGCGCAGAAGCATCAGCCGCAAAGAAAGAATCTGCCCCGCATGCGCAACCGAGCCGCATCCCGCCTCAAGGACGCAAACCCGCCGTCGCAGTGGCGCCCGTACTACGGACTAAATCGGGGCCGCTTGCCGCATTTGTGCGAGAACCCTCGCCGAATCAGACCGTCGCATAATTCGACTCGCCTGCCAAGGGTTAAAATGCCATTATAATGGCATTATAATTATGAGGCGTCCGACAGGGGGCGTACACGACCAATGGCGCGACCGGAAAACCGCTCGGAGGCGAGGGCGTTGACCCTGACCTTGCCGATCGAAACGTTCAATTATCTCGCTCTGCTGGCGACGCTGGGCAAGCTCGGGCGCACCGAGAACGAAGTCGCCACGCACATCCTGGTGCGCGAAGTCTACGCCATGCACGCGGCGCGCTTCCACGAAATGCGCATTGCGGCGCCGGAAGGGGAGGGCGGATAGCGCGGCGCCCCTAAATTTCTTTGTCATTGCCGGACTTGATCCGGCAATCCATGCTGGCGTGCCGGCTCAAGCGGGGCATGTAGCGTAAGGCAGGCTGGGGAGCATTTCATGTCGATTGCGGATCGCGCCGCGCGCTGCGCAGCGGTCATCGTGTTTGCCGCCATGCTCGTGGCCTGGGGGCAATAGCGAAGCCGACCAGCGCAAGGCCTTCATCGGCTTCCTGCAAGATATCAACAATCGCCCGGGGATTCATTTTCTGGTGCCGACGGTCAATGACCAGAAGGCGCTGACCCAGCAATCCATGGTGAGGGGCCGCATGAAAAATATTGTCTATATTGCGCGCGAACTTGCCGGTAGTCAGCATGGACCACCGAGTCAAGCTCGGTGGTGACGAGAAACGGATGCTACGCTGCTTGAAACGACATTTGCCGGTCACGGTGCAGCCGTAAGCATCATTGATTGATCACTTGCAAGCATTTTCCGCAAGCATTAACCAATGCTCAGTGTTATCGATGTTGGCATTCGCGCGCATTGATAAGTGAAGAAAAAATAATTCACAGTGATCTTTGATATCACTCAGAACAAAGCAAATTGCAGGGGGGAAATGGAGGCAGCAAAAGCGCCCACGATCGCGGCAACCGGACCGGCAAAATCGTTTAGAAGGTCGTAGGTCGAATACATCGGCTTGCATGGCCGAGTCCAGACCGGCCATGACGACTCAAAAAATTACGAACACCCCGTCGTGCTGCCGCACGTGTCGCACTTCAAACACGTGCCGTTGCGGACGAGAGTGAAATTGCCGCATTCGCCGCACGCTTCGCCCTCGTAGCCGCGCGCTTTGGCTTCGGCGCGTTTCTCCGCCGCTGCGGCTTTGGCATGCGCGCGCGCTTCGGAACGGTGCTCGAGTTCCTGTGCCGGCGAGAGTTTTGCCTCGGGCTCGCTCTTGAGCGCCGCAGTGCCGGCGACTTCCGCGCGCGGCGCGGAGGAGGAGAGCGCGGTTACCTTTGAAGACGGCCCCCCACCCGGCGCGCTGCGCACGCCACCCTCCCCACCAAGGGGGGAAGGCGAACTATCGCTGCCGCCGGGCATGACTTTCAGCCGGTCGGTGCGCGAGCGCGTCAGGCCCTTCGACACGTAGCGCGTATCCGGCGATGGCTTGCCTTCCTCGACGCCCTTGCCGAGCGCATCGAAATTGCCTTCCGCCGGCTCGACATGGGCGAGATCGAAGCGCGACAGGTAACTCACCGCGAGCTCGCGGAACACGTAGTCCAAAATCGAGGTCGCATATTTGATCGAATCGTTGCCCTGCACCGGGCCGGACGGCTCGAAGCGCGTGAAGGTGAACGCATCGACATATTCTTCGAGCGGCACGCCATATTGCAGGCCGAGCGACACCGCGATGGCGAAGTTGTTGAGAAGCGAGCGGAGCGCCGCGCCTTCCTTGTGCATGTCGATGAAGATTTCGCCGAGCCTGCCGTCGTCATATTCGCCGGTGCGCAGATAAACCTTGTGGCCGCCGACCACGGCTTTCTGGGTATAACCTTTACGCCTATCGGGCATGCGCTCGCGCTCGCGCATGACGACGATGCGCTCGACGACCTTCTCGACGATCTTTTCGGCAAGGCCGGTGGCGCGCGCTGCTGCCGGCTTGTCGAGGAACGCCGCAAGAACGTTATCTTGGGCGTCGTCGTCCTCATCCTCGTCGGCGATCAGCTGGCTTTGCAGCGGCTGCGAGAGCTTCGAGCCGTCGCGGTAGAGCGCATTGGCTTTCAGCCCGAGTTTCCACGATTGGATATAGGCCGCCTTGCAGTCCGCGACCGACGCATCGTTCGGCATGTTGATGGTCTTGGAAATGGCGCCGGAGATGAACGGTTGCGCCGCCGCCAGCATGCGGATGTGGCTGTCAACCGAGAGGAACCGCTTGCCGGTGCGCCCGCACGGATTGGCGCAATCGAACACCGGATAGTGCTCGGGTTTGAGATGCGGCGCGCCCTCGACCGTCATTGCGCCGCAGACATGGATATTCGCCGCCTCGATCTCGCGCTTGGTGAAGTCGAGATGGGTGAGAAGGTCGAAATTCGGCGCGGCGAGATCGGCCGGCGCGATGCCGAGTTCGCGCAGGAAATCAATGCCAAGCGTCCATTTGTTAAAGACGAACTTGACGTCAAAAGCGGTCGGCAGCGCCTTTTCCACTTTCTCGATCGCCTCGTCGGTGAAGCCCTTGGCCTTGAGCGTGTCGTGATTGATCGCCGGTGCCTCGGCGAGCGTGCCGTGGCCGACCGCATAGGCGACGATCTCCGCGATCTCGTTGTCGCCGTAGCCGAGCACGCGCAACGCTTCCGGCACCGCGCGGTTGATGATCTTGAAATAGCCGCCGCCGGCGAGCTTCTTGAACTTGACGAGCGCAAAGTCGGGCTCGATGCCGGTGGTGTCGCAATCCATCACGAGGCCGATCGTGCCGGTCGGCGCGACGACGGTCGCCTGCGCGTTGCGATAGCCATGTGCCTCGCCGAGCGAAAGCGCGCGATCCCAGGCGCGCTTGGCGTGTTCGGCGAGTTTCTGGTCCGGGATCGCCTTGTGTTCGAGCGGCACCGGCGGCGTGGTCATTTGCTCATAGCCGGTGCGCTCGCCATAAGCGGCGCGGCGATGATTGCGGACCACGCGCAGCATCGATTCCCGGTTCTCGGCAAAGCGCGGGAAGGCGCCGAGCTCGGCCGCCATTTCCGCCGATGTCGCGTAGGAGATGCCGGTCATGATTGCCGAGAGCGCGGCGCAGATCGCGCGGCCGGCCTCGGAATCGTAGGGAATGCCCGACGACATCAAGAGCCCGCCGACATTGGCATAGCCAAGCCCGAGCGTGCGGAAATCGAAAGAGCGCTGCGCGATCTCGCGCGAGGGGAATTGCGCCATCAGCACCGAGATTTCCAGCACGACCGTCCACAGCCGCACGGCGTGCTCATAGCCCTCGATGTCGTAGTGCCCCCGTCCTTCGCCCGTCGCGGGGTTATGGAACGCAAGCAGGTTCAGCGAGGCGAGATTACAGGCCGTGTCGTCGAGGAACATGTATTCCGAGCACGGATTCGACGCGATGATCGGCCCCGAGGTCGCGCAAGTATGCCAGTCATTGATCGTGGTGTGGAATTGCAGGCCGGGATCGGCGCTGGCCCAGGCGGCGTAGCCGATCTTCTCCCACAAGTCGCGTGCCTTGACCGTCTTGGAAATCTTGCCGGGCCTCGTTCGCCAGAACAGATCCCAATCACGATCGGCCTCGACCGCCTTGAGGAATTCGTCGGTGACCCGCACCGAATTGTTCGAGTTCTGCCCGGAGACCGTCAGATAGGCTTCCGAATCCCAATCGGTGTCGTAGGTCGGGAATTCCAGATCCTTGTAGCCCTGCTTGGCGAACTGGATGACGCGGCGGATGTAATTGTCCGGCACGTGGTTCTTGCGCGCGGCCTTAATCTCGCGGCGGAGCACCGGGTTCTTTTCCGGATCGAAGCAATCGTCGCCCGAGCCCTCGCAGTTCACGCAAGCTTTCAGGATCGCGCGCAGGTGCTTCTGATTGATCTTGGAGCCGGTGACGAGATTGGCGACCTTCTGCTCCTCGATCACCTTCCAGTCGACGAATTGTTCGACGTCGGGATGATCGACATCGAGAATGACCATCTTGGCGGCGCGGCGTGTGGTGCCGCCCGACTTGATCGCGCCCGCGGCGCGGTCGCCGATCTTAAGAAAGCTCATCAGCCCGGACGACTTGCCGCCACCGGAGAGCTTCTCGCCTTCGCCGCGCAGTTTGGAGAAATTCGATCCGGTGCCGGAGCCGTATTTGAACAGGCGCGCTTCGCGCACCCACAGATCCATGATGCCGCCCCCGTTGACGAGGTCGTCGTTGATGGACTGGATGAAGCAGGCGTGCGGCTGCGGATGCTCATAAGCCGTCGCCGATTGCACGAGCTTGCCGGTCTTGTGGTCGACGTAGAAATGACCCTGGCTCGGGCCGTCGATGCCATAGGCCCAGTGCAGGCCGGTGTTGAACCATTGCGGCGAGTTCGGCGCCACCATCTGCATGGCGAGCATGTAGCGGTGCTCGTCGAAAAAGGCGCGTGCATCCTCTTCCGAGCTGAAATAGCCGCCCTTCCAGCCCCAATAGGTCCAGGTGCCGGCGAGCCGGTCGAATACCTGCTTGCAGGATTGTTCGCCGGTGAAGCGCTCGGTTTCGGGCAAGTCGTTTAGCGCCGCTTCATCGGCAGCGCTGCGCCACAGCCATGAGGGGACGCTCTCCTCCTCGACCTTTTTCAGGCGAGAGGGCACGCCGGCTTTGCGGAAATATTTCTGCGCCAGCACGTCGGAAGCGACTTGCGACCATTGCTCCGGAACCTCGACGTTCTCGGCGCGGAACACGACCGAACCGTCGGGATTGCGGATTTCGCTTGTGGTCAGCCGGAACGCGATGTCCGCGTAGGGCGATTGTCCTTCTTTGGTGCAGCGCCGCTCGATCCGCATTTTCTTGCCCCTTAATTTTGAGTTTCTTCGGTTCGATGGCCTACTGGCTCAATATAGGTCACCGATTGTTTCCCCGCGACGCGATGGAGGATCTTCCGCCGCGCCTCAACCCGTTCTCTCTGTTTCCACCCGACGCCACATTTCGCCCCGCGCAGCCGCCGGAATTTCCCCTGATCGGACCGGCTCGCGGTGCAACTTGTATTGCCGCCTGGTCCAGCCTGCCCGGCGGGGCGTCGCTGACACCGCCGGACACCCCCTCACGCGACGATCGGCAACACGCATCCACGCACCCGCCGCACGCGGCACGGAGTAGTCCCGCAAACCCCTTCTTGGAGAGCCCGGCGGACTTCGTTACCCGCGCCGAACTTGGTAAAGCTAAGACAAGCCGGTCGCGCACGTCAAGACTTAGTACGAAATTCTGAATGAACCACTAAATGTGGGGATTGCGGGGACGAATCGGCTGGGGATGCAAAAGTATCGGAGATTCGCGGGGAATCCGGAAGTGCCAGACGACGCAGATGCGATTTTCACTCCGCCAACAAGCCAAATTCGACCGCCCGCTGCCTGCGATCTCGTCCGTTAAACGAACTGGATGTCCTCGCCGAGTGCTGGCGTAGCCGCGAGCCGCCACGCTTCTGTCACGTCGTGACAGGGGTTTTCCGGCGATTCTGAGTGAAATAGGCCGGAATTCCCGCGATTTGTCGCAACGCCGACCGAAGGCTTCGTCATAAAGCATTGGATTTACGGCTCGAATCGCTGCTCGCCGTTGTTGCTGGCTTTGCCGGGTCGGGGCCTGGACGACAGAAGTTCGGCGTGTGTGGCGTCGCAGCGCTAGCAATGTGACCGCCGCTCACATTAACCTTAAAGAAGTCTTAGTTTTCAGGCGGGCTCGGGTTTGCTTGACGGGGCAGGAGGGGCTGCGAATAACCTTTTATTAATGTTGCGGGGTGGGCTGCAGCGTGTGGTTCGCGCGGGGCGCGTCATTGCGACTGCAGCCCTATTGACGGCGTGCGCCTCGATCCAGAACGATCCGGTCAATCAGCGCCTGACCGCGAATGCCCGCGAGGCCGACGCCGAGCTCGCGAGCGTCACCGAAACCAATTACGACGACATGGTCGTCGCGCTGTCGTTCTCGGGCGGCGGCATGCGCGCTGCGGCTTTCTCTTACGGCGTCCTCGAAGGCTTCGATCAGATCCGGGTGCCGTCGCGCACGGGCGCGGTGTCGCTGCTTGATCGCCTCGATTTTCTGTCCGGCGTTTCCGGCGGATCAATCCTCGCCGCCTATTACGGACTCAAGGGCCGCGCGGCGATGGGCGACTTTCGCCAGCGCTTTCTGCTCGCCAATGCCGAGGAGTCGCTGCAAACCGATCTGAGCCTCGGCAATATCGCGCGCGGGCTTAACGGCGGGGTCAACGACGCGACCAAATTTCCGGTCTGGCTCGACACGCATCTTTATAATCAGGCTACCTTCCGCGATCTGCTGCGCCGGCAGCGGCCGCGGGTGTGGATTAATGCCGCCGATATCTACGATCGCACCGCCTTCATCTTCGCGCCAATAACGTTCAGCGCATTGTGCAGCGATGTTGCGAGCTACCCGGTTTCGCTCGGGGTGGCGGCGTCTGCCGCGGTGCCGGTCGTGTTCGCGCCGGTCGTCATCCAGAATTTCCACGGCACGTGCTCGACGCCGCTGCCCAACTGGGTCGCGCGCGTGCGCAACGATCCGAATGCGGCGCCGCTCATTAAATCCTATGCCGATGCACTGGAGCGCTATCGCTCGGGCGCGATCAATTACATCAAGCTCCTCGATGGCGGGCTCGTCGATAATTTCGGCCTGGCCGGCTTTACGGTTACGCGCCTTGCCGCCAATACGCCGTACGGTCCGCTGGCCCCGCAACAAGCGGTCAAGCTGCGCCGGCTTCTGTTCCTGGTCGTGGATTCCGGTCGCGCACCGTCAGGTCAATGGGCCCAGACCGTGCCGGGGCCGTCGGGTGTCGATCTCATCATGGCGACGTCGGACACCGCGACCGAATCCGGCGCGATCGGCAGCTATTCGGCCTTCGACGGCACGATGAACGATTGGCGCAAGACGCTCATAAGCTGGCGCTGCGGGCTTTCCGAAGCGGACCGGCATCGTTTCGGCGTGCCGCCCAACTGGAATTGCCGTGATCTGGAATTTTATATCAGCCGCATCTCGTTCGACCTGTTGGGTCCGGAACGCTCAGCCGTGCTCAACAAAGTGGAAACGCGATTCAAGCTGCCGCCCGATCAGATCGACATGCTGGTGACGGCCGGCCGCGACGCGCTCAGCGTCAATCCCAAATTCCGCGCTTTCGTCACCTCGCTCGGCCGCGCGCTGCCCCCGCCGCCAGCCCCGCAGGGTGCGCCGGTTGCGACGTCGGACTCGACCGCACAGCAGGCTGCGGTGGATGACGGGAATTAATTTCATCTGACTTCGGGTTGCGCGCCGACGCACGGTTGCAGGTAGCGCTGATTGATTTACTCAGCCGCCGCCTTCGAATGGCCGAGCCGGCGGTTGAGCGTAGCTAATAAGCTCTCGGCAGCTTCCGCAATCACCGTGCCCGGTGGGAAGATCGCTTCGGCGCCGGCCGCCTTGAGCGCCGCATAATCCTGCGGCGGCACCACACCGCCGACCACAATGATGATATCGCCTCGGCCGAGCTTCTCGAGTTCGCTCTTAAGCTCCGGCACCGAGGTCAGATGCGCGGCGGCGAGTGAGGACACGCCGATAATATGCACGTCATTCTCGACCGCCTGGCGCGCCGCTTCGGCTGACGTCGCAAATAAAGCGCCGATATCGACATCAAAGCCGAGATCGGCAAAGGCCGTTGCGATGACTTTCTGGCCGCGATCGTGGCCATCCTGGCCGATCTTGGCGACCAGGATGCGCGGGCGGCGGCCTTCGTTTTCTTCGAATTCGGCGACCAGTTTGCGCACGCGTTCGATGGCGTCCGCCATGCCGACCTCCCGTCCGTAGATGCCGGAGATCGCCTTGATCTCCGCTTGATGACGCCCAAACGCCTGCTCCAGCGCCAGTGAAATCTCGCCGACGGTTGCCTTGGCGCGCGCCGCGTCGATGGCAAGCGCCAACAAATTGGCGTTGCCGCCGGATGCGCTGCGGGTGAGCGCTGCAAGCGCTTGCGCGACCGCTTGGGGGTCGCGCTCGGTTTTGAGCCGCTTGAGCTTGTCGATCTGCAATTGCCGGACCGCGGCATTGTCGACTTTGAGGACATCGATCAGCGTTTCGTCGCGCGCCCGGAATTTATTGACCCCGATCACCGCCTGGGCGCCGGAATCGATGCGAGCCTGCGTGCGCGCGGCGGCCTCCTCGATGCGCAGCTTCGGCAGGCCGGACTCGATCGCGCGTGTCATGCCGCCGAGCTCTTCCACTTCGCGGATATGCCCCCACGTGCGCGCTGAGAGATCGCAGGTCAGCCGCTCGACAAAGAACGAGCCGCCCCAGGGATCGATCACGCGGGTCGTGCCGCTTTCCTTTTGCAGCACAATCTGGGTGTTGCGCGCGATCCGGGCGGAGAAGTCGGTTGGCAGCGCCAGCGCCTCGTCGAGCGCATTGGTGTGCAGCGATTGGGTGCCGCCCTGGGTCGCCGCCATGGCCTCGATGCAGGTGCGCGCGACATTGTTGAACACGTCTTGCGCCGAGAGGGACCAACCCGAGGTCTGGCAGTGCGTGCGCAACGACAGCGAGCGCTTGTCCTGCGGCTCGAATTGTTTCATGAGCTTCGCCCACAAGAGCCGTGCGGCGCGTAGCTTCGCGACTTCCATGAAGAAGTTCATGCCGATGCCGAAGAAGAACGACAGGCGCGGCGCGAAGCGGTCGACCGGCAGATTGGCGGCGAGCCCGGCGCGCACATATTCGATCCCGTCGGCGAGCGTATAAGCGAGCTCAAGGTCGGCGGTCGCTCCGGCTTCCTGCATGTGGTAGCCGGAAATCGAGATCGAGTTGAACTTCGGCATACGCGCCGAGGTGTAGGAGAAGATATCGGAGATGATGCGCAACGAAGGTTTCGGCGGATAAATATAGGTGTTGCGCACCATGAATTCTTTGAGGATGTCGTTCTGGATGGTGCCGGCGAGTTTTTCCGGCGGCACGCCTTGTTCTTCGGCAGCGACGATATAAAGCGCGAGAACCGGCAGCACGGCGCCGTTCATCGTCATCGACACCGACATCTGATCGAGCGGAATGCCGGCGAACAGCGTGCGCATGTCGTAGATCGAGTCGATGGCGACGCCGGCCATGCCGACATCGCCGGCCACACGCGGATGATCGCTGTCGTAGCCGCGATGGGTGGCGAGATCGAAGGCGATCGAAAGGCCTTTCTGGCCGGCGGCAAGATTGCGCCGGTAGAAGGCATTGGAGTCTTCCGCCGTCGAGAAGCCGGCATATTGCCGGATCGTCCAAGGCTGGGTGACATACATGGTCGGATAAGGCCCGCGCAGGTAAGGCGCGATACCCGGATAGCCGTCGACGCCGGCAATCCCTTCGATGTCGCGCGATGCGTAGTCTGTTTTGACCTTGATCCCTTCGGGGGTGAGCCAATCGCGCGCGTTTGCGGCCACGGCAGGGGAGGGCGCCTGCGCGTAAGCGACTTTGGAAAAATCCGGAATTCGGCTCATCGCTTTCGCCTCAGCGGTCCGGCTTATGAAGAATATCGTAAGCCGCATTGAGTGTCGCCAGTGCGTCGCAGCCCTCCGCGATGAAGGCTTGCACACCGGCCTCGCGCAGAAGCGCTTCCTGCGGGCCGGGCCGCCCCGCGTAATAGATCAAACGCGCGCCGGCCTCTTTGAGCGCCGCGGCTGCGGCCGCGAGTTCCGTGGCGGCGAGTTTGCCGGGTGCGCAGAGGCAGGCAATCGCCGCGCGCGCGGCTTGATATTCGGCAACTGCGCCGCCGACCGCCTCGATGCCGCCGCCTTCGAAAAAATTTTTGGCGAAATTCGCGCGCGCCATGAACTCCGCTGGTGCCCCAATGGTCGCCAGAAACACTTTTGGCCGCGCGCCGGTTGCGGCGAGGATCTGATCCGATTTGTCGCGCAGGTGCTCCAATGGCTCGGCAAGCCGCAGCCGCGGCAGTGCCGGCGTGGTGATCGCAGGCGTTCCAGACATTGCCTCGACCGTCTTCTTCCGCGGCTTTACGTCGAGGACGCCAGGCGGCGCTTCCGCAAGCTCGGGATAAGCATTGGTGCCGGTCAGAATCTCTTTGCCGTGAGCCACCGCCTGTTCACGCGCCGCGCGCGCAGTGGCAACGTTTCGCTGTATGAGCCCATCCTCAAGTGCGCGCCATAGCCCACCCGCGCGCTCGATCGCCTGAAATTGCGCCCAAGCCGCGAGGCAAAGTTGCTCGGTCAGCGCTTCAAATGCGCCCGATCCGGCCGCGGGGTCGGCGACGCGGGCCAGATTGGATTCCTTCAGAAGCACAAGCTGCATGTTGCGCGCGATGCGCCGGGCAAAGCCGTCGGGCAGGCCGAGTGCCGCGGTATGCGGCAAGACCGTGATCGCATCGACGCCGCCAAATCCTGCTGCCGCGACCGCGATCGTCGCACGCAAGATATTCCCATAAGGGTCGCGCCGGGTCATCGTCCGCCACGCCGTCTCGGCGGTGACGATGGGGGGGTGGGGCGACAGGCCGGACGCAGTCGAGGCGCGGGCCCATAAATTGCGCAGCGCCCGAAATTTTGCCGTGGTCAAGAACTGATCCGCATCCGCAGTCAGGCGAAAATAGATTGCGGCATAGGCGCGTTCCAGGGCCATGCCCCCTTGCTCGAGCGCGCGCCAATAGGCGACGGCGCTGGCGAGCGCGAAGGCAAGCTCTTGCGCTTCCGATCCTCCCGCATTGTGTATGACGCGGCCATCGGCGACTGCGAACGGTCCGCGAAAACCCGCGCCGGCCAAATCAACGGTCGTGCGCGCAAGCGAGGAAGCCAAATCTTCCCATTTTTGCGAGCTATGCCCGGCGACGGCGAAACCGCCAATCGGGTTAAGGCTGAACCGCAAATCGACTGCGTCGGCGTCGATGCCGCGTGTCTTGATAAGCGCAGCAATGTCGCGGACCACGCCGCGCGTTCGCGGACTCAAATTGAGATCGAGGACGATACCGCGGTCGAGATCGATTCCATCGAGCGCTCGCGCCACCGCGTCAGCGGTGCCGTCGAGCCCGAAACCGTTGGCGCTCACTGACTCGGCGAATACGAGCACCAGGCCGCTGGCGCCGTTTTCCAGATCCTCGCGCGCCTGAGCGTTGGCGGCGGCCGGGTCGGTGTGGTCGACACGCTGCAAGAGTGTCCACGGTGCGCCGCCCGGGCGTCCGGCGATGGCGGCTGCCGCTCGCGCCGGCGCATAGAGCGGCTCGATGGTCAGCCCATCATAGGTCCGGCTTTCAAGCCGTTCGAACGGCGCGCCTTTGAGAACGGCGTCGACGAGCTTGCGCCAATTCGCCTCGCCCGCGGCAGGAAAATCGCTGGCCAATAGTGGTGCGTCGGGGTTCGCCATGAGGGGGAAAATGCCATGGGGCGGCGTGCCGGCCAACCGGCGCGTGTGGCGTCAGTGCGGCGGCTTTTGTTCCGGCTGCGCCGCAGGCGGCGGCAGTTTCTTAATGCCGCTTACGTCGATATGGGTCAAAGCATCGGCGACGCGCCGGCCGGTGATGACGCGATCGGGTGCAATTTCGGCAAGGGGCAACAGCACGAAACCGCGCTCGAACAGGTGCGGGTGCGGCAGCGTCAAGTCCGGCTCGTCCATGACCAGATCGTCATAGGCGAGAATATCGATGTCGATCGGGCGCGGGCCCCAGCGGCGCTCCTCGCTTCGCTTTCGGCCAAGAGCGCGCTCGACCTCGATCGCGCATTGAAGCAGCGCGTGCGGATCAAGCGACGTTGCGACCACGATCACGGCATTGATGAAAGCCGGCTGGTCGACGATGCCCCAGGGCGGGGTGCGGTAATCCGACGAGCGCGCGACAAGCCGCACCGCCCCGCTGGCGCACAAGCGCGCAATGGCGCGATCGAACGCGGCGCGCACATTGCCGATATTGCCGCCGAGCGCGAGTAAGGCTTCGGCGGGCGAGTTGTGGCGAGTGTTCATGCACCTATTGGCAGCGCGAAATCAGCGTCACTTCCGTTGTCGATGCGCGTCAGCCCTATATCGTCCGAGGGGGTAGTGGGATCGGCAATGATTGAGGCAATCAGTTTGCGCGCCGCGCCGGCCTCTTGCTCGACCTCGGCGCCGATTTGTTGATAAATGCGCTGACGCTCCGCATAGGCTGCGTCGTCCGGCGGGTTCTGCATTTTCGCAATGACCATCCGGCGAAGTGCGAGTGCTCGTTCCAGTGATCGAACGTTGGCTCGCGCCAAATGACTGTAAGCCGGAATATACTTGTTGCTCAGTTCGTCCAGGAGGTGACCGACTTTTCCGGCCATGATCGTCGACAAGATGGACGTCGCCACCATCAGGACGACCAGTCCTAAGGCGATACCGACGATCTTGCGCCTGATCGATCTTCGAAACATTGGTTGCTCGCGTGCTAAAGATCGAATTTGAAACAACCTGGCTAGCCCATAGCCCAGTTGGAACGTCGTCGCGAAAACCGGTTCGAGATTGTTAGCACGCGCGCGCCGTACTACGGAATCCTGATTTGCGGTTACGGACGCGTTCGATCGTCACTCCGACATCTTCGAAGGTCGCGGCAATCGGCGCATGCGGCTTGTGGACCGTGACGCGTACGCCGTGCACCTGAGGGCAGCGCGCCAATACCGCATCGGCGACCGCGCCGGCGGCGGCTTCGACGAGGCGATAGCGCCGCCCGCAGAAGGCTTCCGTCACCGTCATGATCACCAGGTCGTAGGAAACGGTATCCTTCAGCTTGTCGGTGCGCGATGCAGTACCGAGTTCGAGTTCAATAGCGAGATCGATATGGAACGTTTGTCCGACCTTGGCCTCATGCTGCATCACGCCGTGGTGGGCATGAAGAGCGAGCCCCTTAAAAAAGATGGCGTCGCTCATCGCGTACGTCCGATCGCGGCGGCAACCGCAAGCGCCTGCACGGTCGGTGCAACGTCGTGAGCGCGGATGATCGCGGCGCCGCGTTCGACCGCAAGCAAATGCGCCGCCAAGGATCCGCCGAGCCGTTCCGACGGTTCTGAACGTATGACTGAATCGATGAAACGCTTGCGCGAGGCGCCGACCAATAGCGGCAAGTCGAATCCGCGCCAAGCATCAAGGCGCGCGATGCAAGCAAGGCTTTGCTCCGGCGTCTTGCCAAAGCCAATCCCGGGATCGAGCACCACCTGATTGCGTCCGATGCCGGCGCGCGAGGCGATATCCAGCGAGCGCGAGAAGAAATCGCTGACCTCGGCAATGATGTCGATTGCGGGATCGGCTTTGTCGCGATTGTGCATGATGACAATCGGCGCGCCGTAGTCGGCAACGACGCGCGCCATGTCCGGATCGCGCTGCAATCCCCAAACGTCATTGACCATCGCGGCGCCGGCATCTAGCACCCAGGCCGCAACCGCCGCCTTCATCGTATCGACCGAAACCGGAAGGCCAAGGCGGACCACGCCAGGCAGAACTGCCGCGAGGCGGTTGCGCTCCTCTTCCAGCGAAACGGGCTGGGCGCCGCCATAGGGGCGGGTCGATTCCGCGCCAACATCGACAATGTCTGCGCCTTCGGCGACAAGCCGCTGCGCCTGACGCATCGCGGCCGCCGGCTCAAGGAATCGTCCGCCGTCGGAAAATGAATCTGGCGTGACGTTGAGAACGCCCATGACCAAAGGTCGCGCCCACTGCCGTGCCTTGGCGAGGAGCTCGATCAATATGTTGCGACTGGGCGCGGCGGGGGAAGCCGGGCCAGCGCCAAGTCCAGCGCCAGGTCGAGCGCCCCGTATCGTGTTCGTTGCCGTGGTCTTGGCCGCCATTGCGGGCGTCCTTGCGATGTCGCCGGCTCCAGCGCGGCAATTCTGGCTTGGCTTTGCGCGGCCGCTCCGTGGAGTCAAGCCGCGGCTTTGGGCGGAGGTCGCAGGGCGCGGCGTCGTTCTTAATAACGGATCAGCGGTTGGAGCTTCTTGGCGTCCTCGATCCAGCGCGAGACGGTATTCACCGAGGGCAGGATGCGGACCAGTCTACGCTTGGTATTCACCTCAGCCATGACCTCGGCGAGCTTCTGCGGATTGCGATAGCGAAGTTCGTTGACGGTGCGCACGCCGGCGGCGCGCAAGAGCTCCGCATATTCCCAGCCGACGCCTTTGACGCGCATGCGGTCGGCGGCAGTCACCCAATCGAGTACGCTTTTCTCCGGTGCGCCGGTCTTGAGCGCGATCTTCAGCCGCTGTTTCGGCGTTTTCGCCAGGCGCAGCAAGCTTACGGTCGTACGAATGCCATCGGATTTCAGAACGGCGGCGACATCGGTGCCGATCCCCTGAATTTCGGAAATGGGATACGCCATCCATGCCCCCTTAGCGCCGGCACAATCTCGCCCGAACAAACATTTTGGTACTCAAACAAACTGCGAAAGGCCGGGAATTGCCGCCACAATCTCGCCGACGGCGTCTTCGCCTGCCTTCTCTCGCGTAAACGCGATCACCGCGCGGGTCACGCTCTGCACCTGACCGAGGCTCAAACCGGCCGACATCATCCCCATGCCCGCGCCCATCACTCCACCCATCGTCCCCCCCATCCCGGCGCTGCCATTTTCGCTCGCGGCACGCTGCATCACCGCTTCGGCTCCAGGAAGTTTGGCCAAGAGCGGCTGCACTTTGTCCGCGGGGCCTTCCTTCACCAGGAAATCGAGGATGATGCCGACGGCTTTTTCCGCGGTCGCACGATCGATGCCGATATCGGCAACAAGGCGTGCGATCAGTTCGTCCATTACTCCCTCGTCAGCCCCCGAACGTCGGCCGGTGGTGAGCCATATTGCAGGGTCGAAGGCAGGGGTGACAAGCAGGCGCAGTTCGAACGCGGCGGAGCGTTGCAAACTTGCAACGCGGGCAGAGCGGGTGGCAATCACTGCAATCGCGCATTATAAAAATGCCGCAGACCGCTCATATCCGGCGATCGGCGCGCGATTGAGCGGTGATTGATTATGACAATGCGGCATTGATCGTGATGGTGTGATCATGAGCGTAAACAATGTCAAAGCCGTCCTGGCTCGAGTCGACCGCGAACTCAATGCCAGCGTCGATCGGTTGTTCACGCTGTTGCAGATCCAGTCGATTTCGACGGACCCGGCCTATGCCGCGCATTGCCGCAAGGCCGCCGAGCACGTCGCGGCCGATCTGGATAGTCTCGGCTTTAATGCGAGCCTGCGCCCGACCGCCGGGCATCCAGTCGTCATCGGCAAGGGCGCAAACGGCGGAAATGGCCAAGCGCCTCGCGTGCTCTTCTACGGCCACTACGATGTACAGCCGGTCGACCCGCTCGATCTTTGGCACACGCCGCCATTCGAACCGCGCATAGACACCCTCAATGACGGGCGCAAAATCATCGTCGCCCGCGGCGCTTGCGACGACAAAGGCCAGGCGATGACGTTTGTTGAAGCGTGCCGCGCGTTTAAGGCGGTGACCGGCAAACTTCCGCTCGACATCACGATGCTGATCGAAGGCGAGGAGGAATGCGGCTCGAAGCATCTGTTCGGCTTCGTCCGCGACCATGCGCAAGAGCTCAAGTGCGATTTGGCGCTGGTCTGCGACACTGGCATGTGGGACGCCGCAACGCCTTCGATCACCACCTCGCTTCGCGGTCTGGTTTATGAAGAGGTGCGGCTGACTTGCGCGGATCGCGACCTGCATTCGGGCCTGTTCGGCGGCGCCGCGCGAAATCCAATCCATGTGCTGGCCGAAATCCTGGCGGCGTTGCACCGGCCGGACGGATCGATCGCTGTTCCCGGTTTCTACGAGGGTGTCCCGGAACTTCCCGCCTACATCAAAGCCGATCTTGCCGGCCTTGATCTCACGCCTGAGAAATTCCTCGCGCCGATCGGATTGAAGATCCCGGCGGGCGAAAAGGACCGCATGCTGATCGAGCAAGTCTCGACCAGGCCCACCGCGGAAGTGAACGGCATCCTCGCCGGCTATACCGGGGAGGGCGCTAAGACCGTCATTCCCGGCAAGGCGATGGCGAAAGTGTCCTTCCGCCTGGTCGGCGCACAGGACCCGAAGAAGATCAGCCATGCGTTCCGTAAATTCGTCCGCGCTCGTGTGCCGGCGGACTGCACTGTTGAATTCGGCAACTTCACCAGTGCTCCGGCATTTAATGTGCCGTTCGATAATCCGGCGCTTGGCAAAGCTCGCGACGCGCTGGCCGAGGAATGGGGCAAGAAAGCCGTCACGGTCGGCGCCGGAGGTTCGATTCCGATTGTCAGCGACTTTAAGGACGTACTCGGAATGGACACGCTTCTGGTCGGTTTTGCCCTTGATGACGACCGGGTCCATTCACCGAACGAGAAGTACGACCTCAACTGCTTTCACAAAGGCATTCGCAGCTGGGTGCGCATTCTCGCGGCCTTGGCCGGCTGGTGAAGCCGCCGGTGTGAAACAAGGCAAGCCTTTAGCGATTATTCGGTCGCGGCGGCAATCAGGCGCGGGGTGACAAAGCGCTCCAATCTTGCGGCATGGGAGCGGGCGAGCGGCCACTCATCGATCGGCAGTTCCATTACAACCAGCCCCGAAGTCGGCAGGTTCTCGCGAAGTTGTTCGCGCGCTTCAATATTGCCAGAGGCAGCCAGTTGCAGCGCAAATTCGTGCAGGCTTGGATTGTGGCCGATGATCAGGAGCCTGCGTGCTTTGCGTGGCTCGGAAACGAGTTCGAGAAGTTTACGCGGACTGGCATTGTAGATGCGATCGTCGATTTCCGTTCGGGGCGTTTTGTCGAATGCGGCCGCGACCAAGGACCAGGTTTCCCGCGCGCGTTCCGCGGGCGAGACCAGCGCTAGATCGGGAACCAAATCATGGTGGGCCATATAGGCGCCGATGACCGGCGCGTCGCCGCGGCCGCGTTTGGTCAGTTTGCGGTCGCGATCGCGCTCGCTGGGCTCGGCGCGCTCGGTTTTGGCGTGGCGAAGCAGCATGAGACGGCGCATGGTCGTACTGTCACTTTCTCGGCTTAGTTTGGCTAGTGGCAGACTGGTCTCGGAGGCGTGAAAGTCCTACATAGCAGCAAGATGTTGCAGTCCAAATCCCAAAAGAATGGCGCCGTAACCAAAATCTACGGCGATAGCTGGTACGCGGCCACCATGGTGGATGCGCCGCGGCGGCCGGCTTTGTATTCCGATTTGGACGTGGACGTATGCGTGATAGGCGGCGGCCTTGCAGGCCTGACCACCGCGCGTGAAGTGGCGCGCAAGGGCTGGTTGGTCGTACTGCTCGAGGCGACGCGGCTGGCCGCCAATGCGTCCGGGCGCAACACCGGTTTCGTGCTGCCGGGGTTCGGCGCCGACGCCGACAAGCTGATCGCACGCGTCGGCTTCGAACGTACCAAGGATCTTTGGTCGCTGTCGCAGGCCGGTGTCGATTATGTCCGCGAGACCATTCGCAGCGAACACGCGCCCGGCATCGCTCCGCAAGACGGTTGGCTTTACGTCTCGAAGAAAGACAACAGCGACGAAATCGTAAGATACGTCGCGTTGCTTGGCGAGCTCGGCTGCGAAATCGAAGGCTGGCCGACCGAGCGTGTCCGCGCACTATTGCGGAGCGAGCGTTATTTTTACGCGATCAATTACCTGCGCGCGTTGACGATCCACCCGCTCAATTACGCCCTGGCGCTTGCGGCAGCGGCCGAGCGCGAGGGCGTGCGCATATTCGAGAACACGCCGGCTTTGTCGATCGATCCTGCGGGGGTACGCAAGAGGATCGTCACGCCAGGCGCGCGGCTGCGCGCCAACCACGTCATCTTGTGCGGCAATATCCAGATCAAATCGCTGATGCCGCGGCTCGCCGCAACGATGGTCCCGGTGACGACTTATGTGGTCACGACGGCGCCGCTCGGCGATCGTCTTGGCGAAGCGATCGCCTATCGTGGCGGCGTGAGCGACACCGATCGCGCCGACAATCATTACCGCGTTGTCGACGGCGACCGCCTGATGTTCTCCGGCCGCTCTACCGCGTGGGCACGCAACCCGCGCCGCTATATCGGTGCGCTCAAGGCAGCCATTAAAAAGACCTATCCACAGTTGGGCGACGTCGAGATCGACTATGCTTGGGCCGGCAGCCTGGGAATCACAGTGCATCGCATGCCGCAGATCGGCGAGCTCGGGCCGGGCGTCTGGCTCGCCAGCGGATTCGGCGGCCATGGTCTGAACACCACGGCGATGGCTGGCGATCTGCTTGCGCGCGCTGTGGTCGAAGGCGACCAAACCTGGCGGCAGTTCACGCCGTTCGAGCTCGTCTGGGCGGGCGGCGTGCTCGGGTCGGCAGCCGCGCAGATTCGCGTCTGGGTTAAACGGGTGAGTGATGCGATCGAGGAGCGGCGTGCCAAGGCGCGCGAACTTGCCTATCGGCAGGCGCGCGAGAAGGCGCGCGAGGCCAAATTGGCGCAAGCGGCTGCGACGCCCGAATCTCCCGCGGCCCCTGACGAATCCGCCGCGGCGCTCGATGGTCCCGCAGCGCCGGTGCGTTACGTCGCGCCTTCGTCATCGGCTGAACCGCAGCCGCAGTCGAGCGAAAAGGCAGCGCCGCGACCACGCCGGCGCCGGAAACGAACCCAGGTGAATGCGCAGAGTGCCGTCGAGCACGACGCGGAAGCTTAGAGAACTTCCGGCGAGGCGGGTCGGCAACACACACCGGTAAAATTTGCCGCCTGTTTGCCGGGCGCCTTCGCGCTTAGCCATCCCTCCTATATGATTGTAATAACCTGGAATGGCGGGGTGGGGCTTGCACGAAACCATTTGGCGATCACCGGCTTGGCGCGGCCTCGGCGAGGCTTGCTCGCTCGCTGGCGTCGCGTTTTTGCTGATCGCACCGGCAATCGCATGGGCGGCGGACCTGCCGGCGCAGGGGCCGGCGCCTGATTCGCCGGCAGCCTACGCGCCCGCGGCGCCGGATTGGATCGTCACCATCGGCGGCGACTTGCGCATCGGGCCAAAATGGCCGGGCGCGCCGACCGACAAATTCGGCCTCACCGGTAGCCCGCTATTCAGCATCCGCAAGATCGGAACACCGCCCGAATATTTCGGGCCGCTTGACAGCTTCGGCTTTAGCGTTCTCGACATCGGGCAATTCAAGATCGGCCCGGCGGTAAAACTCATATGGCAGCGCAAAGCATCCGACGACGTGGCGCTCAACGGCCTAGGCGATATCAATTTTGCCCTGCAAGTCGGCGCGTTCGCCGAATATTGGCCCGTGCAATGGTTGCGATTGCGTGGCGAGCTCCGGCAGGGTTTCGGCGGCGAGCGTGGCGTTACCGGCAATTTGTTTGCGGACGCGGTTGTTCCGACTGGACAGTTTCGCTTTTCCGGCGGACCGCGCTTGACCGTGCAAACCACCGCGGCGGTCAGTCCCTATTTCAGCATTACGCCGGCCCAGTCCGCCGGCTCAACCGTCGCCGGGCTCCCGGCGCTGCCGGTTTATCATGCCAGCGGCGGCGTATATTCATACGGCGCCGGTGGCCAAATCGAATATTTCTTCAACCCACAATGGGCGACATACGGCTTTATCGAATATGAGCGGCTGGTCGGCTCGGCGGCTGATTCGCCTTTGGTCACGCAGCGCGGTTCGCCCAATCAAGTTACCTTCGGGTTGGGCGCGCGATATTCGTTTGTCACGCATCCGTGGTGGTGAGCGCCTGCGGAATCTCTAGTGCCTTTCTCGCCGTGTCATGAAAGCGAGGCGCTCGAACAGGTGCACATCCTGTTCATTTTTCAGTAGCGCGCCGTGAAGCGGCGGAATGAGCCGTTTCGGATTGCGCTCACGCAGCGTCTCGACCGATATGTCCTCGACCATCAACAGTTTCAGCCAGTCGAGCAATTCCGACGTCGATGGCTTTTTCTTTAGGCCGGGCATTTCGCGGATTTCATAAAACAGTTTCAGCGCTTCGGCGACCAGGCGGTTCTTGATTCCCGGAAAATGAACTTCGACGATCGCGCCCATCGTCTCGGCATCCGGAAAGCGGATGTAATGGAAGAAGCAGCGGCGCAGAAACGCGTCCGGCAGTTCCTTCTCGTTGTTTGAGGTGATGACAACGATCGGGCGGCGGCGCGCATGGATTGTTTCGCCGGTCTCGTAGACGAAGAATTCCATGCGATCGAGTTCCTGTAGGAGGTCGTTAGGGAACTCGATATCCGCCTTGTCGATTTCATCGATCAACAAGACTGGCCGTTCGTCGCTGACAAAGGCCTCCCAGAGCTTGCCGCGCTTGATGTAATTGCGGATATCCTTAACCCGGGCGTCTCCCAATTGGCTGTCGCGCAGTCGCGTGACCGCGTCATATTCGTACAGGCCTCGGAGCGCTTTGGTCGTCGATTTGATGTGCCATTCGATCAGCGGCGCACCGAGCGCCTTGGCGATTTCCAGCGCCAGGACGGTCTTGCCGGTACCCGGCTCGCCCTTGACCAGCAAGGGACGCCCCAGGGCGATTGCGGCGTTAACCGCAATCTTAAGGTCGTCGGTAGCGACATAGGCGCTGGTGCCTTCAAAGCGCATGAGATCTCGGCCTCCGGCAGGCTAATAAATCACAGCTAAATCGGCGGACAAGCGGCGAGCGGCGCTGCAAAACACCAGCAGGACCGGCCGCCCCGCCTTGTCGCACCCATGATGTTGTTGTCTCTGTCATAGAGCTTGGTTATAAGCCGCCGCGCGAGGGCGCTTCGCTGAGTTGGTTGCGGGGAGATCACGCAAATGCAGCTGTTCAAGAGCAAAAACGGCAGGGTGGCGGAAAAGCCCCATAAGAACGGCAAGGGCCATGGGGCGAGCCCTGGAATAGGCTCTGCAGCGGGGCTTGGACCGGACGGCAAGGTCTATCGGCCAAGCGACAAAGAGCCATTTATGAACGAGCGCCAGCGGGAATATTTCCGGCTGAAGCTGCTTGATTGGCGGGAGAACATCCTCAAGGAGGCGCGCGAAACACTCCAGCATCTCCAGGACGAGAGCCAGAATCACCCCGATCTCGCCGACCGGGCGTCTTCTGAGACCGACCGAGCTATCGAATTGCGCGCCCGTGATCGTCAACGCAAACTGATTGCCAAAATCGATGCTGCACTGCAACGCATCGAGGATGGCACCTACGGCTATTGTGAAGAAACGGGCGAGCCGATCACGCTCAAACGCCTCGAAGCACGGCCGATTGCGACTTTGTCGATCGAAGCCCAAGAGCGCCACGAGCGGCGCGAGCGCGTCTACCGCGACGACTATTAAAGGCCGCCGCACCAGCAGGTGCCGCATGGGCTTGATCCGCGCGCTTCTGCGCGCCAATCGTCGGAGCGCGTGGCTGCTGCCACGTTGACAGCTTTCTCGCCAGCTTCGACAATTTGGCATGCAAATCACCGCTGCCGTCGTGCGCGAACGCTCGGCGCCTTTTGTTCTCGATACATTGGAACTCTGCGATCCGCGTCCAGACGAAGTTGTCGTGCGCGTCGTGGCGAGCGGGATGTGCCAGACCGACCTGCATGGTCGAGACGGTTATTTCGCCTCGCCCTATCCGGCAGTTTACGGCCATGAGGGCGCCGGCGTGGTGCATGCGGTCGGCAGCGCTGTCCGCTCCTTGGCCGCGGGCGACCACGTGGTCATATCGTTTCCCTGGTGCGGAACCTGTGCGAATTGCCAGGCGCACCGATACTGCTACTGCGTGCAGGGTAGGCGGCTCAAAATGCACGGGACCCGCGACGACGGCTCAACGCTGCTGTCGAAAAACGGGACGCCGGTCTACAGCGCTTTTTTTCAGCAATCCTCGTTCGGCACTTACGCACTGACTCAGGAGCGCTATGCGGTGAAGGTGCGCAAAGACGCGCCGCTGGAAGCGTTGGGTCCGCTCGCGTGCAGCGGGCAGACTGGAGCGGGAGCCGTGTTCAATGCGATGCGGCCGAAGCCGGGCGACAGTCTCGCCATTTTCGGCGTCGGCGCGGTCGGATTATCGGCGCTCATGGCGGCGAAGATCGCAGGCTGCAATCCGATCATCGCAATCGACGTGCACGAGCACCGCCTGGCGCTGGCGCGCGAGCTTGGCGCCACGCACACGATCAATCACGGTGGCCGCGATAAAGTCGTCGACGAGGTGCGGGCGGCCGCGGCGGGAGGCGTGCGCTATTCGCTCGATACTTCGGCGCTTGCCGATGTCTTGCGCGAAGCGATCGAGGCGCTGATGCCGGGCGGCGTCTGCGTGCTGCTCGGTAGCGCCCCGCCGGGCACCGATGTTGCGATCGAAATGCCGTTTTTGCAGCAAGGCAGAACGCTGCGCGGCGTGGTTCAGGGCGAAAGCGTGCCCAAGGATTTTATCCCGCAGCTCGTCGATCTGATCGTCGCCGGCAAATTTCCGATCCAGAAAATGATCAAGTTCTACGATTTTGCCGACATCAATTTGGCGGCGCAGGAATCCTCGTCCGGTATCACGATCAAGCCGGTCTTGCGGATCGGATGACGGATGTCAGACGATCGAGCCGTTATCTGACGTCTGACTTCTGATCTTTCGGCGTCAGGTCTTGGATGGCCGCCCCAACAGGTTCGCCATCTCCTGTTCGAGCGTATCGTAGATGGCGGATTTGCCTTGATTGGGCTTCGCCTCGGTCGGCTCGGCACCTTGCTCGGGTCTAGGCTCGGCAGCGCGTGCGGGCCGTGGCGGCGGAGGCGGAAGCGAGCCGCTACGCGCCGCTTGATCGGCAGGGCGCGCAGCGTTGCCTGGCGCGCGCGCTTCGCTTGGCGACTTGCGCAGCGCCGCCTCGAGCCGTTGCGCCATGTCGGCAAGACTTTGATCGCTCGCTCCCACGGCCTCGCCGGCAGCAGGACCCGCCGAAGGAGCCGCGGCCGAGGGCGTAGGGTTGCGCGGTTCGAACCGCGGCTCGGCACGCGGTTCCGGTCGTGACTCCGGGCGTGCCGGCTCACCGGGATTGGCCCGATTGCGCGGCGGCGGCGCCATGCGTGTAGAAAGCTCATTGGCCAAAGCTGCGAGCGTGTCACGCTTGCGGGTTGCTGTTTCCGGCTGCGGCCGACCCGCTGAATCCTCATGCGGCGGCTCGTTGCGCGCGCCCGGCCGTGCTCCGCCATTTGCTTCCGGCTGGAGCGGCCACGATCCGCCACTTTCTGGCAGCGGTATCGCCCGGGTAATGCTTTCAACCCCCGCAGGTGCTCGGCCGACATCGCGTGTCGCCGGGATTGCCCGAACGATGTTGGGCTCGACGACGATGTCGCTCGGACCTCCGATCATCAACAGGTGCTCGACATTGTCGCGCCGCACCAGAATGAGCCGGCGGCGGCCGTCGACGCTGGCGTAATCGATCACCGCGAGTCGCGGTTGGCGTCCCCGCGTGCTGGTGCCGAGCCGACTACTGCCGAACCGCCGCACCGCCCAGGCGATCGCACCGATCAGGCCGAGCACGATCAAGAAGGCGACGAAGAAGCGCACGGCGAGCGGCATCTCGGCTCCAAACAAGCTCTCAAACATCCGCGCTACTCCTTATTTCGATGCGGCACCGGCTGGCGGCCAGGCTTGCTGCAAAGGTTAATGGCACCGGCCATATTCGCCGGCCCGACCAATGGCAATAATTTGGTAACGATAGCCGATTTTCTCGCAAAAGCCGTCGGATGCAGCATTCTGATGGTTAACGGCGGTTTGAAGGCAAAGACGGTGGAACTCAGGCCATTTGCCGACTACCGCCTTGGCCTAGGCAGGGGACCGAGCGCTTAGCCCCCTTTCTCGGCTGTGCACCTTTTTGCAAAGCCTCTTGCGCGATTCAGGCGCGCAAGGCACTGGAAACCGACATGACAGAGCAGCTCATGTCGGTGCCTGCGGTCGGCAACGCCTCCGATGGGTCTGTTCGACAGGCGCGCCGTGCCGCCACCGCTCCCGCCATCGACCGGACCGGGAGCGGCGAACGCGGCGGCAGTATCATTCTGGTGCTGCTGGTCGCCACCATCCTGGTCGCGGCGACGGCGGCGATTTTGATGCTCGGCGGCAGCAATACCGAGCCATACATCCTGGCCTTCCTCGCGATGCTCGCCGCGATTGGTGTGCTTTCACTGTTCGCCATGGCTGGCGGGCTTCTGCGCCTGCGCGCGGCTGCGTCCGGCAATCCGCTCTTGAAGACAGTGGTCGACAGCGCTCCGGGAGCGATCGTGGTCACGGGCGGAGAGGGACGGCTCGTTTACGCCAACGCCGCCTACCGGGATTTGATCGACGTCGGCGAGGGGGACGAGCTGCGGCCGGTCGAACGCGCTTTCATTGGCGATGCTGACGCGTCGGAAGCGATCTACCGGCTCCTCAAGGCCGCGCGCCAGGGCCGGCCCCTCGAAGAGGAAGTGCGCGTCACCGGCATGAAAGGCGTGTCGGCGCGGTGGCTGCGATTTTGCATTCGGCCGCTCGGCGACGGCCGCAACGCACGCGCCATGGTCTGGTCAATCGCTGATGTAACGCGCGAGCGCGAGCGCCAGGAGAATGTTTTCCAGGAATTGCAGCATGCGATCGATTATCTCGATCACGCGCCGGCGGGTTTTTTCTCCGTCAACCAGAATGGTGACGTTGTTTATCTCAACGCGACGCTCGCCAATTGGCTCGACCACGATCTGGCGCAGATCGGATCGGGCGGTCTCAAGCTCGGCGAGATCATCGCCGGCGACGGCGCCGCGCTGTTGACCACGCTGCCGGCAGCGCCTGGAGAAGCAAGAACCGAAGTGTTCGATCTCGATTTGCGAACCCGAAAAGGCGGCACGCTTCCGGTGCGTGTCTTGCACAACGTTGCCTATGCCGCCGATGGAACGCCCGGAGCGTCACGCAGCCTCGTGCTCAATCGCGCCCGCAAGCCCGGGCGCGATCCGCAACGCGCCGCCGAGATCCGGTTCATTCGCTTCTTCCATCACACGCCAATGGCGATCGCTACCATCGACAAGCATGGCGGAGTGGTGCGCACCAATCCGCTGTTCGCGCGCCTGTTCCACGGCGCCGGCGGCGAAGCCAAGGAGCGCTCCATCATCGCCACGGTCGCCGAACGCGACCGCGAGGCTTTGCAGGCGGCCGTCCGGCAGGCGGCGCTCGGCAAGACCGACATCGCCCCGGTCGATGCGATGCTGGTCGGGGGCGGCGAGCGCTTCGGCCGGTTTTATGTGACGGCGATCGAGGAAGAAGAACGCGATCAGGAAGCCGCGATCGTCTATGCGCTGGAAACCACCGCGCAACGCGAGCTGGAGAATAAAGTTACTCAGCAGCAAAAAATGGACACGGTCGGCCAGCTTGCCGGCGGGATCGCGCACGATTTCAATAACGTGCTTTCCGCGATCATGATGGCCACCGACTTTCTTCTCAACGCGCATAAGCCGACCGACCCATCGTTCGGCGACATCATGCAGATCAAGCAGAATGCCAATCGGGCGGCGAGCCTGGTCCGGCAATTGTTGGCCTTTTCGCGCAAGCAGACGCTGCGCCCGCAGGTGCTCGATATCGGTGAAGTTTTGAATGATCTAACGATGCTCTTGCGACGCCTGATCGGTGAAAGGGTCAAGCTGGAAGTGGTGCCCGGCCGCGATTTGTGGCTGGTCAAAGTCGACATTTCGCAATTCGAACAGGTGATCGTGAACTTGGCTGTGAATGCGCGCGACGCCATGCCGAACGGCGGGCGCCTGACAGTCCGCACCATGAACATCACCGCCCCGGAATGCGCGCGGTTTACCGCGAAAGGCATGCCGGCTGCGGACTATGTGCTGATCGAGGTCGCCGATACCGGCACTGGCATTCCGGCCAGCATCATCGGCAAAATCTTCGAGCCGTTCTTCTCGACCAAGGAGGCCGGCAAAGGCACTGGACTTGGGCTTTCGACCGTATACGGCATCATCAAACAAACCGGCGGCTTCGTTTACGCGGACTCGGCCGAACAAAAAGGCACAGTGTTTCGCATCTTCCTGCCGCGCCATGTTGCCAGCGCCCAAGATGCCGAGGCGGAGCAGAGTGTCGCGGCCGAAGCAGCACCCGTTGCGGAGACGCTCGCGCTCGGCGAGCGCAAATGGCCGGGCAGCTCCGACCTCACAGGGCAAGGCACGATTCTTCTGGTCGAAGACGAAGAAGGCTTACGCCGGCTCAACGCGCGCGGGCTTGCGTCACGCGGCTACACGGTGCTCGAGGCTGGCAATGGGGTGGAGGCGATCGAGGTGCTCGACAAGGCGAACGGCGAGGTGGATCTGGTCGTGTCGGACGTCGTCATGCCGGAAATGGATGGCCCGACATTGTTACAGGAATTGCGTCGCCGCAATCCTAACCTCAAGATTATTTTCGTTTCGGGTTACGCCGAAGATGCGTTCCAAAAGCATACGCCCGCGGAGGGTGAGCAATTCGAATTCTTGGCAAAGCCATTTACGCTCAAGCAGCTGGTCAATGCCGTCAAAAAAACGCTCGCGCATTGATCGGTTCCCACCGAAATCCCGTACGACAATCTCGTCCTGCGACATGCGCGCGTGCGACGCTTTGCGACAGACCGGCCCGCTGCCGGTGGGCGTAGATAGGCGCATTCGCATAAGCGCGATGATTGCCGGCGCAATATCGCCGGTGCAGGCCAAAGGGCGCAGCCGTGCACGAACCTGCCGCAATCCGCAGCCGAACTTTGTCGCGCGCGCGATGGCTCCCTTCTTTGCTCACACTCGCCGTTTTGGCGTTCGGGTTCCTGTTGTGGGTCGATGAAGCAGATGCGCAGCTTGCGGACAAAACTCGGCTTGCCGCAATTGCGGGTCCGCTCGGGCTAATAACCGGCTTGGCCCCCGCTGGGCGCCGCGATGGCGACGTCCTGCCTTGCGCCGCGCAGCCTGCTTATCCCGCGGGCTCGCTCGGTGGTTTGTTCAACCGACCGGGCATCGTTGGCGGCTTCGCCGCCGGATTTTTGGGCGCTGGCCTGTTCGGCCTGGTGTTCGGCCGCGGCATGGTTGGGGAACTCGGCGGCGTTCCATCAATCCTCGGTCTGTTGTTTCAGATTGCGCTCCTGCTGTTGTTCGCTCGCCTAATTTGGGCATGGTGGCGCGCCGACAGAGTGGCCGGCGCAGCCGGCTTATCGCCACGGCAATTGGCCGACGCCTACGGCCGCGACCGTAACGAGGCGCAGCCCGATGCCCAGTCTGAGAGCGCAAGCGAGACCACGGCGAAAAACAAGATGCATTTGCCACTCTGAAGCGACGCTCGCCGTCCCCCTCAACATTCGATATGGGTATTGAAATGCTCGCCCTATCGGGCGGCCGCACGGGAATTTCGACTATCGTATGAAGTCAAAGGGACGAAAGTCATAGATAAGCTGGATTACATGGCGGCGCAATTTCCACACGCCGGAGCGTAAGGGAGAACCACATCATGGATATCTATAATTGCGGTTCGCGGCCAACCCGCCGCGCGCCCGCCGAGAGCTTCACTGGCACCGTATGGCAGGAGCCAATCATCGAGGCGCCGGCGCCGGCGCGCGTGCGCTCGGGTTTGGTGCGCTTCGAGCCTGGCGCCCGCACTGCCTGGCATACGCATCCGCTCGGACAGACGCTGTTCGTGGTTTCGGGAGCGGGCCGGGTGCAAAGCTGGGGCGGCAAAATGCGCGAGATCAAAGCCGGCGACGTCGTCTGGATCCCGCCGAACGAAAAGCATTGGCACGGCGCCGCACCAAGCACCAGCATGGTTCACGTCGCCACCCAAGAAGCGCTCGATGGCAAGCATGTGACCTGGATGGAGCACGTCAGCGACGAGCAATATCAGGTCCCGGTCGGCAGCTAGGGCTTAAAGCTCATGCGTTATGAGCTCTACTACTGGCCATCGATTCAGGGCCGCGGTGAGTTTGTTCGCCTGGCGCTGGAAGAGGCCGGCGCTGATTACGTCGATGTTGCGCGGCGCGGCAAAGCTGGCCTGGCGGCCATGATGAAGCTCATGGCAGACCGGCGGTCGGCGCGCCCGCCCTATGCGCCGCCGTTTCTAAAGGCGGGCAAAATTGTCGTCGCGCAGACCGCGAACATATTGCTGTTTCTTGGACCGCGGCTGAAACTTTGCCCACGCGATGAAGGCGGGCGTTTATGGGCGCATCAATTGCAGCTCACGATCGCCGATCTCGTGGATGAAATTCACGATACCCATCATCCGGTTTCGAGCTGGCTTTACTTCGAGGAGCAACGCCCGGCTGCGCGGCGGCGAAGCCGGGACTTCTGGCGCTACCGCGTCCCGAAGTTCCTCGGCTATTTCGAACGCGTGCTCAAAAAGAACGGCGGCCGGTTCATCCTCGGACGCAATCTTAGCTATGTCGATCTGTCGCTGTTTCAGATCATTGAAGGCCTGCGCTATGCGTTCCCAAACCGCATGAAGCGATTCGAGAGAAAGATTCCCACTCTCGTCGCCATGCACGATCGTGTAGCGAAACGTCCGCGCGTCGCTTCGTACCTGGCGTCGCCGCGGCGCATTCCATTCAGTCAATGGGGCATCTATCGTTACTTCAAGGAGCTCGATCTTTAGGCTTTGGGTTTATTCGCCGATCACGATTCCTAAGGCGGGCGAACAATCAATGACGCTTACACAGGCGGGGAGGGCCAGAGGGCAATGTCCGGTTATCTGCAAAATTTCGATCTGACGCAGGGCGTCAATATATTACGCCTGATCTGCGGACTATTTTTTATCCCTCATATCTACGCAAAGTTCTTCGTGCCCGAGGCGCTCGGATTTTTTGTCGCCGCGAAGTTCCGGCCGCCGGCGACATGGATGTACACGGCCTGCGTGATTGAGACTTTTCTCGCCATCGGGCTTATCTTTGCGATCCTGCCGGTCATTGCCGGCCTGCTCGGATTCATTCATCTTTTGGTCGCCGGCGGCGCGGTGTGGAAAGTGACCAAAGGCAAGTGGCTATGGAATATCGGCGGCTATGAATATTGCCTGTTCTGGGCGATCTGCTGCCTCGTCGTTGCTATGCACTACAGCAAGATAGGCTAAGGCGCGCTCGCGGACGCGTGCAAAGGAGTTTCGCCGATGATCAATGCAGCCATTGTCGGACTTGGCTGGTGGGGCAAGACGTTGGTCGAGTCGGCCGCAAATAACGAGGCGATCCGCTTTGTCGCCGGCGCGACCCGCACCGTCACGCCGGAGGTCGAGGCTTTCGCCAAACAGCATGGCTTGCGCTTGCTGCCGAAATACGAAGCGGTTCTTGCCGACCGCGAGGTCGATGCGGTGGTTCTCGCCACGCCGCATTCGCTGCATGGCGCGCAGGTGGTCGCCGCGGCAGGGGTGCGCAAGCACGTATTCTGCGAAAAGCCGTTCACGCTGACCAAGCGGCAGGCCGAAGACGCCGTAGCGGCGGTGCGCAAAGCCGGCGTGACGCTCGCGCTTGGTTATAATCGCCGCCTGCATCCGGAGATGCACAAATTGCGCGATATGATCCGCGCCGGCGAGCTCGGCACGATTCTGCATGTCGAAGCCACCATGACCTTTCCCAATGTGTTGTTCATCAATCCGAGTCATTGGCGCGCCGATAAAACCGAAACGCCGTGCGGGGGACTGATGCCGATGGGCGTTCATGCGATCGACGGCATGATCGACCTGTGCGGAGGCATCGATCACGTTTTCGCGCAAAGCTTCCGCCGCGCGGCGCCGATCGATGCCGACGACACCACGTCGATCCTGTTGCGGATGAAGGACGGTATGTCGGGTTATCTTGGCACCATGACCACGACGGGGCCGGGCTTCAGCTTTCAGGTGTTCGGCTCCAAAGGCTGGTTACGGCTCGAAGGCGTGACGCATGTAGCCGGCGCCTCCTCGGACGAACGGCGCACCCGCCTGTTCGGCACCTGCAAGTTTCAGCCGATCAAGGGCGAGGCCAAAACGTGGCAGGCGGCGACGCTCGACGTTTCGCGCGCGGCGCTTGAGGCCTTTGCCAAAGCCGCGGCTGGCGGGCCGGCTTTCCCGATCCCATACGATCAGATGATCCACGGCGTTGCGGCGACCGAAGCGATCGTCCGCTCGGCGGCGACCGCGAAGGTCGAACGGGTGAATTAGAGCCAAAGGAAACAAGACACATGGATCTCGGCAACGGCCTCGGTCATCTGACCTATTCGACCCTCGTGCACCCCGGCGACAATTGGGAGCAGATGTGGGCGAGCCTGAACACCTATCTCCCGAAGGTGAAGGCGCGCTTTGCCGGCAACAAGCCGTTCGGTGTGTCGCTCCGGCTCTCCGCCGATTCCGCGCAGACGCTGGTGGGCAGCAAAGCCGAGCGCGACAAGTTGAAAAAATTTCTGAGCGATCACGACATGTACCTTTACACCGTGAACGCTTTTCCCTATGGCGCATTCAAGGGCACCGTGGTGAAGGAGCAGGTCTACGAGCCGGATTGGCGTTCCGAGGAGCGCACCCGCTATACGATGAATGTCGCCGACGTGCTCGCCGATGTGTGTCCCGCCGGCATCGCGCCGTCGATCCAAAGCGCGCCGCTCGGCTTCAAGCCGCGGGTCAGCGGCGCCGACGTTGTAGCCAGCTACACGGAACACGTGCTGCGCGTTGTGGCGCATCTGGTCGGGCTCGAAGCGCGTACCCGGCGCACCGTGACGCTGGCGCTCGAGCCGGAGCCCTACTGCTTTCTTGAAACCACCGACGAGACCGTCGACTATTTCACCAAGCATCTCTATTCGGCGAAAGCTGCGGAGGCGCTGGCGCGGCTTGCGCATATTCCGATCTCGGAAGCGCATGGCGCGCTGCGCCGGCATCTCGGGGTCGTATTCGACATCTGTCACCAGGCGGTGGAGTACGAAGACATTGCCGCCAATCTCCAAAAACTGGTCGACGCTGGCATTCCGATCTTCAAGCTGCAGGAGGCCGCCGCCCTGCACATGCCGCAGGTGACGCAAACGATCGTCGACACGCTCAAGCGCTATGCCAAGACGATCTACCTGACCCAGACGGTGGAGATGAAAAACGGCAAGCTCACGCGCTTTCTCAATCTCGAAGACGCCTTCTCGGCTTGGGAAAAAGATCCCGGACCGCGCGAATGGCGCACCCATTTTCACGTGCCGGTCTTCCTCGACGATCTCGGCCCATTCCGCACCACGCGTTTTGCCATCGAGGACGCGCTGCGCTTCCATAAGCAAAAGCCGCTCTCGCGTCAGCTCGAAATCGAGACTTATACCTGGGACGTCCTGCCGGAAAATCTCAAGTCCGGCGACATCGTCGATTATGTCTGCCGCGAACTCGAATGGGTGCGCGGGCAATTAGTTAAATCGCTCTAGTCCGGCTGCTGGCGATGACGAGACGAGGGCCGCTGCAATCAATTAAAGTCAGGAGAATCTCATGAAAGCCGGATTCATTGGGATTGGCCGCATGGGTCAGGCCATGGCGCGGCGCCTGCTCGACGGCGGTCACGATGTCAGCATCTACAATCGCACGGCCGAAAAGCTCAAACCCCTGATTGAACGTGGCGCCAAAGCGCTCGAATCGATCAGCGCCGCGACGCATTATGGCGAAGCTGTCTTTACTATGCTTGCCGACGACGCCGCGGTGATGGACGTCGCGACCAAGCCCGGCGGTTTGGTCGAATCGTTGCCCAAGGGCGGCATTCACATCTGTGCCGGCACGCACAGCGTCGCCTGCATTGCCACGCTCAAAGCTCTGCACGAGGAGGCTGGCCAGGTTTTGCTAGCAACCCCGATGCTCGGCCGGCCCGAAATGGTGCTGTCCGGTCAAGCCGGAATGGTACTCGCCGGTGCGCCGGCAAGTCTTGAGCGGTGCCGGCCGCTGTTCGCCGCGATTGCGCGGCGCACGTTCGAGGGTGGCGTCGATCCTGTCGCCGCAGCGGCGATCAAGATTGCGAATAATTTTGTGCTCGGCTGCGCCATCGAAGCGATGGGTGAGGGCTTTGCGCTGACGCGCAAATATGACGTCACGCCGGAAGTCTTTCTCGATGTGATGACCGACGGCCTGTTCGCCTGCTCGGCTTACAAGGTCTACGGCAAGATCATCGCCGAGCAACGCTATCAGCCGGCCGGGCAACGCGCTGTGCTCGGACTGAAAGACGCCAATCTCGCACTCGCTGCCGGCGAGGCGGTCGGCGTCCCGCTACCGAGTGGCAATGTCTGGCGCGATCGTTTGGTCGGTGCGGTTGCGCATGGCGAAGGCGAGCACGACTGGGCGGTGATGGCGAAAGATCAGGCAAGGGCGAGCGGGTTGGAGTAAGTGGCTACTGAGCCCGGCAATCGACTGAAGTCCTGAATGCTCACAATGGTAAACCGGCCGGCGGTCGACCACTGAAAATCTTGAGTTTTTTGGCTTCGTTCTGCCAAAACTGAAGTGACGCAAGAAACCTATCGCGCGGCCACGGAGAAGGCGCGAATAGCGAACTTCAGTTGCGAAAGCGCGCGTCTTTCATGCCGCTCAAGGGCTCGCAACTGAGCAAGCTTGTCACGCAGCACAATCACGAACTTGCGCGGACCCTCGGGCTTCGAATAAAAAACTTCAGCACGCTTTCTGGCATTCGGCGAGCGGGCCGAAGACACGTGCACACCGGATTACTGCTGCCATTTTCTTTCGTTGTGCCTCTATGCGGCATCCATCATCGCGAGATCCATCGTCGCGGAAACGAAGAAGAATGGTGGCAGAACTTTGGATAGATTCATTGGAGGCCCGCACCCTCTGGCTTAAAAACCATCCGCTGCCGAAACGGGAAAGTGTCCGCGAGCTAATCAGCTCGCAGCCAGCGTGCGGACTAACAACACATCGTCCCGGCATCGGCAGAACCCGCAGGCTTGCCGTGCTTGCGGTATATGACCGTCCCGCCGGATGCGGTCTTGATCGTCGCCGCGGTGTCGGTGAGCGCGAGCACCGCGCGGCCCTGCAGCAACCCCAGCAAACCCGTGCAGTCGTAACGCGCTAACCGGCAATAGCTGGGCGCTCGCCGTGCTGGCACCGGATGCAGTGCCTATTTGGGCACGTCCATACTCAAACGGACGCGCGCCTCGCCCGCAGGAAGATCTGGTGGCCAGTGACCAAGCCAGGTCTCGAGCGGGATAATCGGAGGCGGCACTCCGACATCGACTAATGCCGGGTCGATTGCGAAATATTGACCGCCAATTTCCTGCAATACGGCTGTGTTTCGAGGGTCGATCGGGGTGCCAGCATGGGAAAGCTTCGCCACCCGATGGAAATGGAATAGCCCGCTGCGCTCCATCAGCGTCAGGTACGTCCAGGTATTCACTGCCTCGTCAATGCAATCGAGCTGCGTCGGGTCGTTTAGATTGGACACGATTTCCTTGTCACGATGTGTCCACTGATGAACGGCCGTCCCGGTCTGTTGCCCGACCAAGAGTTGGATCAACGCCACCCCATGTGCAATCTGGCGGCGCTCAGTCTGCGCGTTTCTGGCGCGCGGCACGAACGCTGCCGCGACACGCCGCCACGCCTCGCGGTTCAAAGTGGCACGCGATGTCTCACTGCAACTGAAGCCGTGACATTCGAGGATCGAAGCTAGGGTCGGATTGGCATCGGCATAGCGATCGAGATAAGTCGTGTTCAGATGAGACGGATTCTCCGCGCAAGCGGACATTGCCCATGCCACACCTAGCAAACCCAAAATGCTGCAAAACCGCACCGACGCCCCCCACATTGGGCAATATATTAGCGCACTCGTTGCGCGGTGGAAGTAGCGGTAAACTGGTTTGTCACAAAGTAGTGCCGCTCTCAGGGCCAATTTCTGCCCGGCGCTGTCTGTCACGACAAAGCAGGCAAAATCTTTGGGCTGACTAACCTCAGCCGTCGAGGCGCGGGTCGGCACGGGCCCGCTAGCGTGCGGTGGAATAGCTGCTTAGCGCAGCGAAAACCGAATCGGCACGGTCAGATCGAGCGTGGCCTGCGGCATGCTCGCCGGAAACGGCGGCAGCGGTTGTGCCCGTTCAATCATCGACATCACTTCATTGTCGAGCTCACGATGCCCCGAGCTGCGTGCGATCTGCCGCGCCAGCACATGGCCGGTGCGGTCGACCGTGAAGCTCAGCATCACCACGCCATCCTCGCCGCGCGACTGGGCATCGCTCGGATAGCGCTTGTATTGCTGGAGGTGGCGCACCAACGCGGTCTGCCATGACGGCTCGACGCGCGGCGCGCCGCCTTTGACCCGCGCCGGGACTGCCGGCTGCGGCGGCCGCTGCTGTTGCTGCTCCTGCAGTGGCGGCTCTTCGGCAGGCGCGATGGCCGCTTGCTGCGGTTCAGGTGGTGGCGGCGGCTGTTCGACTTCCTTCGGGGGCTGTTCGGGAACGGGTGCAATTTCAGGCTGATCGATGGCGTCGTCCGAAGGAGCGAGGTCCACCGCGAGCGGCGAGGAGAAGTCGCCGATTTCATCGGGACGATGCCAATAGACGTAAGACGCAATCGCGGCGGCATGGATGGCAAGCACGATCGCCGCCGCCATGGCCCAGCGCCGGAGGCTGCGCGGGTCTTCATCCTCGAACCAGGACAGCGCCAGCGCCGTCATTTCGCCTCGCGCGTTTCCATCCCGACCAGAGCGACCTTGAGATAGCCGGCGCGGCGCAGGTCATTCATCAGCTCCATGACCTCGCCGTAGGCGACGGCGCGGTCGCCGCGCAGAAAAATGCGCTCGTCCTTGTTCCCCGCTGTTGCGGTGGCCAGAGCGTCCGCGAGGGCGTCGCGCGACACCGGATTATCGCCCAAGGCGAGACTGCCGTCGGCTTTGAGGGTGAGGTAGACCGGCTTCGGCGGCCGCTGCTGTTGCGGCGCGGTGGAAGCGGGCAGATCGACCGGCACGAAGACCGTGGCAAGCGGCGCGGCCACCATGAAAATGATCAAGAGCACCAGCATCACGTCGATGAAGGGGACCACGTTGATGTCGTGAACTTCAACGAGTTCGTCGGTGCCGTGATCGAGGCGTATCGCCATGGCCCTTAGATCCCTACTTACTCACTCGGCGGCTTGTGAAACCGGCAGCTTGGCGCGGTCGAGATCGCGGCTGACAAGGCGCATGACCTGCGCCGAGGCGTCGCCAAGCGAAGCGCGATACTGTGCAGTCTGCCGCGCCAGAGCGTTGTAGATCATCACCGCCGGAATGGCTGCTGCCAGGCCGAAGGCAGTGGCAAGGAGCGCCTGCGCGATGCCGGGCGCGACCACCGCGAGGTTGGTTGTATGCGCGTTCGAAATGCCGATGAAGCTATTCATGATGCCCCACACCGTGCCGAACAGACCGACGAAAGGTGCGGTCGAGCCGATGGTCGCGAGCACGCCGGTGCCGCGCGAAACTCGCCGGCTTGCTGCCATTTCGATGCGTTCGAGCAGGAGCGCGACGCGCTCCTTCAGACCGTCCGCCCGCAGATTCGCCGACAGCCGGATCTCCTGGGCAGCCGCCCGCATAAGCTGCGACACCGCACTGTCGCCGTCACGGAGTTCGTCATGCGCCTGCGCGAGCGTCAGGGAGTTGTTGAGCGCGCGTAGATCCATGCGCACCTCGCCGCGGGCGCTGCGCAGTTCTAGAGTCTTGGCGAGCCACACGGTCCAGGTGACGAGCGAGGCCAAAGCAAGACCGACAATCACGGTTTTGACGAGCAGATCGGCGTTTTCGAACATGCTCCAGAGCGACAGATCCTCCGGCAAGTCGGCGCGGCTGATCATGCGTTCGGCTGCAGCGGGGCTGCCAACGGGCTGTGCGGTCTCGCTCGGGGCAGCACTGCTTGCAGGAACGGCACTCGGCGCCGCGGTACCTTGGCCCGAGATTCCTTGGCCGCTGCCCTGACCCTGCGCAGCAAACGGAGCCATCAAACACAAAACCATGACTATTGTTGCGATCGCATGACGCCCGCTCCTCCCGGGACGCGCCGTGCCGCCAGATTGTCGTGCGCAACTTGCCTGCTGCATGTCATGCGTCCCCTTGGTTCTCGATCGGCCCAGCTCCTGGCCCGCGGGGTCCCGGTGCCTGGCATGCAGCCCGCGAGAATAGGAGCGATCCCCTGGTAATGTAACAATGTAACATTCGGCCCGAGCGCTGACCATGCTGCTAGTCCGGGCCTGACTGCGCCCCAAAGGCAAAGTTACCGCCCGTCACTATCCTAGCGAGCATCGCCTGAACATTGCTCCTGGCCGGATATGCATCGCACGCGCGGCTCGTGTCACAGCTTTGTGTCACCACGCGGGCAGCTAATGGGCGGTGCGCATGCGCGCGAGGAGTTCGGTCGTCGGGTAAGAATCGGCGAGTAGGTTGTATTTTATTTGCATTGCCTTCACCGCTTGGCGCGTTTTCAACCCGAGGAACCCGTCGATTGCCCCGACATCATAACCGGCACGAACCAGCATGGTTTGCAGCGCCTTGACGTCGTTAAAGGGCAAAGGCGCGGGCGGATTGCCGCGATGAAGTGGCGGTGCGCCCGCGATGCGGGTGGCGAGATAGGCGGCTGTGGTCGAATAGACCAGTGCATTGTTCCATTGCAGATAGACCCTGAAATTCTCATAGCCCAGAAAGGCGGGGCCGAAGCGTCCCATCGGCAAGAGCAATGAAGCATTGAGGTCGTCGGCCGGCAGTGCTTTGCCATCGGCGAGCGTGACGCCATAGGCCGCCCATTTAGCGCGCTGAAGCTTGACGTCGAGGTCGGCCTGTTGCCAGGGCATGTTGGCCGGCACGCGTACTTCAGTCAGCCACGGTTCGCCGCGCCGCCAGCCCAGGCCAACCAGATAATTCGCGGTCGAACCGAGAACATCGGGCGCGCTGCGCAGCAGGTTGCGCACGCCGTCGCCGTCATAATCGACGGCGTAGCGGAAATATTCCGACGGCATCATTTGCGTTTGGCCGAGCTCGCCCGCCCACGAGCCGATCATGTCCCCCGGACGCAAATCGCCGCGTTGGATGAGGCGGAGCGCATCGAGAAGCTGGGCACGAAAACGATCTGCGCGCCGGCAGTCGTAAGCCAGCGAAGCGATCGCGCTCAAGGTGCGATAGTTTCCCATATTGGCGCCGAAATCGCTCTCCAGCGCCCAGAACGAGACGATAACGGGCGCCGGCACGCCGAACTCCTTGTCGATCCGGGCGAAGACCGGGGCGTAGGTCTTGATCAGCGCGCCGCCGCGCTGAATGCGGTAGGCCGCTGCCATCCGATCGGAGAATTCGAGAAAGGTCTGGGTGAAGACGCGCTGACCGCGATCGATACCTACAATGCGCTGGTCGTAGGTGAGAAACGGCGCCGCTGCAGCGATCGTCTGTTGCGAAATGCCTTGCGCCACGGCCTCGCGTTCGAACTCGCCCAGCCACTTGTCATAAGGTCCGCCACTGCGGCACGGCGCAGCGTTCGCCGCAACGGCGCAACATAGCGCGACGAACAACAAGCTTGTGCCTATCGCTTCGCGCCGACGCATTTTTGGTACCAGTGAAAGATTTCCTCGCCAGTCCAATACAACACACCGTCGAAACGGCGCGCATAGTCGTAGATCGCCTCCAGATATTTTATCCGGTGTGGCTGTCCGCTCAGATAGGGATGAACGGCGAGCGCGAGAATTTTCGCGCGCTTTTCTCCCTCCGCGTACAGCCGATCGAACTGATCGATGGTGCGTTTGGTCAAATAGTCGGCCTCGTGGTGCTGCACGGCCATCATCGGGATATCATTGAGCTCCAGCGTGTATGGCAGCGTCACCAGCGGGCCGTTCGCTGTGCGGATCGTCGTCGGCTCGTCGTCATAGACCCAATCGCCGATATATTTGATGCCGGCTGCGGTCAGCAGGTCCGGCGTTTCCAGCGTCTGTGTTAATCCAGGCCCGAGCCAGCCGATCGGCCGCTTGCCGGTAAAGCTTTCGATCACGTCAAGCGAGTGCTTGATCATCGCCTTCTGGTTCGACTCCTGATGGATCGGGCCCTGCTGGTAGGAATGGCCCATGAATTCCCAGCCGTCATTTTTCGCCTCTTGCGCAACACGGGTGTAGTCATCGCAGACGCGCGCATTGATGGCGAGCGTCGGCTGGATCTTCTGCCGCTTGAACAGATCAAAGAACCGCCACACACCAACGCGCATTCCGTATTCATGCCAGCTCCAGTTGGGCACGTCGGGAAGATGTGTGATGCCGGTTGGCGGTGCCAGCACTTGCCGGGCCATCGGCTTGCCGATGTCCCAGACCTCAAGATTGATGATGGTCCAGAATATCAGGCGCGCCCCGCCAGGAAGCTTAAGCGCCGGCCGATCGACAATCGCCGAATATTCGCCGCGCTCGCGCGGCAGGAGCGGCCGTTTGGAAATCTTGTTTTTGGTCCGTTTCATATCCGGGCTTGATGTGCTTTTCGGCACGTTAGCGGTCGCAGTTTGGGGCTAAGGTGAAACGGCGGGTGACATGCAGCGCGTCAGCGGGGAGGCGCAAGAGATTACACGTCCGGAGCGTATGTCGGTAGGCTAGCCTTGAAAAACGGGGGCCGATCGGGCTTTGGCGCAGTCCAAAAAGCGCCTAAACTGGCGATCACATCCGCGTTAGGACGTGCCGAAACCGATTGCGGTCGGCGGCCGATCCATCATCTATGGAACCAAGCCTTTCGGGTCACATTATCGTCCCGTCTATTGAAAATACACACTAGTCCCGCCATTTGCGGATTTTCGCATGCCCCGCTCCGTCGCTTCGCCTCGTCTGCGGCTTGCAGATGACAATCATGCCGAACTGGCAGCGGAGGCTGCCACCGCCGGCGGCGCAGACGATCCACAGTCACATTGGCTCAATGCATTCCGCGCGGTGCGCAATGAGACCGAGCGGCGCGCCGCATTATTGTCGGCCGAAGATCAGGTCGTGCAGTCGATGCCGGATGCAAGCCCGACCAAATGGCATCGCGCGCATGCCACCTGGTTTTTTGAACAGTTTTTGCTACGCCCCCACGACAAAGACTATCGCGTCTTCGATGAGCGCTTCACTTATCTCTACAACTCCTATTATGTCTCGGCGGGCCCGCGCCAGGCGCGGCCGCAGCGCGGCTTGATTACGCGGCCGAGCGCCGATGAAGTCACCGAGTATCGCCGTCACGTTGACACGGCGGTGCTACGACTGATCGAAACTGCCGACAATCTGGCCGAGCTTGCGCCGATCATCGAGATCGGGCTGCATCACGAGCAGCAGCATCAGGAATTGTTGCTCACCGATATCTTGCACGCATTTTCGCTCAACGAGACGCACCCGGCCTACGATCAGCATTGGCAGTGGCCGCAGCCGACGCGCGCCAATCGGGTCAACGCTCGCTCAGCCGCGCCGCTTGCCGGTATTCATACGATCGGGCATAGCGGCAATGGCTTCTGTTTCGACAACGAACAGCCGGCGCACGAGGTCATGGTGCAACCGGTGCGGCTCGCCAATGCACTTGTCACCAATGGCGAGTGGCTCGAATTCATGGCCGAGGGCGGCTACAGCATACCGACATTATGGTTGTCCGACGGTTGGGGGACTGTCGAAGCGGAGGTTTGGCACGCGCCTGGCTATTGGTGCGATGTCGACGGCGCCTGGTTTTCGATGACGCTCGGGGGCCTGCGTCCGATCGATCCGTCGCAGCCTGTCTCTCACATCAGCTATTACGAAGCCGATGCTTTTGCCCGCTGGGCCGGTAAGCACCTGCCAAGCGAGGCTGAGTGGGAGGTCGCGGTGCAGAACGACAGGCTTGCCGACGCGTTCGGCATCGTCTGGCAGTGGACGCGCAGCGCCTATGCGCCCTATCCCGGCTACCAAGCTGCGCCAGGCGCGCTCGGCGAGTACAACGGCAAATTCATGGTCAACCAGATCGTGCTGCGCGGTTCATCGTTTGCGACTCCCGACGGTCATGCGCGCGCGACTTATCGCAACTTCTTCTATCCGTCCGCGCGCTGGCAATTCACCGGATTGCGGCTAGCGGAATATCAGGATTGAACGTTTCACCGGAAATTTAGACCGACAAATGGCAACGATTGCGCAACCCGCGCTGCGCGCGGCTTCAGTCAAGGAAATTCCCGGCCGGTTGGCGACTGATGTTATCGCCGGGCTTTCCGCCAAACCCAAGCGGCTGCCGGCGAAATATTTTTACGATCTCGCCGGTTCGGCACTGTTTGAACGCATCACCGAGCTGCCGGAATACTATCCGACCCGGTGCGAGCTGACACTATTGCGCGCCAATGCGCCGGCAATCGCTTCGCTGTTTCCGCCGAACTGCGCCTTGATCGAATTCGGTGCTGGTTCGAGCAAGAAGGCGCGCATTCTGCTCGGCGCCGCGGCCACGGTCGAGGCCTATGTCCCCGTCGATATTTCCGGCGACTTCATGCAACAGGACGCCGCGCAGCTGCGCCGCGATTTCCCGCGGCTGGCGGTTCATCCCGTGATCGCTGACTTTACGCTGCCGTTCGAAGTGCCGGCGGTGGTTGCCAATTTGCCGCGTGTCGGTTTTTTCCCAGGATCGACTATCGGCAATTTCGAGCATCACGAGGCGATAAAATTCCTGCATCACGCCGGCGCGACGCTGGGCCACGACGCTATTCTCGTTATCGGCGCCGATCTCGTTAAAGACGTCTCGGTGCTGTGTCCCGCCTACAACGATGCGGAAGGCGTCACCGCCAAATTCAACCTGAACCTGCTGGCGCGGATCAATCGCGAGCTTAACGCTAATTTCGACCTCGCCGCGTTCGAGCATCACGCTTGCTATAATCGCCAACACAGCCGGATCGAGATGCACCTTGCGAGCCTCAAGCGGCAGAAGGTGCGTGTCAACGGCAAGACCTTTAATTTCCGGCTCGGCGAAACGATTCACACCGAAAACAGCTACAAATACACGATCGAAAGTTTCCAGGCGCTGGCGCTGGCCGCTGGCTGGTCGCCGGTGAGCATCTGGAGCGACGGCCTGTTCAGCGTGCATGCAATTCGGAGGACGGACGACAGAGGACAGACGACGGATTAGAATGGCGAGGATGTTGTTGTTTTCCATCTTCCGTCCTCGGTTGTCCGTCGTCTGACTCATGCCGATCTGCGAAGCCGATCCCTGGCGGCTGCAATATTTCGCTCATGTAACGACGGCGGCGCAGATCCCGACCGAGGATGGTGATGCCTGGCTCTGGTATCCGGCACAGCGCTGGATCTACAACAAGCTCGCGGTCGCTCTCAGTCAGGGATTGGACGCCGGCCCGCACGGCACGCCGCCGCCCCGCTTTCCAGTGTTCTCCAAGCCGATCATCAATCTCAAGGGCATGGGCGTCGGCAGCCGCGTGCTCAAGTCACAAGCCGACTATGATGAGCATTACGCGCCGGGCCATTTCTGGATGGCGCTGCTTGAGGGCCGACATGTGTCCTCGGATGTCGCCGTGGTCGCCGGCGAACCACGCTGGTGGCGTCATGTCACCGGCAAGCCGGCAGGCGAGGGGACCTTCGATTATTGGGTCATTCATGCCGAACCGAACGAAGACATCGAAGCGCCCTGCAGCGTTTGGATCGAAAAGAATCTTCCCGGCTATAGCGGCATGCTCAACTTGGAAACGATCGGCAGCACAATCATCGAGGCGCATCTGCGCTTTGCCGATCAGTGGCCGGACCTTTACGGCCCTGGCTGGGTCGAGGCTTTGGTCGAACTCTACGAGCGCGGCGCATGGAATTTTGCCGACGACGAGCGCGTCGAGGGCTATAGCGCCGTCCTGTTTGGGCCGCACGGCCGGCCCTACCGCCATCCGCAGGCCGCGGCAGTCGAGGAGATCAAACGCGCGCCGGGAGTGACCAGCGTGCAGATCACGTTTCACGAGGATCGTCTGCCGGAGCGGCACGCCATGCCGCCCGGCGGCTTCCGCCTCGCCATCGTCAACGGTTTCGATTTGCCTGCGACGTTGGCGGCCCGCGAAAAGTTCCGGAAATTATTTGGGCTTTAGCAGGAGACGATTTCATCAACTGATAATAAGCGGCGGAACACCGCTTTTCACGCGCGGTGTCGACGAGGCGACCGTTGCCTGATTTCGCTTTGGCTGGGCAGAGGCAGCGACTATAGTCGCCGTCCTCCAGCTATTCCGTCAAAGGATCAGTTCATGAAAATCGTTGCGTTTGAAGGGCAGGGCGGCCCTCGCATCGGCATTGTCGAAGGCGATCAGGTCATCGATCTGCAAGCTGCCGATCCGAAGGTTCCCAACGATCTCGGCGAGTGGCTGGCAAAGACCAACGGCGACACCAAGCAGCTCGGTGACATCGCCAAACGCGCCCCGGCAAATGCGCGCCGGCCTTTGTCCGGGATCAGCTATGCTTTGCCGGTCGCCTGTCCGGGTAAGATCGTCTGCCTCGGCTTGAACTATCTCGAACACGTCAAGGAAGGCTCGCAGCGCGATAATATTCCGAAATTTCCGACCATCTTCATGCGCGGGCTGACGTCGTTGGTGCCGCATGGCGCGCCCATCATTCGCCCGCAAGTTTCCGAGACCCTCGATTATGAAGCCGAACTGATCCTGGTTGTCGGCAGGCGCGCCAAACATCTCACCGCAGCCAATGCGACCTCATGCATTGCCGGTTATTCATGCGGCAACGAGGGCTCGGTGCGCGAATTCCAGCGCAAGACGACGCAGTGGGACATGGGCAAGAATTTCGATCGCACCGGAGGCTTCGGCCCCTGGTTGGTCACCGCCGACGAACTGCCCGACGCCGCCAAGGGCTTAAAAATCCAAAGCCGGCTCAATGGTACCGTCATGCAGTCAGACAATACCGACAATATGATGTTCCCGATCGTTGAAATGCTGGTTTACATTACGCAAGGGATCACGCTCGAACCGGGTGACGTGATCTTCACCGGCACACCTTCCGGTGTAGGTCATGCACGCAAGCCGCCGGTCTGGATGAAAAACGGCGATACGATCGAAGTCGAGATCGAGCGCGTCGGGATTTTGCGCAATCCGATCGCCGACGAAAAAGCCAGCTGAGGGTTGCCCTTGCTGCGTTGCTTCATTGCGTTGCTGGCTTTGTGCGCGGCTCTCGCGCCGGCGCGCGCGCAGGAGCAGGTCAGGATCGGCATGGGTTACGGCTTTGCCTTCCTGCCACTCTACATCTGCGAAGGGCTCAAGCTCATCGACAAGCAGGCCAAGGCGGCGCATGTCGACGTGCAGGCGAAATTTCCGCGTTTTGCTGGTAGCGGCGAATTGCACGCTGCGGTGGCGAGCGGCCTTGTCGACATGGCTCCCTTCGGCGCCGCGCCATTGTTGGCCGCTTGGCAAAAGGGCAAGGGCAGAACCGGGCAGATCCTGGCGCTGTCCGGTATTTCGTCTTTGCCGCTTTCTCTCCTGAGCAATCGGCCGGATGCGCGCTCGATCGCCGATCTCAAAAGCGGCGACCGTATCGCCGTGCCGACACTGAGTTCACCGCAAATGTATCTTTTGGAAATGCAAGCGGAGAAGACCTTCGGCAATTTCGACCAGTTGCGCAATCAGATTATCGCATTGTCGCATGCGCAGGCGATCGCGGCGCTTACAGAAAATGACGGACAGGCGATCGCTTATTTTTCTTCTCCGCCCTTTACCCAAATCGCGCTGCGCCTCACTAGCGCGCATGTAATGCTGAGCTCGGCCGACATCATGAACGGCAAATCCTCATTCCTGATCCTCGGCGCACGGCGGTCTTACATCGAGGCCCAGCCACGGGTCGCGGAAATCGTCGGCAAGGCGATCGACGAAGCGGCGCGGTTCATTCATGACGATCCGAAGCGCGCGGCGCAAATCTATCTGACCCACGAGCCATCCGGCACACTCAATGGCGCGGTCATGGAGGCGGTCGTTCGCGAGGTGAAGGACGAATTCGGCCGGCCGGTCTATGGCGTCCAAGCCATCGCGGATTTCATGTACCGCCATGGCGAGCTCAAGGAGTCCCTGCCCAGCTGGAAAGAGCTCGTCGCGCCGCCACTCTTGAATTCACCAAGTACCTGAATTCAAACTACGCGAATTCAGGACATGCGAATTCAAAAGGCCAGACAAAGCAGAACGGTTGTATTGCTGATTAAAGTTTCGCATTAACGCGCTCACAGTCAGGGAAGGCTCACAGTCAGGGAAGGATTGAACGATGGCGGATAGAACAGTGAACGTGCTGAGCATATGCGGCAGCCTGCGCAAGGGCTCCTACAACCGCATCGTCATGAATCATCTGCAAGGCTTAGCGCCACAGGGCATGCGTATCACCGAGGCGCCGTCCTTTGCCGAATTCCCGCTTTACAATGCCGACATTCAGAATTCGACGGGCTTCCCAGCGCCGGTGCAGACCATGGCCGAAGCCATCCGCGCCGCGGACGGCGTGATCTTCATCTCGCCGGAATACAATTATTCGATTCCGGGCGGCCTGAAGAACGCCATCGACTGGGTTTCGCGCTTGCCGAACCAGCCGTTCGCCAGCAAGCCGATTGCGCTGATTTCCGCGACTGGCGGCATTCTGGGCGGCGGCCGCATGCAATACGATCTGCGTCGCTGCATGATCTTTCTCGATGCGTTGACGATGACTAGGCCGGAGGTTTTCATCGGCAGTGTTTCGCAACGCATCGATGAAAAGACCGGCCAGATCAAAGACGACCAGGCGGTCGGCTTCATCAAGCAGCAGCTCGCCGCCTTCGCTAAATTCATCGTGGACCACGGTAGCAAGAGCTGATCGAACTGCCGCGAAATCTGCGGCAAGGAGCGAGCAATGGCGCGTCTTGACGGTCGCGTGGCCATCCTGACCGGCGGCGCCAAGGGGATTGGGCGCCATTATGCGCGTGCGCTTGCCGCCGAAGGCGCGCGGCTGATGATTGCCGACATCGCCGACGGCAAGGACCTTGCCGCCGGGCTCGCCCGCGACCACGGCGCCAATTCGGTCGAGAGCGCGATTACCGACGTCGGCGACGAAGGCGCGGTCAAGGCGCTGGTCGCCAAGACCATGGAGCGTTTCGGCAAGATCGACATTCTCATCAACAATGCGGCGCTGTTCGCGCCGCTGCACGAACAGAAATGCACCGACATCGAAGTCGAGGTCTGGGACCGGGTGATGGCGATCAATCTGCGCGGACCGTTTCTCCTCGTGAAGCACGTCGCGCCGCATATGAGCGCCCAGGGCTACGGCAAGATCATCAATATCGGTTCTGGCACGGCCTATCGCGGCATTCCGTGGATGCTCCATTACGTGACTTCGAAGGGGGGAATCATGGCGATGACGCGCGCTCTATCGCGCGAGCTTGGCGAGCACGGCATCCGGGTCAATACACTCGCGCCCGGCTTCACCATGAGCGAGACGGTGATTGCCGAAAATCCCGGCCACGTGGAGACGGCGCGGGCCCGCGCTGTCGCCGCGCGGGCGATCAAGCGCGACGAGCTTCCGCTGGATCTCCTCGGCGCACTGGTTTTCCTGGCCAGCGCCGACAGCGATTTCATCACCGGGCAGACCATCGCGGTCGACGGCGGCAACGTGAATACCTGAGCGCGGCTGGTGCGGCGAGCGCTTCGCGGACAGTGGGGGTGGGTTGCAATTTCACGCCAGCCTGTCGCTACCCCCGGCCGAGCGCATTGATTATATTGCGGGCGAAAAGCCGATTTTTTCCAGGAGGACGCCATGGCGGTCCCCGCCACCAGCAAAGCCGGTAACGGCAAACCGAGCTCCAAACACAATATCGAAGCCGTCCGCCAGGCCTACTATGACCGCATCGCCAAGCACGATATGCGGCCGCTCTGGAAGGTCATGGACTCCCTCGTCACCAAAGAGCCGGCTACACGCTGTCGCCCCGCGATCTGGCATTTCGGCGACGTGAAATCGCTGGTGATGGAGTCCGGCAGCCTCATTACTGCCGAGGAGGCAAAGCGCCGGGTTCTGATCCTAGAAAATCCGGCCTTGCGCGGCGAATCTCGGGTCACGAATACGCTATTCGCCGGCATCCAGATGATCCTCCCGGGCGAGGTCGCTCCGGCCCATCGGCACGCGGCCGCGGCCATCCGTTTCGTGCTCGACGGGGAGGGCGCCTATACAGCGGTCGAAGGTGAAAAAGCCTTCATGGCGCCCGGCGATTTCGTCATCACCGCGAGCTGGGCGCCGCACGATCATGGCAATACGTCGAAGAAGCCCATGCTGTGGCTCGACGTGCTCGATGTCCCGGCGGTGAACTTTTACGAAGCCTCATTCGCTGAGGACTCCGACGAACCGACGCAGGAAACCAAGCGCCAGGACGGCGACTCCTTGAGCTTCTATGGTTCCGGCGTTCTCCCCGATGGCACCGCGATCACCAACAGAACGCCCGTTATCAACTACACCTATGCCCGCACGCGCCCGATCGTTGAGCGCATGATGCGGTCGGGCAATATCGACAAGCACCATGGCGCGCGGGTTCGCTACGCCAATCCGGTCACCGGCGGCTCGGTGCTGCCGACCATGGGTGCAGGTCTGGCAATGCTGCCCAAAGGTTTTAAAGGCGAGCGATACCGGTCGACAGAAGGCGCGATTTTTGTCTGCGTCGAAGGCGGCGGTTCGACAAATGTGGACGGTAGCAGACTTGAATGGGGCCCCAAGGACGTTTTCGTCGTCCCCCCATGGAAGCGTTACGCGCACAACGCGTCAAAAGAGTCGGTGCTGTTCTCGATTTCTGACCGCCCGGCGCAGGAAGCGCTCGGCATCTGGCGCGAACAAGGCTGAACGGGCGCGACTTAGGCGGGCGACTTGGGCTTCAGACTCGAGCTCCAGACTCGCCATTCGAATATTCGTCTGCTTGCGAGCGCGCAGCAGTTTTGCGCCAACGGCGCATTCACTCAGGTCTTGCCCTGCTTCACGTTCTGCGCCGCAAAGTGCAGTTTCTGATCGAATCCATCGTCGTCCGGCTGGCCCCGGCAACGGGGCTTGCCGCGCGCGCGCGAAGCGCGTAACCGGACTGCTAGCAAAGCACGGTTGTGCGATGGACGCTGCCGCACAAAAAAACAAGCTCATCAAGGGCTGGGAAGTCGTGATCGGCATGGAAATCCATGCCCAGGTCAGTTCCGATGCCAAATTGTTTTCCGGCGCTTCCACTGAATTTGGCGGCGAGGCCAATTCGCATGTCTCGCTGGTTGACGCGGCGATGCCGGGAATGCTGCCGGTCATCAACGCCGAATGCGTCCGGCAGGCCGTCCGCACCGGGCTTGGCCTGAAAGCGCAGATCAATCTCAAATCGGTGTTCGACCGGAAGAATTATTTCTATCCCGATCTGCCGCAGGGTTATCAGATCAGCCAGTACAAGTCGCCGATCGTCGGCGAAGGCGAAGTCATCGTCGACATCGCCGACGGCGAGACGGTGCGGGTCGGTATTGAGCGGCTGCATCTTGAACAGGATGCCGGCAAGTCGCTGCACGAGCAGAATCCGGACATGTCGCTCGTCGATCTCAACCGGGCCGGCGTGGCACTGATGGAAATCGTCAGCAAGCCGGACCTGCGTTCTGCAGAAGAGGCGATGGCCTTCGTTCGCAAGTTGCGTTCGGTCCTGCGTTACCTCGGGACCTGCGACGGCGACATGGAAAAGGGCAACTTGCGCGCCGACGTGAACGTTTCGGTGCGCAAACCGGGTGCGCCGCTCGCCACGCGTTGTGAGATCAAGAACCTCAACTCGATCCGGTTTATCGGGCAGGCGATCGAACATGAGGCGCAGCGGCAGATCGATGTCATCGAGGATGGCGGAACGATCGAGCAGGAAACACGCCTGTTCGACCCAGTCGAGGGCGAGACGCGTTCCATGCGCACCAAAGAGGAGGCGCATGACTACCGCTATTTTCCCGATCCCGATCTGCTGCCGCTCGAACTTACCCCTTCGTTTGTCGCGGAACTGCAAAGCAGCTTGCCCGAGCTGCCGGATGAAAAGAAGGCCCGGTTCGTGCGTGACTGTGCATTGTCGGCCTATGACGCCGGCGTTCTCGTTGCCGAACGCGAGACGGCCGAATATTTCGAGACCATGATCGGCGCCGGAGCCGATCCGAAGGCCGCCGCCAATTGGCTGATCAATGAATATTTCGGCCGGTTGAACAAAGAAGGCCTCACCGTTTCGACAGGTCCGCTGAGCGCCGGGGCAAACGCCGCAATTGTGCAGATGGTGGCGCAGGATGTTATTTCCGGCAAAGTCGCCAAGGATGTGCTCACGATCGTTTGGACCGAAGGCGGCGACCCGCGCGAGGTCGTTGAGCGGCGCGGTTTGAGGCAGGTCAGCGACGTTGCGGCGCTGGAAAAGATCGTCAACGAAATCGTCGCCAAGAATCCGGACAAGGTCGCCGACGCTAAAGCCAATCCGAAGGCGATCGGCTGGTTTGTCGGCCAAGTGATGAAGGCGTCTGGCGGCAAAGCCAATCCGCAGACGGTCAACGCGCTGCTCAAGAAGATCATCGAGGCGTGAACTTCACACGTTCGATTGCGTTGCCGGCGTGCTCCGATGCGCAGCAAAGGAACATCGAGCAGAGGGCGCCCGCAGCGGTACGCCCAGGCGCCCCGTTCCGCGAATCACCAGCCCCGTTTGACCCCGATTCGCGCGTTTTGCGCCATTTGAGGCCCTTAAAGCGGCTCCCTGTGGGTGATCGGTGCACAATTTTTTTGTCGATGTGGGGGGACCGTCGCAGATCGCGGCGGGCGCGCGCTGATAGCGATCGGCGCAGTGTGTGCGCGTGTCTCGCCGACGCGTCGGCATTCGTGCGAAATTCACGAAAACCGCCGTTTCATCGGCATTTTTTGCATTTCGAGCCCGTGCCCTTGGCAAATTCTCACAGACGCGAATATTTGCGCGGCACGTGTGCCGGCGGAAAACGGACATCGTCCAAAAATGACGCGGGTGACGGCGCTTACACACAAAATTAAGCGGAGTCCCTGTTATTTTTCTCCCGCTGTAGTAATCGGATTGTAGTGCGGATCGATTCGCGACTGCACTGTACCGATATCGCCATCCACACTCAGGCTAGGAGGGCAGCAATGGCGAAGAAGAGAAAAGCGAAGAAAGCGGCAGCGAAGAAGACGACGAAGCGCCGGAAGAAGAAGTAGGCAAGCCGTAACCGATCTTCGACACCTTAATGTCGAAGATCGCGTCACACAGGGCCGGCCAGTGTCGAGGTGGATCGACGGTTCGCCACGACAGGCCGGCTCAGGTGGCGGCGGGGGGCGCCGGCGGGATGCGGGCTTCGTAACTCGAGCTCGCTGAGCGCGACAGCAAGAGGAGACAGTTTCAATCTGACGCTGGCTGGCGCGCCGGCGGTTCCGCTCCTCAGCCATCTCGCCGAAGCCCTCGGTGTGTTGGCAGTATCCTCCCGAAACTACCATCGGCGTCGTGGATCACGGCGCCGATTTTTTATTCGAGCTTGCGCGGTTTGGTCGTGCTGAGGAAAACGTCGATTTCTGATCCGTGTAAGTTCCGGTGACCTGTGATGCCTGCCATCATTCGCAAGTCGAGAAAGCAAACCCGCCGCCAGCCTCCGCGGCAACGCCGCCGCAACCGGCCGATCGAGCTTTATTACTGGCCGACGCCGAACGGGTGGAAGATCTCCATCATGCTCGAAGAGTGCGGGCTGCCCTATGTGGTGCGGCCGGTGGATATTTCAAAGGGCGAACAATTCACGCCAGAGTTCCTGGCGATCTCGCCGAATAACCGGATGCCGGCGATCATCGACCCTGATGGTCCGGGCGGGAGTGCGATCTCGGTGTTCGAGTCCGGGGCGATTCTGCAATATCTCGGTCGCAAGACCGGAAAATTTTATCCGAAGCAGGAGCGCGCGCGGGTCGCCGTCGAGGAATGGCTGTTTTGGCAGATGGGCGGGCTGGGTCCGATGGCAGGGCAGGCAGTTCACTTCCGCCGCTACGCCCCGCGCCAGATCGCCTACGCGATCGCGCGTTATACGGACGAGGTCAATCGACTATATGGCGTGATGAACTCGCGGCTAACACATCATGAATTCCTGGCCGGGCGCTACTCGATCGCCGACATGGCCTGCGTCGGCTGGGTGCGGCTTGCCGAACGGCAGGGACAGGACCTCGCTCAGTTTCCGCATGTCCAACGCTGGTTCGCGACGGTGCGCGCCCGCGAGCCCGTCAAGCGCGCTTTTGCTATCCATATTGCAGAGGCTTCGCGCGTGGACATGCACGATCCCAAAGTGCGGGCAGTTCTATTCGGCCAACGCGCGCGGTGAAACAGCGGGGGTTGCTGTTGCGCTCAGTTCGCGCGCGTCCAGGTCTGCGATTTGCAAAGGATGCTGAGCACGCAACCCTTGAGATCCGCGGTATTTGGACCGGTCAGTGTGAACGAGCCGCTATAGGTCTTGCCGTCGGAGGCGTTGTAAACCTCGCCCGACCATTGGTTTGGCCCGTTCGGCTTCATTCCGAGCACGATCGGTATGCCCAGGAGCGGCCTCCTTTGCTTGCTGGCGTCGGCATTGTTTTTGTCGGTTTTTGGCCGCCCGGTCGCGGGATCGTTCGGCTCTTTGAGCCAGACGAGGTTCCCGCACAACGCGCCGCCGCAATTGACGATCCGCACCTGGCTTTCTTTGTCGCCGGTGAACCAGGTGCCGAGCGCATCGGCAGCCTGCGCCGGCGCGACCGCAATGCCAACGAAAACTGCCGCGGCAAGACACGCACCGGCCGCCGTTGTGGGCCGAATTGTCATGAACCACCTCACCCTGCTTTGTCAGAGGGCCGGCACCATAGTGGACGTCATCAGGCTTGCCTAGTTTGCGCTTGCCACTTGCGAGACACGCCATACTCGCGCCCGCTCATCAACAAAATGTCGTCGAAAAAGAAAATGTTGCCGAAACAGAAATGCTGCCAAAACAGAAAATGCGCCAAAACAGAAAATGCTGCCAAAACAGACTTGGCGTGGGTTGGCTTGCTTAGTTGCGGGCGCGCCGATAATCATCGGTTTTTCGCCCGCCGACACGGTCATGATCACACAGTTCGCGCGGCTTGACATCGTCAATTCGGCCATGCTTGCGACCTCCTAAAGCGGCTTCACGCGATCCGCGACCATGGTACCGCCAGACCAAGCGATCCAGAGCGGCATCAACCTCCATCGTCAGGGGAACCTGGCGGCGGCGGAGCAGGTCTATCGCTCGGTGCTCGCCGCACAGCCGAACCATTTCGAGGCGTTACACCTGCTCGGCGTTCTTCGCGTCCAACAAAATCGACCCGCCGAAGCCCTGCCATTGTTCGAACAGGCGCTGGCAATCAATCCGCACGCGACCGATGCATTGGCCAATAGCGCGACAGCACTCATGGCGGTCGGAAGGCCGGTTGACGCGCTCGCCAGGCTTGAGGCGTTGCAGGCGCTAAAGCCCGCCGATGCGCAGACCCTTTACAGCAAAGGCGTTGTTCTGGCGGCGCTCGGGCGCCGAGACGAAGCGATCGCTGCTTATGGGGCCGCGATCGCAATCCGGCCCGATCATTGGCTGGCTATGTTCAATTTGGGCAACGAACATGCCGCGGCTGAGCGCTTGATCGAGGCGCTCGCCGTTTTCGACAAGGCTTTGGCGCTCGCTCCGGATCAGGTCGACGTGCTCATCAATTCCGCCAATGTGCTGGCGAAACTTGGCCGCTCGGAAGCAGCGCTGGAGCGCTTCAATCGCGTGCTTGCGCTGCAACCGAACAATCTCGTTGCGCTGACCAATCGTGCAAATGTGCTCAAGCAAGTGCGGCGATATGATTTGGCGCTCGCCGATTACGATCGCGTGCTCGCGGCCGATCCCGACAATATCGCTTCGCTGTTCAACCGCGGCAATGCGCTGATCGATCTTGGCCGCAACAATGACGCAGTCGACTGCCTTCGCCGCGCGATTGCGCTCCGGCCGGACGCTGCGGACATCCACACGAGCTACGGCAATGCGCTCTTTGATTCGCGCAAGCCCGCCGAAGCCGTCGCGGAATTTCGCCGCGCGCTTGCACTGGCGCCTAATGATTCCGATGCACGTAGCAACCTGATCTTTGCGCTTAACTTTGATGCTTCGGCGACGGCCGCCGATCACCAGGCCGAGCGGTTGCGTTTCGGCGAGCGTTATGAGGATTTGCAGTCTGCCGCCGGCGATCATGGCAATGCGCCCGATCCCGACCGGCGGCTGCGGATCGGCTATGTCAGCGCGCATTTTCGCAGCCAGGCCGCCACGTTTTCGTTCGGCGGCGTTATTGCCTGCCATGACCCCAAGCAATTCGAAATCGTGTGCTTCTCCGACACGAAGGAAGAAGACGAGATCACCGAACGCCTGCGCACCGCCACGAGTGCATGGCATCGCACCGAGGCGCTATCGCACGAACAGCTTGCGGATCTTATACGGAGCGAGCGCATCGATATCCTGGTCGATCTCGTCGGCCATATGCGTGGGTATCGATTGCCGGCATTTGCGCGCAAGCCTGCTCCGGTCCAGGTGACGGCGTGGGGCGAGCCGACCGGCACGGGTGTCAAGGCAATCGATTATTTGTTCGCCGATCCAGTCCTCGTCCCGGTCTCGGAACGGTCCTTGCTGGTCGAACGCGTCGTCGATCTGCCGAACTTTCTCGGCTACTGGACGCCCGAGTCG
>Ga0209465_10000029_pt1 | contig 60008 bp, 85 predicted proteins | sample PanSoiPlot1MoBio_FD_188321 | JGI IMG/M metagenome (GOLD analysis project Ga0209465, IMG submission 188321) | Tropical forest soil microbial communities from Panama analyzed to predict greenhouse gas emissions - Panama Soil Plot 1 MoBio (SPAdes)... | ecosystem: Environmental > Terrestrial > Soil...
CTAACCGCCAGACCAAGGCTCAGCTGGTGAAGCTGCTTCTCGGCAGCGAGCCCAAGGCTGCGAAGCGCAGCCGCAAGGCCACCAAGAAGTAGGCCAAGCGTAGAAGTAGGCCCCTGCCCAGCCAGGGTGGGGGCCTTCTTCTTACCCCTGGGGTAGAACCCGCCGTCTGATTACCTAGCCCCGAACCCCTACCCTTCCATACCCCACCCTTCCTTACCCCCACCCTGGTACCCCGAACGTTCCTCCCTACAGTTCAGTACAGCGAACGTTCTATCAAGCCGTCTGAATAAAGGAAGGTTCGTATATACCGAGGCTTCTATAATAGGGAACGTTCATATAAGGGCGGGCGATCGGACCGTCTGAATAGGAACGTTCGTATATACGGGGGCTCGTATATAGGGGCTCATATATAGGGGCTCGTATATAGAGCGTTCTATATAGGGCTACGTATAGAGGCGTACCTATAGAGCGTAGTAGTAGAGCGTTCGCTATAGGGCTGAGCCTATAGGTAGAGGGCTGAGGGTAGAGGGGTAAGGGTAGAGCCCTATATGTAGAAGGGTATATGTATGAGGGTAAGGCTCTGTGTATGTGATCGTTCGTGTTGGTATGCGAAGCTGTAATGCGAGAATTAATATTGATTAATCATTATTGTTCTCGTGTTACTGAAGCTTCATTGTTCTTGTGTATGTGAAGGTTCGTTGCCAGTATGGAAGGCTGGGATCGGGCCGTCTGATTTGTGCGGGAGGGTGGTACTATCTCGCTGCGCCGCTAAATGCGAGGGGGTGCCCCCAGAACGGGCGGGGCGGCGGCGGTCCCACCCCTTCCATATATTTCTCCCTACACTCCCTTAGCACACCCCTTAGAACCAACACGAACCCCACCCGCCGGGTAGACTACCTACGTAGTACCGCTTCAGCCAGAAGTGAATTCCAACCTAGAGATCCAAGGAGGATCAATGCCTAGGAGAAACAACCGCCAGAAGGGTGCACGCATCCCGAGCGCCCGTATTTACAGCTCCGCTTGGGGCTCGGATGGCGAGCTTCATCCCGTCAACCGGAACAAGAAGGTCAAGTGGCCCACGGAGACCCGCACGCTCATCCACCCGCACGGGCGGCTCACCCGTAGCGTGCTCAGCCCACAGGAAGCTAAGAAGCTCAAGCAGCAGCTAGGAGGTTAGTACCAGATGCAAGTTCCAGAAATGCCACAGATCCCCAACCCACCCGAGCCCAACACGTTCTATCTCACGGCAGTTCGGCAGCCCAACCGGGAGCACGCCGATCTTGACTACACCGAAGTGGTGTACATCACAGAGGACGGTTCGGCGATCTACATGACCGATCCCGCCCGCTACGGTCCGGGAGAATGGCTCGAACCAGACCACCCCGTCGAAGGCAAGCCTCTCACCCCAGAAGAGGCCCGCCAGGAAGTCATCGCCTTCGCAGAGGGGATTGTCTACGGCTTGAAGGACGGCCAAGGGAGCCCAGGGCGGGTGTTCCTGCGCCTGAGCGAGGCCTACAATCCAGGAGGCGAGCTGCACCACGATACTGATGGCTACGACTTCGTGCCCCACCCCTACTACGGATCCAGCTACACGGAATAGGAGAACCATGCCCATCAACTTCCGCTGTCCGATCCACGGATCGCAAGAGGGCGAATCCCCGTACCAAGAGCCCACACAGGAGGAACTGATCGAGGAACTCGTGGCCCATCTCAACGGTCACGAGCATCAGCCTCCCACTGTTGATCCGATGTGCGGCTACTGCTACGAAGAGTGGGAGGTGCGCTCACAAGGCCAAGAATCCGTGAACCTGTACGACGACTACCTCAACAACCTGATCAAGGAGGAATGCCTGTGCGAATAGGGCCACCCCACACAACAAGAACCAAGAAGGGCGGAACACCGCTACCCATCAGCAACTCCACGTATCAGAATTGGGGCTGCCGCTGTAACGGATGCCTGCGAGCGAACCGCCGATACAGAGCTGACCTAAAGCGACGGAAGGAGATGTGCATAGAACTGCATTGCCGAGCCAACCGGCGAGAACACAAGTACGGGAGCCCAGGTTGTGATTGGGTTCTGATTGACGGAGGAGTGTATTCGAAGCATGAAGTTAGAACTGGACGATGACGAATTCCAATCGGAATGGTACCCAAGCTCTTTCGATCGGACCACGCCCGAGAACCAGTACCTCGCCCACTGCCGGCAGATCATCGGGCAGGACATGAAGGAGCAGATCGACACCCACACAGAAGGAGATCACATCTACACACTGATGCCCAATCCTTACACGATCCTCGACCCCGCCTCTAACTCGGCAGAGGAAGAGATTCGTAGAGCCACCCATTCTCCCACGTGGAACTTGGACAGCCCGTTCACCGTGATCGGGATGTGGGAGGATGACTTTGAATGCTGCGCCCCCATGGGCTACACCCGCAACGATCCCAGCCATCTGCTCGTCTTGTTTGAATAGACAACAAGAACGAGTGAGAAGCCCCGCCACCTAGTAGCCTACCAACAGGCAGGCCCAAAGAAGAGAACCAAGGAGGTTCCCATGAATGAGAAGCAAGCCTTCGAAGCGGAGGAGGCCATCAGCCGGGGAGAACCCTGCCCCAGCTGCTTCGCCTACTGGATCAAGGCGCCAGAGGGCGCTGGCTACCACGCCCAGCTCACTCACAACGAGGGATGTGAGTTCTGGGCTTACCGACAGAAGGAGGGACGTTGACCACGCAAGAGGATCCGCCTGCGGGCTACATGATCGTCCACCATCGGGCCGCAGGATCTTCCAGCCTGTACTTCGGCCCCTTCGCCGGAAAGGCAGAGATCAAGGATTGGGCCGCAGCCCATCCGGACGTAACAGGAGCCATAGTTCCGCTGTACCGAACAGTAGATTGGAGTAGATAAGCAATGGCTGATTGGCAAGGCAACGCCGAACCGGAGGAGTACGCCGACTCGAGGAACTACTGCGAACACGGCACGTTCGTCGGAAACTGGGCCACGGGTGATTACCTGTGCGGCTGGTGCGAAGACGGCACGCCGTGGGAGGAGTACCAGGCGTACTGCATCCACCAAGAGATCCACGCTCTTCGGCGCAATCTGCTGGCCACGGTGTTCACCGCTCTGAGCGACTGCACCATCGGCGGCACTCCGTACGAGGCCACGGCAGTAGGGATCTTCACCGGGCTGGCCTACAGCCTGCGCTGACCCATAGAAGAAAGGAACACATTGGAGGAAGAACCACTACAACAGCAAGAAGAGTACGAAGTGATTCGGGATCTGCCCATGGGCTGCCTGTACGCAGGCTTTGCGCTGATCTGCGTCACCATCGTCATTCTCATCATCTCCATAGTGCGGTTCAACCCGCTGCAACCCTAACCACGAACCACGGAGGTTCACGCAATGAGATACGACAGAGTTCAGCGATACCAGCAGCAAGCAGAAGACGCCACCAAGAAGGGCGGCGACCCCACCGTCGCCACCGTCTTCGCCTTGCTGGCCATCTCCGAGGCCATTCTCGTTACCGAAGCCGATAACGAGCTGACCGTCAATCTTGGCGGCAGAGTTGGCGTAGATGTGGACAAGTAGCATGACCAACTTCGGAGATTTCAGTCTCAGCCTTACGGCAGATTGGTCCAAGATCAAGTGCCAGATGTGGAGCCACCACTATCATCCCACGCAGAACTTCACGGAGCACGTACAGTGCGGCTGGCATCACAACATTCGCACGCAAACCAGCCTAGACACCACTGTTCAGATTCTATTCCACGCCTGGGAAGATCATAAGAAGGAGAAACACGAGGATGCGTAAGATTGCGCTGTACGAGGACGGGGAAGAGACCATCTACCTCAACGCTCGCTGGGCCATATGCTCTCGCTGCCACGGCGATGGCACCCACGTGAACCCGGCGGTGGATGGCAACGGCATCAGCCCGGAAGAATTCGCAGAGGATCCAGACTTCTTCGAGCAGTACATGGCGGGTTGGTACGATGTGCGCTGCGAGGAATGCGACGGCTCCGGTAAGATAGCGGAGCCAGATCCTCACAACAACCCGCCCGAACTGCTGGAAGCCTGGGAAGCATTCCAGAAAGACCTGGCGGAGAGCCGAGCCATCGAAGCACAGGAAAGGAGGATGGGTGCGTAGAGACACCCTCAAGCGGCGCACACCGCACCCCAACATCAAGATGGACCCATGGCTTCACACCCACTGGAGCGAGACTTTCTACCAACGAGCTCTACCGAGAACCAGCCCGTTCCGTCTGAAAGACATCGCCCAGCCCAGCGAGCGAGAGGTCGCCAAGCTCTGGCTCAAGACACTAGTAGAAAGGGGAGAGTTACGACGCAGAATTCGTGACCACGTCTCATGGTATTCATGGATAAACGACTAACTGCACCCCGAAGGAGTGACAGCATGATAGAAGGACAGAAGTACCACGTCATCACCAACCGCATCCCCGGTGTCTGGAACAAGCCTCGGGAGTTCCTGATGCCATTCGCTGGCTATGGGCCGGGTGAAGGTAAGCACCAGATGATCTTCTTCAACGGCACGCCCGCAGGCGTGGGATCCAACCAATCCATCGAGCGTGGCTGGATTGCTAGAGCCTCCATCGCCAACCACGACGCCAAGTGCTTCCCGCCCAGGATCTACCGTGGCCCTTGATGCCTGGGGTCTGCCTGGGTTCCTGTACATGTACCACTTCCGTCATCGGCTAGGAGGAACAGGCCGCAACGGGGCAGAGCACTACGTAGGATTTGTGCTAGGGAACGACCCCCAGGCCGTCATCGATCGGCAGAAGGCGCACAAGATCGGCTCCGGCGCCAAGATAATGAAAGCGGCGTTCGACCAGGGGTGCGATCCTGTGCTCTGCCGAGTGTGGGTCGGTACTCGCAACGATGAAAGGAGGTTCAAACGGTCCGGTCACTTTGACCGAGCCTGTCCTGTATGCAAGAACGGTGGCGACACGCTACCCTTACTGGTAGGCAGTACTCAACCATGAACCAAGGAGGTTCAAATGAAGTACGAATTCGACATCACCCTGACCCACGAGATGCTGGCTACCATGAGTCCGGAAGAGGGGAAGGTGTACGTCTTCGTCGAGCCCACTCCGAAGATCATGGACTTCTTCAGCTTGGGCAAGCCGGATGAGGTAGACGGTCGGCGTTGCGTCAGCTTCTACTTGGAGCAGCAGGAAGCCGTCGATCAGTCGTTGCTGTTGACCAAGGTGGCGCTCCTGGCCCACCAGGGAGGAGGAGAAGGGTGAAGCACGAACTGACAGCAAATCACAACGGGCACTGGGAGCCCGAGCGTGAGATCCCCGAGTTCATTCGGCAGGCGTTCGAGGCCAACCAGGAGCTCGACTCCATGGAGGTGATGATAGGAGAACAGGAGGGCCATTGGGTGGTGCATCGTGGCTCCGTCAAGCCCGCCATGGATCTGCTGAAGATGGACACGAGCTACATGAACCACTCCATGATCTTCAAGGCTCGGGACGTGGCGGAGGACCTGCGGGAAGAGAAGGCAGAGCCGGAGGACGCCGTCAATCAGTTGGGCGACCTGATCGTGGCGCTGGTGTTCGAGATGTACGCCTTCCACGAGCCCAACTCCACCAGCCCGTTGGATGTAGTGGGGGCGATCGCCGATAACGTCGAGGCTCTGGTCACCACCAAGCAAGCATTGGAGGCAACTACATGAACAAGGAAGACAGAAGGAAGGTAGTGCTGGAACTGATTGAGAACTCGGTCAGCATGCAACGGGAGATCGAGGCTTTGTACGCTCAGGCTGTGGAGATGGACAACTGGGACCTGGCGACGGCCTACGCCGCCAAGCTGCACGAAGGCACCGAGTTCCTGTTCGAGGCGTCCGGCCGCATGGCCTGGGCCGGTATGGTGGAGGAGGAGGTCCAGATCCTGGGATTGGAGTTCGACCAGGAGGGCAATCCCTACGCCGTGAACATGGCCGTGTACGAAGCCCGAGATATGATCAACGAACGGTGCGCTCGGCAGCTTCTCAAGATCGACCAGCTCATGGCGGAGGCGGACAATGCCAGCTGAGATCGTACCGGCTTGGTTCTGCGCCGACTATTGGAGCGAGTTCGAGGTGATTGGCTCCACTGGTGACAAGTACATCGTGCACTGGTACGGAGCAGAGAGCCAACCTAGCTGCTTCAATGTGACGAAGCAGGAGTTCTGCAAGGGAATGCAGTACACGGGCGAGTGCCGCCACGTCACCGCTACCTTCCGCAAGGGCTGTTTCTGGAATCCGCAGTGGTACGAAGGAGGAACAAGAGAGCTCAAGCCCGTCAGTAAGCCGCCGGATGCCCATAGGAATGCCAGGAAGAAGCTGTGGTGCCCCAAGTGCCATGGCCCCGTCGTGGGAGTGAGGATTGCAGTATGAACGAAGAGAAGTACGAAGAGATGATCACCGACATTGAGAAAGGAGTGAGTGATTGTCTAGAGGACAATCCGCAGATCAACAGCGACGATGTCTTTCACGACATAGCGGAAGGAGTATGCATCAGCAACTACACAGAGTTCCCAGCAGAAGTGAACGAGGTTTGGCGGCGTAACTTCGGAGAGACCTGGGACGAACGGCAGCGAGAGATCAGGGCAATGCAGATAGCCCTCGGAAGGGAGAACAATGGCCCAGTCGGATCTGAATGACTGTGTCCTCACCGACAAGCAGATCAGCACCATTCGCCGCCTGGTGCTACGAGAGCTGAGGGAGGTGGAACACCGCATCGCCAAGCGTACAACAGACCATCGCAACATCAAGGACAGCCAATGGCTCAAGGATCGGCAGGGTCAGATTGAGAACCTGCAATCGGTGCTGAGCGCCATTGAGCTGGAACCAACAAGAACTCCGGCTGCAGGGTAGACTGGGGTGTCAGCACAACAAGAAAGGAATGGTCGATGAGCGACCAACAGACCAGTAGCCAACGCCGGGAAGATCTGCTGCGCCGAGTGCGAGGCCTGATCGATACGGCCGATAGCTACGAGGAAACCGGCAACAGTGAAGCCGCTCAGACATACCGCAACAAGGCAGATGAGTTGATGACCATCTACGCCATTGAGGAATTCGAGCTAGCTTTCAACACTGGTACGGAGCGGCAGAGGCCGGAGCTACGGACGTACGAGTATGGTGATGCGCCGTACGAGGTTCAGGATCAGCTCAGCAGCTTGTTCTACTCTCTGGCAGAGCACTGCCGAGTGAAGATCGGCTGGTGGGGGTGGCAGAAATCCAAGATCGTCGGCTATCCCGCCGATCTCGAGTACCTGGACGTTCTATTCACCAGTGTACGGATTCACATGTCCTCCCAGGTCCGCCCGCATGCCTCCAAAGCACTGGGGTACGAGGAAAGCCTGGCGGTCCTGAAGGAGTCCGGCCAGAAGTGGGCCGACATCTATCCGGCTTTGCTTCGCACCTTTCCAGAGAGGTTCGAGCGCACTCGCAGTGACCACAAGTCCAACAAGAAGTTGGTTCCTGGCTACAGCTACTGGCAGGAGAAGCAGGAATTCGTTCCGACAGACGAGGACTTCGAGAAGGACTACCGCTGGACGCAGGTCAATGAGAAGTGGTACCTGAAAGAGATGCCACGGCCCATTGGCGTTCGCTTCACCAAGGAGTACACGGAGTTCTGCAAGGACACGGATCGCAAGCGCATCTACAGCGACCCCAAGACCTACCTGCGTAGCTTCATTGATGGGTACGTGAGCGAGGTTCGTACTCGGCTGTGGAAGATGCAGAACGCAACCAGCGAGGCCACCACTGGTAAGGAGCTAGTCCTCAAGTCGATATTTGAGGACCTGATGGAGTTCTTCTATGAGAACTTCCCGGAGAAGCGACCTCATCCCGCCACTTGTGATTGTGATGTGTGCCATCGCTGTAATGATCCTAAGTGCCAGCGCCCCAACTGCGTCGCTCGCCGGAAGCCGGTACGCTATCGCAAGATACAAGAGCGAGCCTACAGCGCTGAAGGGGCCCAGCGAGGACGGCAAGCAGGAGCTAATGCCGATCTGACGGGGCGTGGCCGGGGTGTTGGAGGCTCCCGGCCCAAGGAGCTTGATTGACGGATACTAAGGCTGAAGCCGAGATGGCGCTACGGCAGGCGATCGTGCAGCACGCTCAGGCGTTTGAGGCTGACTACCCAGAAAGTCTTCTGAGTGAGTTCGCAGTGATTGCATGTTGGACGCCCATGAACGAATCAGACTCATGTGAATACAGCGTTCACTACCACACAGAAACAGTAGCGGAGCATGTGGCAGTGGGATTGTTCACTATGGGAGTGGACATTGCCATGGCTGACGATGAGGAGGAAGAATGACAGAAATGAAGTACCAACAGATAGACATCACCGCACCAGAGTACGGGGTGCAGATCGACGTGAGAGAGGACAGCAAGGTCGTTTGGATCACGGTGGACGGAATGACAGTTCTGCGCATCTGTCAGATTCCGCACCTGGAACTGAGCCTGCCCGGTGCTAAGAACTGGGTGGTCAGCGAGAAGACCAAGGCGTTGCAGAAGCTCTACGGGCTCTATCGGCAGTTGGAAGATCGCAAGGCGGAGATCGAGAACTGGGAAGACATCGCCACAGGCGAAGGTGCCACGGAGGAGGAGATTGATGCCGTCAAGCACTCCCCGTAGCGTGTGGTCCGTAGCGGCCTCGCCTCGCTGGTGGCAGGAATGCGCTCGGGAGGCCAACAGGACACTGGAGCAGGACGAAGTGTTGGAGCGGCTGCGGTCCAAGTTCGGAATCAGCAGGCACTCTTGGCGCATCATGTGTGGGCTGATCGCCATGAGAGGAGCAGAAATAGCAGTGAAGAAGCTGTACGCAGAGCTACATAACCCATTCCCGGAGGAGGAACATGGCTAGTGGTCATGCGTTTGATAAGTTCCACGGATGGAAGGCAGGGGAAGCTCCGGATCTGGTCGATCCATATGGGATCTGGCAGGCGGATATTCTTGGCAACCTTGTCACGTACGAGGAAGAGCTCAATAGCGAGTTCGGTGACACTTGGAAGCTCAGTCCAAATCCAGATAAAGATCACCCTTGGGAGATCATCCTGACCGTCGGCGGCGGCAGTCCAGAGGATGAAACAGGGTGGCAGTTCCGCTGCTACATGAGCGATCACCACGCTGACGCTCGGCTGATCGTCGACGACTACGTGCCAGAGTTCTCTGGTGGGATACCGATCGAAGATGACCAGGCGCCGACAGTTCAAGAGTGACGTCATCGGGCAGGTGGCCTGGTTCATAGATGAACAACCGAAGAAAGGAGAGCACATACTGAACTGGTGCGTGCTCTGTAACGGCGGGCTGCACCACCATTGCGAGAGAATGCAAATGCGCTTCTGCCAATGCAGGTTGGAAGGACACCCAACTAGTACAGTAGGGACGTAATACCAAATCATACAGGAGGACAGTAGTGACCGAACTAGACAATCCCTTCAATCCGTTAGTAGCTCAGCAACCGGAAACAGAGAATCTCAACTGTCCGGAATGCGGGGCGCTGCAGAAGTCGAAGGGTGGCTTGGCGGTGCACCGTAGTAAGGCGCACGGCGTCGTCAGCCAGGAACCACAGGCCATCGAGCGTAGGAAGAAGCAGGCCGCTCAGCGCAAGGCAGCTAAGGCCCGTAAGGCGGCAGTCGTCAAATCCTCGGCTGCGGTCGAAGCTGCCCCCAACCCTCAGATAGTTCGGGTGCACCTGACTGAACTGTTTCACACCGAAGACGACCGCATCATTCTCATCGGCGACGACGGTGAGCTATGGGGCGCCAGGAGGCTGCGGTTCTAATGGGCTACAGCGTACTGATCAACGGTACACGCCCCAGAACCAAGAAGATGGTCCTGGCTATGATGCGGCAGGATCCCGGTGCGGTGGTCTGGGTGAATGACAGCCTCTACGGGCAGCACGCTGGAATGACGTTCACCGGAACCAATCTGCCGGAAGGGCTGGACGATACCTTCGTCGGGCCGGACCCGCATCGGGAACGGCGTTGGTATGGCCAGATCAAGGTCAGCAAGGGGAAGGTAACGGTCAGGTGAACGTCACCTATCCAGACGTCACGGTGCAGTTCACCAATCAGGACGGCAACGTGTTCAACCTCATCGGCCTGGTGAGGCGAGGTATTCAGACCAAGCATGGAAGGGAGGCTGCCGTCAGATTTGTACAGGAGGCCACAAGCTGTGAGGACTACAGTCAGGTTCTCCAGCTATGTTTCCGAACAGTGGTGGTGACATAGTGGAAGACAGCGACAGTTGGCACATCATTCCGGTTTGCTTCCGAGCACGGGGAGGACCTAATGGATTCCCCACCCGGCTACGTGCCACCGAAGGGTTGAGGGCGTTTCTGTCTGGGATACAGGATCAGCCGGAGGCCAACTTCTTCTTCCCGGAGATTTGGTTTCCCAACGATCCTATTAGCAACTGGGATGGAGAACCCAGGGATCAGTACCATCTGGAATGGGCCCAAGGTCCGATTCCGGAAGACCTAGGAGATAACATAGTCAGGAGAGAAGAATGATTATCTTGGTACTACTAGGAGCCGCTGCCATAGCGGGTGGCGCTTGGATTGTCGCTCGATTCGTGATCGACAATAACTTCCCGCCTTCCGCTGGTAAGCTGGGCGGCGATAAGGGATTGAGGCCCCCACGATGAGGCGGGTGGTGTTCATACTCCTTCCGCTAGTACTGGTGGCATCGTTGACGGCGTGCGAGCGGCAGTATCCCTACGACGAGCGTTGGCCCAACGGGATGTACGTTCATCCTCATTTCATGCCTCCGCCTCCGCCGGAGCATGAGCACGAGATGGCGTCGTGCTGGATCGGTATGAACGACCTGGCAGATGCGACGGTGTGGTCGTGGCTGAATGATCCCGGCTTGGAGAACGAAGAAGAGTGGTCGTGGTGGTTCTACTCAGACTTCTTGGGAGGCGTCGCTGATCGGTCATCGTGTCTGGCGGAGTGGCCGTGGGAACGTCAGGTTCTGCGTCACAACTACGCCTGCGGCTATGCGCTGGTGCCGTACTTCGGATCTGGTACCGAGGGAGATATGCTGTTCTTCCGTACTCACTTCCTGTGTGACGCTACGGCCCACGCTTATCTGCCGATATTCTGCGACTGTATCCCCTTCGGATTAGCGGCAGATAGCCCACCAACACCCACGCCGGAGGCGCAACAGGCGATGGCCCTGGGCTTCACTACCATGGATCCTACGGGTCAGTTCTTAGTGGATCCGTCCAATCCAGCGACGCCCCAACCATGCACGCCAGATCCCAGAGACACTCGGGTCTGTCTCCCAGCGGGGTCCGATCCGCCGCCATACGCAGGATGACGGGTTACTCCGTCACGAACTCTAGGGGAGTGATACACTACCCCTACCGGGGACAAGCCCCGGAGAACAGGAGATAGTAATGCCAGCAGCAGTGAAGCGGTCAAGCAAGAAGGCGTCTGCCAAGAAGGTGGCCGCCAGCAAGAAAGCCGTCTCTAAGAAGGCGGCTCCTCCGGCCAAGGCGGCGACTCCCAGGGGTGGTAAGGCAGCCACCGTCGATCCCAAGGACGTTGTCCGCATGAGGGACACGGAAGAGCTCAGCTTCAAGGAGATCGGCACCCAGGTTGGCTTGGGCCGAAGTCTGGTCGAGGTTCTGTACATGCGAGGCCACCTGGCACCGCAGGACTTCGTTAGCTTCAAGAACGAAGAGGACCTTGGCGCTAAAGCGGTGCGTATGCGAGATGGTCAGCTTCTTTCCTGGGGCCAGATTGCGGCTCGCACCAACGTGAGCGAAGCCCGACTGCGGACGCTTTATTCCAAGAGCTCCGGCAAGGACAACATCGGGAATCGGATCGGCAAGGGCGGTCGCTACCCCAACGGTCAGACTCCGCCCAAGGCGGCGACTCCGGTCAAGAAGGCGGCTAAGGCTTCCAAGTCCACCAAGGCGTCGGCCCAGGAGAACTTGAATCCTGGGCGCAAGCACATCGCCGACATGGATCTGGACGAGCTGAAGACCCGCATCGAGGGCCACACCATGAAGGTCGGCCGTAGCGGACGTCCTCGTTCCATGGAAGTGAAGACGGTCCAGAAGCTGGCCAAGGGCGAGCTTCATTTCAGCGACAAGAAGGGTGCCGCCCACGCTGTCAAGCTGAGCGACATCGTTCGGGTCTCGGCGTAGTTCTGGCGTGTCCACCCACGCTGGAAGGAGGAGTGGGGCCAGCGTCCTCGACTGGCCCCGCTTCTCATTGGGTAGGGGCCACCCCGCCACCCGGGACGCCCCTACCCGCTACCCTAGGGTGGGCCGTAGCTGGTCTGGAATTGGGGGCAGGGCCAGTGCTATGTCCCCTGTGTTCGGGAGGCTTAGGGGCCAACATGCTAGAAGACTGGCGCTGTAGAAACTGTGGTCGCTTGGCTTATCAACATGAAATCATTCAGGCCACAGGAGGAGTGGAGGGCAGAAGCGATCTGTTACAAGATTGGATGCTGACACTCTTCCAGCGGATCAGACCAGTCCACCCCTGTACCAAGTTCGAGAGGAACGACCATGGGCCTAGAAGACAAGATTGAAACTGGCACTGATAGCACGTTCGGTGCCTACTGTAACGTTCCTGGTTGTGAGTGGGAACGATACATGGAATTCGAGGACATGGCCAGAACTCTGACCGTGCTGCACATGGTCACCAAACACCCGGAGGCTTACTACGAACTGACAGGCAACAATCCGTACGAAGCACAAAGGAGATACAAGATCATGATCAATGCTTGCAGAAGGTGGTTGTGAATGGCACTAGCTGACGGAACCACAAGCGAGTGTCGCTTCTGTGGAATGCTGTGTGTGTGGGAGACAATGTTCCGCTATGACGCACGCACGCCAGACCGGGAAGTGCCAGAAGAAGAACCATGGGCTTACCGGAAGTCGCAGTACTGGGATCACTTTGCGCCAGTCGACCAGGACCATCCCCAGAATTGTCCTCCTGTGGATATGATGGTGAACGACCATCGCACGAAGTGGAAAGACGAGATGCGCAGTGTCACTCGGCGCTGCCTGCCCACCGGCTACTGCGGCCATCAACTCACCAGTGACCGCAGCGACTACTATGGCCAACTCTGCAATCGACCAGTTGTGGACGATGAGCTGTTCATGTGTGGAATCCACGCCGGCAAGGAACGAGAGCGTCAACGTCAGAAAGCGGAAGGTGAGGCTCGCAGAGCACAGAACGAATTCTTGGAGGACTACGTAGAGACGGTGGTCAAGCCCAAGCTGTTGGATCTGGGCTTTCCGGGAGAGACGCTGCTGAGCTGGCAGACTTGGAGGGGAGGAGAAGAGACGAGAGTAATCCTCAACATGGATAAGTTCATCGAATGGCTGTTGGAACTGGAGAAACGACTTGAGAATACCGGAGATAGACCTCAACGAGGATGAGAGTCGAATCATACTGAGGTTCGACTACAACACCGCTCTGGTCAACAAGGTGAAGCAGCTTCCTGGAGCTCGCTTCAAGGCAGTTGACAAGGAGCCGGACAAGGGCGAGATTTACTGGTACTTCAAGAGTGATGTAGAGCTGGCCCGCATGATTCACGACATCATAGAGCCAGACATGACGCCTCGTTTCCGCAAGTGGGCTAATGAGAAGTTGCGCCTTCATAGGGAATTGTCTGCCCTCAGCACAGGTGACACCGCCACTCTGGAGCGACTGCCCCTGATCAACAAGGATCTATACGAGATGATCCACCTGGGGCCGAAGGGGCCGTACTACACGAAGAAAGAGCGGGAAGAACACCTAGCGGGCGACGCTAGTTATCAGGCAGCGGACGTGGCTTTCATGGCGTTGGTACCGGGTGTCATCAATGCCAATCATCCCGGTACTGGCAAGACCATCGAGCTCATTGCGGCCATAGAGGAGGGAGAATTGCTGAATGGGCCGCATCTGGTGGCAGCACCTAGGAGCTCGCTGTACTCCGTGTGGGAGCACTGGCTGCTAGAGCTACAGCCCCACCCTATCTACATCATGCCGGATGGGCGGGAACGTCGCATTCGTACCATGCAGGAGGTGATGTGGCTCTGGGAGGAGGACGAACCATTCTGGCTAGTCACCAATCCTGCTACCCTGACGTACGACAGCGATTTCGAGCGTTGTGCTGATCATGTAGGCAAGAACGGCATCAAGAAGAACGAGCTCCGCAAGTGCGCTCGTAAGGGTGGCTGTCGGGAAGAGTTCTTTCCTGTGTTTCCCGAGTTCGAGGAGATTGAGTGGAACAGCTTCACACTAGACGAGTTTCACTTGGCCGGATTGGGAGAGGGCAACACAAGCACTCACAAAGGTGTGCGGGGTATCACGGCGGACAAGAAGATCCTGATGAGCGGCACGCCTATGGGCGGCAAGATCATCAAGCTATTTGCTGCGCTGAACATCCTGGATCCGGATGAGTTCAGTAGCAAATGGCGCTTCGCCGAGATGTGGCTAGACATCGTCGAAGATCATGGCTACAAGAAGATCGAGTCTCTTCGGAAGGGCATGGAACAGCAGTTCTACTCTATGCTGAGCACACGCATGATACGCCGCACTAAGGACGAAGTATTGCCCTGGCTGCCGCCAAAGCAGATCATCGATATGGTAGTGCCGATGACTGAGAAGCAGGAGGAGCAGTACACTGAATTCGAAGATATGGCGGAGGTCAGGATTGACGACTACAACCTGAGTGCCGTTGGCATCTTGGCTGAGTACGCTCGTCTCAAGCAGTTCGCTAACGCTGTGCAGACCGTGAAGATCATTCCTGATCCTGACCCGGATGAGCCACCGTACATAGAGCTGCATCCCACCGAGGATAGCCCAAAGCTGCCGGTGATCATGGACCTCCTGGGAGAGCGTGGGATCACGGGAGACGAGGATGCTGCGGGGGACGAACAGGTGGTCATCTTCACGGAGAGCGAGCGCATGGCTAGCATGGTGTACGAGTACCTTCTCAAACATAAGATTCCCAGCGCCAAGATAACTGGTCCCGTGAGCACCCGGCGCAGGGCGGACCTACAGGCAGAGTTCCAAGCGCCAGGCGGGCCCAGGGTCATGGTCTGCACCACCACGGCGGGTGGCGTCAGTATCACGTTGGACCGGGCATCTACCGCTATCTTCCTAGACGAAACCTGGAACCCGGACGACCAGGAGCAGGCGCTTGATCGCTTGCACCGAGCGTCCCGCATCCACCAAGTAGTAGGGTACTTCGTACGGACTAACGCCACGATCCAGCAATACATTCAGGAGCGTGTGCTGGATAAGAGCGAAGTCAACAAGAAGGTGCTCGAGTTCCGGAAGCGTGGGTTCTTCACAGGAAAGAGATAGGATGCCAGAACAGCTAGTAACCATCCGGACCTCGGAGAGAACTTGCTACAAGACCTGTAGGCAACAGTGGTGGTGGTCCTACGTGGAGCACCTGAGGCCCAAGGACGTTCGGCCTGCTCTAGGATTCGGAGACCTGGTACACAAGTCGCTAGAGGCGTACTACCCACCAGGCAAGAAGCGCAGGGGAAAGCCTTCCAAGCATCTGATTCGCATCTATCGCAAGATGCTGGAGGATGGAGCAGAGGAGATCTTCCCCATCAAAGACGACCCCACCATCACGGCGGAAGATCTAGGGGTGGAGATGCTGGACAACTACGTCGCCGAGTACGGGGACGACGAGCGGTACGAAGTGATCGCTAGCGAGATGACGTTCCAAGTGGATGTGTTCCATCCCAAGACAGGGAAGTACCTGTACACTTACGTCGGCACCACCGACGGCATATGGCGAGATCTGTTCACGGGTTGGCTGGTAGTACTAGAGACCAAGACTGGCCAGAACCTGGCTCCCTTCGGCGCTCCTACTTGGAACGATGAGCAGGCGGGGAGCTACCTCACATTCGCACCGTTCTGGCTGAAGGCCAAGGGGATACTAGGGCCGGATGAATTCGTGGACTATGTCCTCTACAACCGCTTGAGGAAAGCGTTCGCAGACCAGCGTCCCATGAATTCAGAGGGACTGTACCTCAATCAGAATGGCACCATCAGTGTACGGCAGCCGCCGCCACTGTTCAAGCGAGAGCCAGTGTACCGAGGCGAAGGCGACCGCATCAGTATGCTGAATCGTACCTTGGCGGAAGTGCGGGAGATGGCCCTAGCTCGGCAGGGCAAGCTGAAGATCACCAAGACTCCAGGCCAACACTGCAACTGGTGTGATCATAAGGAGATGTGCGAGGTACACGAGGCTCGTAGCGACTGGCGAGCTATAAGGCGTAGCCTTTACACCACGTGGGAGCCGTACGAAGCCCACGAGATCGAGCTAGAAAGAAGTCACTGATGCCAGCTAGGAGACCATTCCGTAGCAAGGCGCAGGCGAGATACCTGTTCTCGCAGAAGCCCAGTGTGGCTAGGAAGTTCGTCCGGGAAGCCAAGCGTGTAGGCGTCAAGCATCCCATCAGGAATCTGCCCAACCGGGCTCGGAAGCGGAGGCGCTAATGGCGAGGACGAAGAAGCCGCCCAAACCCAAGAAAGCTAAGAAAGCTAAGAAAGCGAAGAAGGCCAAGCACGTCAAGGGTGGGCCGGTGAAGAAGATCAAGAAGGGCAAGTTGAGCAACTTGGCCGTGAAGGTCATAGGATCACTGGACGAGAAACACCCTCGGGACGCAAGAGGTCGCTTCAGGAGGAAGCACTGATGGCAAGAGTCAAGAAGGCGCAGGCACCACCGGCAAGCAAGATCACTCCTCAGACCAACCCAGATTTCAAGACGGCGGGGACTCCCAACACACCGGACTTCAAGAAGCCTGTCAAGACCAAGAAGGGCCGGAACAAGAAGCAACCGCCCCAGCCGCCAGCCAACAAGCAAGGAGCCTGACAGTGAAGGCTGCTAGTCGCAAGAAGATTTCGAAGAGTAAGTTCGGTCTGCCGGGGAGTCGCAAGTACCCCATGCACGATCGCAAGCACGCCGCTAACGCCAAGGCCCGAGCCACGCAGATGCATCGCAAGGGCAAGCTCTCCCTCGCCTCTAAGAACCGCATTCATGCCAAGGCCAACCGGGTACTAAAGCGAGGCCGCAAGTAGTAGGGTAGGGTCGTTTGGTTGGTACGGGTCAGGATCGTCTGCGAGGGCGGTCCTGGCCCACTCAATAGGAGGACAGGAATGGCAAGACCGAAAGCCATCGTGCCGGTGGCGACGGATGACAACTTCGTCAATGTGATGCTGTTCAGCGAGCCAGGTGCGGGAAAGTCCGTATTTGCAGGAACCAGCGAGAAGGCGTTGATTCTGGCTAGCAATGCGAACGAGACAACGCCGATGGCTATTCACGGCAGTAAGGCAGAGAAGTGGGTCATGGAAGATCACAATGACCTGTTGGAAGCGCATGAGTATCTACGCCATGGCGGAACGCAGGAGTTCGAATGGGTCTGGTTGGACAACGGCACCTTGATGCAAGAGCAGGGGCTGGACCAGATCATGGCGGACGTAGCGGCAGCTAAGAGCAATCGCAGCATCTACAGACCAGATAGGCCGGAGTACGGTGAAAACCAGAACCGGATGGGTCTATGGGTGCGTTGGATGGTAGCGCTGCCGATCAACTTCGGCATCACTGCGCATGTCATGACGGTAGAAGACCCAGCGGGCAACCAGCTCAAGATGCCATTGTTCCAAGGTGGAGGCGATAAGTTCGCCCAGAAGCTCTGTGGCTACATGGGAATGGTGGGCTACATGACGGTGGCGCACCGCAAGGAGGATGACGTCCGCAAGATCATCCTCACCAAGCGGGCAGGGATCATGGCCAAGAACAGGTTTCATTGTTTGGGGAAAGAGTGGTACGTCAAGACCGGCAAGAATGGCCTCATTGACCCCACAACCGGAATTCCCGGATGGATGAAGGAGATCAGTAAGGTGTTACCCAACCTTGGGAAACATGATGCCCCTGTTGTAAATCTAGAACAGCGCCGCCGTCGCCCCGTCAAGAAGGCGGCGGGTAGGGTAAGGTCCACAACGGCCCGCAAGGCCACCTGACAGAAAGAGAGAAGACAGGATGCCCACGGTAAAGTTCGACGTCAGCCAGAGCGACCCGGATCGGGCTAAGGGATTCGTCCCGCCCACACCGGGCGTCTATGGCGCCATCATCCGGGAGTGCAAGCCCGGTTATAAGGCGGACGGCAACGGCAAGCCCGACAAGGACGCTCCCAGATTGGAGATCGTGGTGGAGATCACCCAGTCCAAGAACAAGCAGTTCAAGGGTGCCCGCCTGTTCGACTACATCAGCTTCAGCGAGGCAGCCCAGTGGAAGATGGACCAGTTCCTACAGGTACTAGGCATCGCTACCATCAAGAAGCGCAAGGGTCAATTCAAGACGGAAGATGTCGTCGGCATGCCGGTGAAGATCCGGGTACGAGGGGATACCTTCAACGGCGAATACTCGGCCAAGATCGGCTCCTACCTCGAAGCAGAAGACGAGGATATTCTGGACGACACGGAAGAGGACGAGTACGACGAGGACTTCAGCGCCGACGAGGGGGATGAAGACGAGGACGAAGAAGGCGACGAGGACGAAGACGAAGAGGAATCCGAAGAGGACGAGGACGAGGAAGAGTCTGAGGAAGAGGGCTACACCGAAGCCGACCTCACCGCTATGGACCTCAACGGCCTGAACGAGATCCTCACGGAGTACGGCGAGGAGAAGCCCAAGGGGATCAAGGGTAAGGCCAACAAGGTGGCCCGCATTCTCGAGCTCCAGCCGGAGTACTACGCCGCCGAAGAAGAGCCGGAAGCAGAGGGTGACGACTACGACGCCATGGATCGAGCAGCGTTGGTCACCGAGATGAAGAACCGTCAGCTCCGAGTCCTCAAGAAGGACGACGAAGACGCTCTGCGAGAGAAGCTGCGGTCAGACGACAACGTAGATCCGTTCGAATGAACTAGGTCGGGCGGGAGAGCTCCGCAACGCCGCCGAAGCGTTGAGCTCTCCCGTCCGCCCGCCCAGGCCGTGGGTCAGGCCGTCGGGCTAGCTCCCCTGCTCAGGGGCACGGCCTGGCTCACGTCAGAATGACAAGACGTTGGGCCGTCCTCAATAGCGGCGATGGACTACGCTTACCCGTTACCGCAAGGGGACCCCCACCCTTAGCTAGGAGTATTCATGTCAGCAGCAGAAGCAGCAGAAATGCCTGAGTTTCGCAGCAACGACATGGCTCTAGTGACGTACCTGAAGATGTGTGGGTTTAGTTGCCAGCGGACAGAATGGGACGGAGGCACATGTTACTGGTACTTCATGAACGGGCCGAGGTTGTTAGAAACAGCCGAGATGTTTGCTACGGGCGAAGCTCTCGTTGAACCTCGAGAGTACAACAAGATCTTCGGACTCACGAAGCATGAGTTCTACGATAGCGACCCTGATGAAGTCAATCGCAGATAGGAGAGGCGATTGCCAGCTGTCACGCCAAGGCAGCTGCGTGAACTCAAGCCGTTCCTCCAGGGTGAGCGGGCGAATATTGATGGAGAATGGGGCATGCACTGCCCTTTCCACGACGACAGGACACGTAGCGCCAGTGTAAACGTAAAGAACGGAGTATGGTTCTGCCAAGTTTGCAGGACGGGCGGTCCGATACCAGATCTCATCGAACGCATGAAGTGGGAGAGTACGAATGGTCACAAGCCCCACACAACTGCCGAGTTCGTCGACTTCGACTCAATATCCGGAGAGGAGTACCTCACAGAAGATTCCGTCTACAAGCTTCATCGATCCCTTGGGAGGAACAAGGATGCTCTGGCGGCACTACGCAAGGCTCGAGGACTTTCGGTCGATACGCTCAAGCGATATCAGATCGGATGGGACGACGCTAATGCCGCCTACACGATACCCGTGCGCTCCCGCCAGGGTGAGATCCTCAATGTCCGCTTCTACAAGCTAGACCCAGGACCGAACCGTCGCAAGATCTGGGGTGTGACGGGACATAATGAACCTGTCCTGTATCCCATTGCGGCGATGGAGGATGCAAGCGAAGTTGTCCTGTGTGAAGGAGAGTGGGACGCTCTTATAACCATCCAGAACGGCTTTCCGGCCGTGACCAGGACGGCAGCTGCTGCTGTCTGGCACAATAAGTGGAATCACTCTTTCCTGGACAAGGTGGTCTACATTTGCCAGGATTGTGACGACGCCGGAGTGAGTGGTGGTCGCAAGATCGCTGTCGCTCTGCAACGGGACGCCCGAGAGATTCGGTTGGTTGAGCTTCCGTACCCTCTCTCCCAGAAACACGGCAAAGACCTGACAGACTACTTTCACGTCGACAAGCATACCCCGCACGACTTCAAGGATCTCATCAGCGCCACCCCAGGGCGCACCAGAGACCCGGAGCTCACTGCTAAGCAACTGATAGACGTTGGAATTCTGGATAGCTTCAACTCTGACAGAGCAGGCGACCGGATGCGTATGAATGTCACGGTCAGCGGTAAGCGGTCCGCCATACATCAGCTACCCAAGGAGATTGAATACAGCTGTACTCAGTCCGCTGGAGCCAAGTGCCAGATCTGTCCCATGAACGACATGGAAGGCAGAGCGGTGCGCACCATTCCCGCCGACGACCGTATGATCTTGGATATGATCGGCAGTCCGGACAGCAAGATGCATGAGATCATGCGCACGCTGATCAACGCTCAGAAGTGCGGGTTGTTGGATACTGTGGTGCGAGAGTTCCGTAGTGTAGAGGAGTTATATGTCCGAGCCTCAATCGACCAGCCAATGGCCGAAGGGCACCAACACACCAATCGCCGTGTTATCTCCGTCGGAAGGCATGACACCCTGCCCAACAATACGGTGGAGGTCGTGGGGACTATATATCCGTCTCCAAAGGACCAACACAACGAGTTCCAAGCTTGGGATGTATCTCCGACGAAGACTAGCCTGGATCTATATCAGTCGTCTCGACCGAATGGCTCGATCCTTGAGAGGTTTCGCCCTGAGCCTGGACAATCGCCGCTGGGCAAAGCAGCTGAAATATCCAAAGAGCTGAGCAACCACATCACTAAGATCGTCAATCGGCCAGAGATGCATGTGCTGATGGATCTGGTGTACCATAGTGTGTTGAGCTTTAGATTCGACAACACTCTGATTACCAAGGGCTGGTTGGAAGCCCTGATTGTGGGGGACACCCGTACAGGCAAGAGCGAAGCGGCAGAGAGGCTGTCACATCACTACGGGCTAGGCGAGATTGTCAGTTGCGAGAGCGCAACATTCGCTGGCATAGTAGGAGGTCTACAGCAACTTGGGCAAGGACGAGAATGGGAGATCACCTGGGGTACCATACCACTCAATGATCGAAGGCTTGTTGTGCTGGACGAGATCTCTGGTCTCTCGAAAGATCAGATCGCCCAGATGTCTAGTATTAGAAGCAGCGGCTTGGCTCAGCTCACCAAGATACGTAGTGAGAGCACACTCGCACGCACCCGTCTCCTTTGGATGGGAAATCCTCGAAACGCACGTATGGCAAACTACACCTATGGGGTGCAGGCGATTAGGCCACTTATCGGCAACAACGAGGACATTGCCCGATTTGACCTCGCCATGGCAGTCAAGACTGACGAGGTGGATTCCGAGGCAATCAACGCTTCTCGTGCCGATGTTCCAGAGCGGCGATACAACTCTGAGGCCTGCCACGAGTTACTCCTATGGGCGTGGAGTCGAGTATCAGATCAGGTTGTTTGGGGACCAGGAGCAGTGGATGCTGTACACGCCTCGGCTCTCGCTCTTGGCGGTCGCTATACCGAAGACCCGCCGCTCATTCAGGCAGCTAATGTTAGATTCAAGATTGCGAGGTTGGCGGTCGCTCTGGCGGCACGTACTTACTCAACCGACCGTAGTGGGGAGTGCGTCGTTGTCCGGAAGACGCACGTGGTGGACGCAATCAGATTCATCGACAGGATCTACGGGCTGCACAGTTTCGGATATCGCAAAGTGAGCGAGGAGTATTTCGAGGATCTTGCCATCGCCAACAAGGCCAGAGACGATACCCGTAGCTACCTCACCGGCCAGGTTGGGCTGGCTCGCTTTCTACGGAATATGGAAGGCTCGTTCCGCATGATGGACATGATGGACATGCTGAACATGAGCAGAGAGTCTGCTAACCTAGTCGTCAAGAACTTGTGGACCTCCAGGATGATCAATCGGGACGGTCCCAACATCAAGATCAGCCCAGTGCTACACGAGATTCTCCGGGATGTAAAGGAGTAGGATGACCAACATCGCAGTACTGGGGTGTGGTCCCGCCGGATTACTAGCGGCCCACGCCGTCGCCATTGCGGGCTACGATCCGCATATCTTCAGCGTGAAGACCCCGAGCCGTATCGGCGGGGCCCAGTATCTACATAGTGCCATTCACGGGCTCACGGATGTAGAGCCAGATGGCAAGGTGGAGTTCGTCAAGATAGGTAGCCGTGATGTCTACGCCGAGAAGATCTACGGAGACATCGAGGCGCCAACTAGCTGGGAGGAGTTTGCCCACGGCATTCACGAGGTCTGGAATCTACAAGAGGCGTACCACAACCTGTGGCAGATGTACCACAACAATGTGATCGACGTCACGGTGGATTACTCCATGGTGCTGGAGCTGAACGCTACTCACAGCCTCATCCTCAGCACCATTCCTCCAAAGGGCTACTGCATCACGCCGGAGCACCAGTTCATTCGGCAGCGGGTGTGGATCAGTCAGGAGCTGAAATGTAGAGAGATGCAGATCGTCTACAATGGCAACCCCAACCTCAAGTGGTACCGAGCTAGCAACTTGTGGGGCCATACGTTCACGGAGTACGCCTTCCTGCCGGGGCATCACCCTGCCGTCAAGGTAGATAAGCCGTTGCGTACAGATTGTACCTGTGGCAAAGATCTACTAGTCAGGCTGGGGCGCTACGGCAAATGGGAGAAACGTCCGCTGTCCCATGACGCCTACTTTGGAGCGTTGGCGGCCATCAATGCTATGTGAACGATGCAGCGCCAAGGTGAAGCCCGTTGTCGTATTCGATGTAGATGGCACGCTAGCTCGCTACCACGAAAGCTGTAGCAACTTCGTTCGGACATACTGGGGAATGCCAACGGTCGAATGTGACTGGGATGGAGCGGGCGACTTCGAAGCCTGGCTGGGGCTAAGCAAGGATCAGTGGCGCCAAGCCAAGCTGGCTTATCGGCAGGGTGGTCAGAAACGCTTCATGAAGGCGTACCATTCAGCCCTTAGCTCGCTTCACAGCCTGGGCCAACAGGCAGATATCTGGATCGCTAGCAATCGTCCCTGGCAACGGCTAGATAATGTAGACGGTGACACTCGCTGGTGGCTGGAGCGGCAAGGCGTCCAGTTCAAGGGATTGCTATTCGGGGATGACAAGTATGGCGACCTGGTGGAGATTGTCGACCCCAATAGGATCCTAGGTGTAGTGGAGGATCTTCCGGACCAGTTCGATCGTGCCAAGGATCTAGGACTGCCAGTGTGGCAGATCGCTCGGCAGCACAATTCACACCCCACTCAAGAACGGAGGCCACGGGCTAATATAAACGAGGTACAGATGGGGATTACCCTGGACTTAGTTCGTTGGGATAATGAGACAGGAGAACATAGTGGGATACGATCCGAGTGACCCAGAGTGGCCGAAACTTCCGTCTACTTCTGTCAGTCACGCACTGCTACATCTCGACATTGACATGACGCTGGACAACGTGCAGCAACTGATGGTGTTCACCAGGGCCATGCAGATCTACCAGCAGCGAGAGAAGAAACGGGGCGGTATCTGGAAAGAGTTCGGCCCGGAGGACAAGCTGATGCACCTGCGGGACAAGCTGCGGCGAGTAGAGCGTGTGTGGGAGAACTCTCAGCACAATGACGACGATCCTGAGCTAGTCGACCTGGACGACGCCTACGATATTCTCAACTACACTGCCTTCTTCATTCGGCAGATGGAGGGCAAATGACTTCTCAGAAGTGCACTCAATGTGGTGCTATTCAACTTACTTTCGGTCCAAACGAGGGCTTCTATCCGTACGCAGAGACCTACCTATTCGTGACCGGGATGGTCAGGAACAGGTTCACTAGCAGTTGTCCCGCTGGCGGCAGTCATACCTGGGGAGCGAACTAGTGGGTGAAAGCTGCGACAGCATCAAGGGCAACGCCTTCGGGCATGGGCCGGTCGAGGAGGAGAATCACCATGTCTTCAGACAACGTCCGCCGATGCGCTACGTCAGCTTGCACCATCATAGCACTTTCAGTTACCTGGACGGCTATCAGATGCCTGAAGCTCACGTCCGCCGTGCTACAGAGCTCAACATGGGCGCTCTCGCACTTACAGAACATGGAAACGTCAGCTCCTGGTCCAAGCTGGAACAGTCCGCCCTGCGAGAAGGAATCAAGCCCATCTACGGTTGCGAGTTGTATACCGGCCTCGTGGGAGAACGGGCAACACAACGAAAGAACCACCTGACGGTCCTGGCAGAGAATCAGACAGGCCACCGCAATATACTGGAGATCGTCAGCCAGGCGTTCCAGGATTTCTACTACGAGCCTACCACAGGCTGGGATAATCTACAAGCGCACCGGGACGGGTTGGTCGTGCTATCGGGCTGTACTGGGTCACTGCTACAGACTAGTCTGATGGGCGGCAAGAACATTGACCCGGCAGATGCCAGCTACGAGCGGGGGAAGGGGGTGGCACAACGGTTCAAGCGTCTTTATGGGGATAGCTATTACCTAGAAGTTCAAGCATTCCCGCAGCTTGAGAACATCTGTCGGGTCAATCCCATGCTGGCAGCCATAGGGGACGAGCTCGATATCCCTCTGGTAGCGACAGGCGACGTTCACTACACCACGCTGCGAGAGAATGAGATGCAGCAGATTCTTCACAACGTGCGAGGCGGCAACAAGCAGACCCTGGAGGAACAGGCTCGGGCCTGGGGCTACGACGTACCGCTGTGCCCTCCCCTGAGCGACAAGGCTATGGTTGCTCGCTTACGATCGACGGGCTTGTCTCGTAGGCAGGCTGTCGAGGCAGTCTTGAGCACAGAGGAGATAGCACAGCGGTGTAACGTCACTCTACCGCACCTGCCATTCCTGCGCTATCCATGTGAAGACCCGGTACAGGTATTCAAGGACTGGCTACGAGAAGGGTGGGCCTACCGCAAGTGCGATCGTCTCAATCGTAGCGAGCAATCTCGTTACCGGCGTCAACTTACGTACGAGATGTCCATCATCCAGGAGAAGGACTATGTCGATTACTTCCTCGTCGTCAGCGACATCGTCAAGTTCGCCAAGAATTCTGGAATCCCGGTTGGCCCTGCTAGAGGAAGCGCTGCAGCTTCAATCGTGTGTTGGTTGCTTAGAATCACCGAGGTCAATCCTATGGTGTTTCCTGGCCTGGTATTCGAGCGGTTCATCGATCTCACCCGGTCCGACTTGCCAGATATCGATCTTGACTTCGACAGTGACCGTCGCAGTGAGATCTGGGAATATGCACGTCGAAAGTATGGAGAGGCCTGCGTAGGGTCGATCGGCACCTTCACCTTCTACAAGAGTAAGAACTCGCTAGATGACGTCGCCAGGGTGTACCGCATCCCGGTGTACGAAGTGGAGCGGGTGAAGGAACTCCTTCTAGAACGTAGCTCGGGCGACCTGCGGGCGTCCGCTACTATTGAAGACACCGTCGAACAGTTCGAGGCTGCCGCTGCCGTTGTAGAGAAATACCCAGAGCTCCGCAAGGCAATGGACCTGGAGGGAAATGTAAAGGGCATGGGGGTACACGCTGCCGGATTAGTGGTGGCGAATGGTCCCCTGACGGAAATCTGTGCCACCTACGAGCGCAAGGTCAAGGATGAGCGGGTATCGGTCATCAGCCTGGACAAGGAGGATGCTGAGAAGTATGGCGTCCTGAAGATCGACATCCTTGGCTTGAACACAATGAGCATGATCGCTGAATGCCTGCGGATGCTCGACATGCCGTTGGAGGCACTGTATGATATTCCTCTTGACGACCCAGACGTTATTGCTGCTTTCCAGCGCAATGACGTGGTTGGTGTATTCCAATTCGATGGAAGAGCTATGCGGTCGGTCAATGCTGAGCTCCAACCAGATTCCTTCAAGGAAGTTTGCGATGTCAACGCTCTTGCTCGCCCTGGCCCTCTGCATAATAACGCTAGTGCTGAGTATGTCGATATCAAGTGGGGGCGTAAGCGACCTCAAAGGATCCACCCACTGTACGATCGTATCGCAGAGCAGACTCATTACCAGATCATCTATCAAGAACAGATACTACGTATTGTGCGAGAGATCGGTGGATTTGACTGGACCCACGCCAGTTACATTCGCAAGATCATAAGCAAGAAGATCGGCGAGCAGGAGTTCAATCGGCAGTGGGGCAAGTTCTGGGAAGGCGCTAAGGAGCGAGGATTAGAGGAAGAGCAGGCTCGCCGCATCTGGGGTATGTGTATAACGGCTGGCTCATATGCGTTCAATGTGGCCCACTGTGTTTCGTATGGGATGCTAGCCTGGTGGACGATGTGGTTGAAGGTCCACCACCCCATCGAGTTCTACGTAGCATCCCTGATGAAGATGCCGGAGGATAAGCAGCTCAACTACCTGCGGGACGCCCACCGCCATGGCATCACGGCAGAACCACCAGACCCCAACGCTAGCGGCCTAAGCTGGTCGGCGGTGGATGGGCGGCTACTAGGCGGACTGATACAGATCCCCGGTATAGGACCCAAGCTAGCGCCCGCTATGGTGAACTTCAGGGAGGAACAGCCGTATGGCGTCCGAGGTTGGAACCATTATCAGGAACTTCGTGGCGTGGGTGAGAAGAAGACTGCAGCGTGGCAAACCTTCTGCGACGGAGACGATCCCTACGGAGTCCACTGGCTCCAGAGAAGGCTGGACTCTATACGTGAATCCATCGAAGGAGGCGAGCTCGGGGCGCTTCCGGTTCCTACGCACACGTCGCTAGAGATACCGTACAGCCGAGGCAATGACGAGGCGGTGGTGTGGCTGGGAATGATCCGCCACCGCAACCTGCGAGATCTGTTCGAAAGCAACTTCGCTCGCACTGGGGTAGAGCTCAAACCGGAAGAGGTCAAAGACCCACATCTGAATGAATGGGTCATCGCCATTGGGGAGGACGAGGACGAGCTCGTCACTATCACGTGGGACCGCTGGAAGTACCCGCACTGTAAGCGGGGCATCTGGGGCATCAAGCTGAACAGCGACGTGGTACTGATCCAAGGAGTGAAGAAAGGTTGGCAGGCACGCCGAGCGGTATACGTCACTAGATTCTGGGTAATAGATCCCGACACATAGGAGGACAGATGCACGACGAGAAGTATGTAGTTCTGAAGGCGGACGATGTCTACAAGTTCGTAGAAGAATGTAGAAACGAACCACTCGGAGGCGTAGACGAGGCGGTGGAAGCTTGGAAGGTAGACGATGCCGTGGTCATTCGTAGGCAGGACGTCTTCAGTCCGCCTGCGCTAGATAGCTATGCCAACTCCATCCTGGCGGCAGTGGAAGTGCTGCAGAACTCGTACGAGGGTGGACTGCCGCCTGACGTATACGGGACGGTACGGCGGTTGCGTGGAATAGCGGACTACTTCCACAATCAAGCTCGGGACGCCTGGGCCGAGACGCAGAAGAAGGTCCCTGATTGATGGCACATGAACTGAAGAACGTACACGAAGTGCTCGTGCGGCCAGACCACGACGCCATCACCATCGTCTACAACAGCGGGTTGATCGAGGTCGTCAAGTGTGAGCACCTACTAGTGCAGTACCATCGCCATACCACCGACCAGGGCCGGGAGCCAAGGCAATGGGAGGAAATCAACATCACCGGCCATACGGAAGCAACACCCATACCAAAGGATCAGAACAATGGATGAGACGTTCACCATCGGAGAGACGGCGGAGCACGGGGAGGATACCATCGCCTTCAACGGAGATCAGGGTTCGTATCTCCTGCTCACTCGGCAGGCTTGGAACGACAACAACTGTCCCCAGACGATAGTCGCCTCCTTCACGGGGTCAGATCCATATAGCACAGAGGAGCCAGCATGACAGAAGAGCTACAGCGTTGGGGAGATCGTGCAATGTTTGCGGCGGAAGCGCACGAGACCACGGAGGAATACGGCGTCGTACCACAAGTGTATCTACTGTGGATGACGCCTAGGCCGTTAGCGGCGATCGCTGCTATGACGGAGATGTACAAGGGGCACGTGATTCATGATCTGGCGGACATCAGCAACGACACCATGTACCAGGCGTTGGAAGACGTTCAGAAGACGCATCTGCGAGCGCCGTTAGAGGCAGTCAAACTGCACTTCATGCTGGAAGGAGTAGATCGTGCGTTCACGCATCAGCTTGTGCGACAGCGTACTGCGGTTTACGCTCAGGAATCTCTTAGATTTGCTGTGGTTGAAGATCTGGCTCACGGTACCACGCTCCCGCCAAGCCTCTTCGGGACCACTCCCGCTACCGCCGATCTTACGAGCACCACTCTGGATGAGATGGTCAGTGAGCCGGGGTTTCAGTTCATCACGGCGAAAGACGGGGAGAGGATGATCTGGGACTATGTGATTCAGACCATTCAGAAGGGCTATAGCCTACTGGTGAATCACGGCATGCCGCAGGAAGATGCTCGAGGATTACTGCCGCACGCTACTGCTACCCGTCTCAACTACATCACGGATCTCCGCAATCTGGTAGACCACGCCGGTAACCGGCTCTGTACCCAGGCCCAGTTCCACTGGCGCATTGTGTTCAACCAGATCGTAAATGAGATCCGTAACTACGGCGGCTGGCAGTTCGAAGCATTGGCAGATAGTGGCATGTTCAAGCCGGTCTGCTATCAGCTAGGCCACTGTCCCTTCCAAGCATCGTTCGATCGCCCCTGCAAGATTCGGGACCGAGTACAGACCTTCGCCAAGTACGGCGTCCCCAGTAGTGAATGGTCCAATGTGGATTTCTCCAGCGAGCACGGCGTGAAGTTCACCGAGAGGGACGTGATTCGTGACGAAGAATGGCAAAGGGATCCCGAGGCCGCACGGGTAGTGGCCCACTAGTGGCTAGCTGGGCTACCAGCACCCCACAGCATATGGGGCTGACGTGGTCCCTAATGGTTCGAAGACTGTCCACCTGTGTACGTCACTGTCCAGGACATTCCAGACCATTAGGGACCAACGTAGCACCTACTTTGCCCGCTCCTGGTTCGCTGCGCCGGTGGGGGTACTGGCCAGAGGTTGATTTCTCACGCCGAACACCGCTCCTACTGCCACAATGACTCCCGCTGGTAGGATAGCCCATTCGGCTGCTGTGAGCTCTCCGTCAGCGAAAGATGTAGCTAGCCATGTGGCTGCCGCCGTAGCGCCCGCAACGATCGCTTTCCATATCTGACCAACATTACTGACGCCTAACATCAGCGCCGTCGCATGGCGAATGTGACCAAGGCCACCAGTGCGAGGACGCCTAGTTCGACGATGATCCACCATCCCTGGGTCTCGGTGAGGGGTTGGTCAACTACTAGGAACATTAGTTCTCCTCATTGTTTGATGCAGGTGAACAATGTCTGTTGCCCACCCGGTGTGTTGATGGTGACCGTCCTGGCTGCGAATCCAGGAGGACAGGCTAGTCCTGAGGGACCCGGCGGTCCCTGTGGTCCAGTCGCCCCTGGATCTCCCTGTGGTCCAGTCGCCCCTGGATCTCCCTGTGGTCCTTGTGGTCCTTGTGGTCCGATAGCGCCGTCTGTCCCTGGATCTCCCTTGGGGCCGGCAGGTCCGACGACAGAGCTTCCAGGCGGTCCTGTTGCTCCCGCAGGACCTGTAGAACCAGTTGCGCCTCCCGCACCCGTTTCTCCCGCTGGTCCTGTCGAGCCTGTCGCTCCTCCCGGGCCACTCGGGCCGACGCCGCCCGTAGCGCCCGTGCCTCCTGGAGTAGAACTACCCACTCCGTTAGTCCCGTTCGTTCCGTTCTCACCCTTCGCACCCCCTGGTCCTACGGGGCCGGTATCTCCTTTGGGTCCTTGTATTCCTGGAGGCCCTGGTGGGCCCGGTATTCCTACAGACCCCGGATCTCCTTTCGCTCCTTCCGGGAAGCCTAGAGCAGCCATTCCTAGTATGGCAGCAGCAGAGATCAATCCAAGGGAAAGCACCATGAAGAAGGTAGCTGCTCCTTGTTCCCCTCCATTGTTGCTACGGATCTGGAACTTCTTTGTCTTCTTAGGAATGGGTGCGTCTGCCGGAATGAGCTCGGGGTTCTCCATGCGGATCTTATGCAACACTCTTGCGTAGCCCTCTGCCTCCAGGCGGGATTGGTTCAAGAGATCGTGGCATTGAATGGATCCTTCCCTCTTGGCCCTACGGATCGCCAAGTAGGCAGAAACGAACCCTCCGATAGCCAGAAGACAGGCGCCAATGCCTGCCAAATCGAGTACTGCAAGGAACATTCTGCATTACGGCTTTACTACCGGAAGATCATCCACGATGGCCTGCGGCAGTACGATGGGTCCGCCGTCGGCTGCGGTGGCGTAGATGCCGCCGTTGGCTCGGGTGTGCCAGGCCATGTTGTTGTGCTCTTCGATGTTGGGGATGTAACGTTTGGTCTGCCAGTTGGTGACCCACCATTCTCCGGTCTTGTCACCACGGATACAGAGTGCCATGTCTTCGTCCTTTGGTCGTTGTACTGGTGCAGGAACGGGGGCAGTTCCCCCAGGGCCGGTGCGTAGCAGTTCTGCTACCCGGTTACGGAATCCATCTGCGCCTCCATACAGGCGGCGAGCCACAAAGTCGATCTTGCCTTGGATTGCGCCCCATTCAAAGTGTTGTGAAGTAAGGGCAGGATTCGGGTTGCTCAGCCCGCTCAGGAAGGCAGCATGTACCCGGCACGAGGTCTCCCAGCGTCGTTGGCTGAATTCCTCTACCTCTGTGCCGCAGTGCTCTACCTCTAATCCGAAGACGGATTGGTTTCCTCGCAACCCCTGCCAGCTGCCCGGTCCGGCGTGGTTCGAGACTCCAGCCGCCACCACGTTGACCACGTCATCCCGCTGCTGGTGCACATTGCATAGCGGGCCAGGAAGGTCCGACCGCCCATTGATGCAGACGCCGAGCGAGGGCGCAACGCTGCCTTGAGGACCGGCAGTATGGTGATTGACACTTCCGTAGGGATCGAAGATGGCGTAGGTTCTTCCTCGTTGCTGCCAGCCATTGATCTCTCGCACCATCACGCCGATCGGATCCAACCAGACGTGAAGTCTACGGGCTAGGTCAAAGTCATGGCCGTACACGCTCACTTGAACAGTTCCTTCCACATGTCTGCCGTCTTAGGGTCGCCATCCGGGAACAAAGCTCTGAGCTCGGATGTCTCGTCGTCATCGTCCCCGAAATCTAGTGCGCATCCGTCTGTCTCTTCGTGATCGTCCATAGTCATCCCTCTGCTAGGAACATTGTTTGACTAAGGTCAAGATAGCCGTTATTGCCGAAGCCCATACAGACTCGGCCGTCTGGGTACACGTCGATCCGTGCAGTGGAAGGTGGCATGTTATGGCTTGCTGGAAAGATCTGTTGAAAGCCTGGCCTGAATCCTGCTGGTAAGGTGAAGATAGGAAGTGTAGCGGAGACAGTTCCACTCTTGAGCAGTCCTCGTAGATGTACTACGCCGTACTTGTCTATCAGATATCCGGGCGGTGAGTACCAGTTGTCGAATCTTGCCCAACTGTTCTGCAAAGTGGGAACGGTCCATTTGCTTTCAGCGAACTTGGACCACCAGCGAATACCATGAAGATAAACCTCGTTGTTGGGACCTGCCTGAATCTGGACAGATGAACGAGATACGTCTATCCGGTTCTCGGTATAGGCAGTTCCGTTATAGCCACCGTTATTGAAAGTGTGCTTGTAGCGAGTTCGGGCTTGCCACGGCAGGTCAAGCATGACTGTGCCAGCGGTAGTGGTACCACCTGAAACAGTTCCGGAAAGTTGACAGAGGCCGTCGTCCCGTATGAACACTTGGATGACATTGTCCGTCAGCGTGAGATCTCCCCAACCGTTCAGTGTCATGCAGTAGTCCCATTGCTCATCTCTACGAGCACCCGCACTCATGAACCTGATGCCGTCATAGCTCAGGAAGGCATTGGTGGTACCTGCATCTCCGGCATAGGGACCTACGTTGCCGTCTGGCGTGATGGGCATGCGACAGGCGCCATTGGGGTTACCGCACAGGGTAGAGAAATCCACCTTTCTGTCAGGGGCGTAAGCTGCCGGCAGTGTGAAGCTGGCTAGAAGTATGTTCCCAGTCTTTGACAATCCGCTGAGGTACACCCAACCGTCTGGATCTTTGAAGTAGCGAGGCGTGGCGAAGGGAGCACCGTAGGCTGTCCAGGTGTTGATCATGGTTGCTGTCTGCCAGGCACCTACAGTGCCGGTAGTTTGGGATTGCGGCCTACCGATCACCAAAGGGGCAGGACTGGCGTCTATCCACACGGCTGTGTCGCCTACTCCAAAGGGCGGTGTGATCCCTGCTAGGAATCTCATCGGCCTGCCATTCACGTACACCAATGGAGGCTGGCGAGACCAATCAACCTGAGTGACATTGCCTAAGCGCAGGTTGTCGTTGGGTTGGTTGATATCGGTTGTGGTGGCAGCTAGGTGTGCGAGATCACTCATGCACGACGCTCCCGTGTCTTGATCTGCATAGTTGAAGCCTTGACACTGCCAGACACTGCCTCTACCAGGTACAAGCCGCTGGCTCCGATGGCGGGGTCAGTGACCTGAATGATGTCCTCCACCTCGATGTAGGGATTGTAGTTGATCTCCATGGTGATGGTTTCCAGCACTCCTCTCAGCTTCCACATCTTGGCGGTGGCCACCCAGAGAGCCTGTGTGTTATCTACAATGTACTTGGATTGCTCGAAGTAGGGAGATGCACCAAAGGTGCTAGCGGTGGGATTGGCAGGGTCGTAGTAGGTGGGGCTATTTGGGTCTGTGTTCCAAGCCCTACCCTCTGCCGGTGGTGCGTCGCTTCCGCTGGATTCACCACGCATGATGACGCCATTGTAGGTCTTCTCGACCGATAGTTGGCGTGCATCTCTTACGATCTTGGTGTCACTGTCTATTCCTAACACCCATTGTGGCGTGAGACCTGCCACATCGACATCTGGGTCGTGTACGGGAGAAACTATGCAGCGCCCGTAGCTGTCGAACCAGAGTCGGTAGCCCACTGCTTCCGCTAAACCTATCACGGCATCTAGGTAGTTCGATGTCTCGCTGATGTCGTAGCTGAGCAACGGCGTCTTGTACTGCGTCGGTGTCAGAATGGTAGGGAATGTCTTGGTATTTCCAGATGCGACCAACAGGTAGAGAATCGCATCAATGAAGTTCGTGCCCTTGTCAATGGTGAGGGGAGAGGTGAACTTCATGCGCTGTAGTCGCATAGCCCGATCTAGCCCGTGAATGGTAAGCTTCACGGCACCAGATTCCCTGGTAACATCGGTGACATTGAATCCGAAGATGCCGATGGACGTGTAGTAGGGAATGCCAGTCTTGGGATCAATGAACCCTTGCCACAGTTGGAACTCTGTGCTAGCAGCGGGTGACAAAGATCCGATTTGGCCTATGGTAAGAGGCTGAGGACTAGGACCAGGCAACAACTCGGTGGTAGCTGGATCTATCTGCAGCGTTATCTCAGCCTCACTCATGATGCTACGAGTGAAGTCCTGAGACCAGCTACCATCGATCACTTTGATGCGGACCTTGTGTACGTCGGCAGAAGTGGAGGCGATCACTGTGCCGGCAGCGGAAAGTAGATCCACTCTGGTAGCCACCTGAGCAGCACCGTGGTCTAGGAAAGTTCTCCCATCTACTCCTCCGATGAGTGCATTGCGAGCCATCAGACCGAGCCTACGTCAATGAAGTTGATGTCTAGTTCGTGAGCGTGGCGTACTGGCGTTGTCTCCGTTGGAAGCTTGACCGCCCGGAGCATGGCCCAACTGATGTTGTCGTCTGGTTGCACGTACCACTGTCGGCCGAGAACGTCTTGTAGCAACAATGTTCTGCCGGAAGAGATCAGCAGCTGTAGGGCAGCGTACTGAGTTGCATTGAGGGAATGAATGGTCCCGCTCAGCTTGGCAGATTTGACCCCATCATGGCTCATCACGGTGGTGTTGACGTTCGCAGGCCAACTAGTACCCACCGGATAGCTGACCACGTTGGGCTTGGCGTAGGTGAGTTTGAAGTTATCGATCATGATGGCGATGTTGCGAGTAGAATCAGTAGGATCCTTCAGCCAGAATGAGTTGAAGGTCGGAGCCACCGACACCACAGGAGACCAATCGCTCACTACGAAGTTGGCATTCCACGTGGACGATACTCTGGCACGGTAGTAGATCGTCTTGCCACGAGGTATCTCGTACTCGTACATGATGATCTGCTGTCCCACGGGCTTCTTCCCGACAAAGGGAGATCCACGCATTGGTTGCCAGCCGCCGATCCAGCCGCCCGCTATGGTACCGGCGCCGGGATCTTCGCTCCGTTCCACAAACAGATTGTTGATGGAGCTATCAAAGCCACCGGCAAACCAGTTGGTCGAGGTTCCTGGCATCAATCCCATGCGGTCAAATAGGAACTGTTCGTTGGCAGCCGCTGCCGTGAGGAACCCGACCCTCACACTAGCGAAGGCAGCAGTGCCGGGAGACGTGGCCGTTACCGTCACCCTGGACCAGGCCGTGGTGGTAGGTTGCACTGTGGTAGAACTGGATGTGGAGATGAACAATCCCGACACCGTCCACCACATGATGTCGACTCGGCAGTTACGAGCGGCGGGTGCAGTGAGCTGACGGCAATCAGCCATGGCTGTGTACTGTACGTTGGGGAGAACCGGAATGGCTGAGGTTGTCTGCGCAGTGGAGGCCAAAGCATCTCCGGCAGCGCTAGATTGAACTTGGAGGGAAGCTACACCGTTGGAAGCCTGAGCAGTAGAACGTGACACAGTGCAGTTGCTGAGAACACTCCAGTCTACCACACTGGTTTCCACACTAGCAGCGTTGGCGCTCAGCTCGTTCTGTAGGTCTTGCACTGTGATGATCAAGCGAGCATTGGCGTCGTCTGCTACCGCCACGACACTAGGGACCGCAGGAGGATCCAGGGTCAGAGTGAAGGCAGAGCTAGAGGCCCAGGGAGAGTACTGGGGCCAACCCACAATATCTGGTTGCCAGCACTTGACATACGCCTTGTAGGTGTTCCCGTTGTTGAGATCGTAGTCAACATGGTCACCGGAAGCGTTGTCCGAGATGGCTCCGGTGTCGAATACGGCAGTGGAGGTATCCGGACTGAATCCTGCCCCGCCATAAACAGAAGAGTGGAAGATCTTCATGTTATGCTTCACCTTGGGGTCGTTCTCTGGATCACTGTAGTTCCAAAGAACGTCAGGCTGGGTTGTGACGATGGTACCGCTGGGCGAAGTGACAGTGACCGCTGGGGCTTCGTTGTACTGTACATCTAGCCTGCACATTGACAATCTAGTTCCAGTGTCGTATACTCCAGTAGAATCACTCCACAACGCCACCATCACCGCCCACTCCCACCTGCCGCTGCTAGTGGTGGGAGCGGCGTCATACCAGATCCTTACTGGCTCCCATGGTTGGCCCGCACTAAGGGTAGATATCCAAGGCGTGGTGTATTCTCCGAACACGTTGGTGGTTGGGATCATGTTGGAGGGTGGATATGGATTTGGAAAGGTGTACCAATCTTCACTTGTGCTGGCTGTGCCTTGGATTCCTAGCCAGAAGACGGAAGACGTCATATTCGCTGTAGATCTCGCTACACGAATAGCAACCCGCATCTGCTGCAGATGAGCATTGGCCGGGATAGAAGGGTTGGCGAATCCATAGCGCAGGAGTGCGCCGGTGGAGGCGGTGACGCTCTGGATGTAGCTGGTGTCGCTGGCGTCCAAGGCAGCCTGAGCGCTGGCAGCACCAGTGATGGTACGACCTCCGGTTCCGGATCCCATACCGACGATGGCTCGCTCGCTCTGGGGATAAACAGAAACAATGCCCATTACCGTCGCCTCATGTTGATCTCTCTGGACAAGTTCTTGGTGAAGTCATTCAGACTAGCGGTAGTGGCACGTTCTACCGCCGCACTGAGGCGGTCAGCATCCACACCGGCATCCGCTTGCACGCTCACAACGATAGCTCCGGGACCAACGTTGACGCCGCCGCTGCCACTGGTGCTTTCTGGCCGCACTAGTGTCTCTGGTTTGCCGGTGCGATTGTAGACAATGTTGATTCCAGGGGTCAGGGTGCCACCTTCGTCGAATACCTTGGCGGCATCTGCCAGGAACCCGCCCAGGGCGTAGCCCATGTAGGGGCCGCCACGAGATTTGGAGAGCTCTCCTGGTGTCAGGAACGGAGTACCGTACCGAGCCTTGATGTACTGAATGGCGGCTGCGGCATTGTCTACCGGATTCCAAATGTCACCGTGGCCCGGGATAGCGTAAGCGCTGAAGGTGCCGTCGATGGTCTGCATCAAGCCCTTAGAAGGATGGCCCGCCGCTGCGTTGCTATCCGTCAGGTTGATGGCATGAGGGTTACCGCCAGATTCGAACATAGCGATATCCACCAACGGTGGCAACCAGTTCATGGGGGAGGCAGTGAGGGTGATGGCCTGAACGATCCAGTCTCGTACCGCACCAGGAGGGACATTCCCGATAGGCGCAGCATAGTCCATCCATTCCTTGACCCTGTCCCGGATGACCTCGTTGGCGTTGTACATGCCAGACCCGATACCTGGATTGCCCCAGCCCAACAGGCTCTGTGGTGGGTCTGGTACGTCTGCCCCGGTAGTGAAGCCTCCTTGGGCGAAGCGCCTCATTGCTGGATTGTAGCCACCTTGGACGAACTTGGTCAGTCCGTAGCCGAAGCTGGTAGCCACCTGCTCCAGGATGGCCTGGGACCGGCGACGCTTATTCTGGCCAGCCGGGATGAACCACTCCCCACCTGTCTCCGGCTCCGCCCACTGCACCAGTCCGTTGCCGGACACGGCAGGTTGGAACATAGCCTGTCTGGGAAGGTGGTAACCACCTTCTGCTGCACCGGAGCCAAAGGCCACGTTCAACTCATGCACTGCCGCCATCGCTTCCGGTCCAGAGAAGTGATGCTCGTACGTGATGCTGATAGGAGGCTTACCTAACGCCGCCAGCACCGGGTTCACGCCGGCAGCAATGGCGGTGCCGTATTCAGTACCAATCACTTCTACCGTCTGTACACCAATGCCCAGCTTCTCGGCGATGCTGCTAGCGGATTGCTCACCGCCAGTGCGAGCGGCTGCCGTCACGATTGTCATGGCGGCGTCCATCTTCACGCCAGCATCTGGGCCCATCTGGGCGATGTTGCCCCGAATGGCGTTGGTCATGTTGGCGACTTCCGCATCGCTGCCGGTCGCCATCTGGTGCATCAGGTCTACACCCTTGGTTCCCATGCTAGCGATGTAGACCGCAACATCTTCACCCATACGAGCGGTGACCGTCACCGTGTCATTCTTCCACTGTGCCAATCGCATGGTCTGTTTGCTGATGGCTTCCGCCTGTTCGTCCAAGCTGAGCTTGACATTGTTGGTCAAGTCGTTGAATGCGTCTTTGGTGATCTTACCGCTGTCCAGCGCATTCTGAGCGAAGTTCTTGGTGATCTCTTGCTTGTCCTGTAGCGCCTGCCCCAAGGCATCCAAGGGATCACCAATGGCGCTGATACTTTGGCCCAGCATCTTCTGCTGATCAGTCAGCTTGGCTTCGGTATCGCTGAGGCCCATGCTATTAGCCTGCAATTGGATCATGGCTTCTTGCTGTTGCTGGGCGGCGGTCTTACCGCTGAGGAAGGCGTCCTTCTTCTGAGCCATGATGCCGATCAGGTCACGCTCATGCTGAGAATACTGCGTGTTCAGAGCATCCGCCGCTGCCATGGTCTGGTCGAACCGCTGCCGAGCCTGGCCCATGGCATTGGTGTCCACCACGCCGTTGCGCATTGCAGACCCGTAGCTATCGGCGTGAATGTTGAAGTCAGATAGGATCTTGTCTGTCAGTCCTAGCTGTTGCGCCTGCGCTGCGAACTGGGCCGTGCCTTGATCGGCAGCGTGGCCCAGGCCGAACATCTGCTCTTGCGTGATGCCTAGCTTGTTAGCAGTTTCTGCGTAGGCATCCCCCACTCGCCATGTATCGCTAGTGAGGTCGATGACGACCCCATTCTGGTCCTTGAGATCCTTGGACATGGCGATGATCTGCTCTCTGGACATTCCGAGAGCAGGACCAAGGTGAGCCGCAGTTACATTCAGGGTGTCTTGCAGCCGGGCGGCACGAGCGATCTCGTCACTGAGGGCATTCAACTTCTCAGCCTGCTTGGCGTAGCCAGACTCCATGAAAGGCATTCCCAGCTTGATGCCCTCCCAGGCCATCGAAAGGCCGCTGTACGCCTTCATGTTGTTCTGGACCTGGTGGCCCTCAATCTCAAGCTGGGTGATGTAGCCTTGGATCCCCTGAGGCGTCTTGAGGTCGGCAGCGCCCCGCAGACTTTCTACGAACTGCTTCCCTTCCTCTCCCGCATTGTGCAGTTCACTACCGATATCTATGGCCGCCATGGCCGCTATGGTCAGCATGGGACCGATGGTCTTCAATGCCTGCATGGCCTTGCCGGTGAGCTCCGTGGCCACAGCAGCAGCGTGCATGCTAGGAACAAAGCGATCGATTAGGTTGGCGATCAGCTGGCTAATGAACAGAATCACCTTACCAGTGACTGGAATGAGAGAGCTGAAGCGTTCGTTCAGTTGCCTGGTGGAGTACTCCATCAACATCTGCTTGCCCCGCAGCAGCAGGAATGCTCCGCCCAGTGCCAGCAGGACGCCACCAAAGGTACCGATGATCCCGATGACACCAAGAATAGGCTTGGGAATGTCACTGATCAGGCGAACAACGCCTGTGACCTCAGACACTAGCTGCGAGAATATAGGAACCAGATAGCTGCCGAGCTCAATACGTAGAGCGCCGAAGGTAGAGGTCAGCAGCTGCAGCCTCATGGGCAGACCTTGCATCTGCTCGTCGAAGGCTTTCTGGGTAGCACCCGCATTCTGAGTGCTGTCTGCAATCAGGTGCATGGAGTCTGCGTAGTTCCTACCGTTGGCAGCACCCAGAGCTAGAGCGCCCTGCAATCCTTCGATGCGTGGGAACAAAGCCCGCATCTGCTCCACGTTGCCACCTGTAGCCTGGAACAACTGGTCCATCACACCTTTGAAGCCCAAGGTCTGTACCGCAGCAGAGCCAGAATCAAACCCCATCTTCTGCAGTGCCATCCGCATGTCGTCACTTGGGCTGATGATGCTGATCATGGTGCGAGCCAGAGCCGTGTTGGCTTCCGCTGCGGGGATGCCCGCCAATGTCATTGTGGCTAGAGCGGCGGAGGCATCCTCTAGCGGAACGTGCATGGAGGCGGCGATAGGCACCCAGGCACTCATGCCCTGCGCTAGTTCTCCGAAGGTGATGACGCCAGCGTTCACTGTCTGGAACAGAACGTCGCTGACGTGACCGGCCTGGCTGGCTTCCATGCCATATGCCTTCAGCACACCCATGATGGCACGGCCCGCAGTACCGGCATCCGTCAGACCAGCGGCAGCAGCCTTGGCGTTGATGCCGATCATCTTGGTTGCTTCACTGGCGGTGTAGCCAGTAGAAACAACATCATACATACCAGTGGCTAGATCCTTAGCAGAGGTTGGGATCTGCTTGGACAGATCTACCACCTGGTTGGACATGTCACGGAAGCCACCTGTACCCAACTTGGTAATGGTGTTGACATTCCGCATCTGCTGCTCGAAGTCGCCCGCTTCCTTACCCATGGCGACGAAGGCAGCCGTGGTACCGCCACCTATGCCTACCATTGCCAGGCCCAGCTTCTTGACAGCTGCTTCTGCTGCCTGGAACATGGACGTGCTGCCGACGACCTTCCGCAACAAGGCATCCTGCGCTGCTTCTGCGTTCTTGAAGCCGGTGACGAAGCTGCCGGTGTCAGAGGTCAGACTGACCTTCAGCATCTGGTCCATTACCTACCCCACTTCCGAACGTAGTAGAAGGCGATGCCCTTGGGCTGATCTTCCTTGTTGTGCTCGCTCTGCCTCAGCAGAGCTTCTCGCTCTTCTTGAAGATCTACGCATCCGATGCACCGGCGGCTCTTCATCTCGTAGGGCGGATCCATTAGGGGGCGCCCTTCCTCGTCTAGCCAATCGCTGGGTATCGTACCGCATCCGCTACACCGGGTGGCTTCTCGTGTCTCATACAGGAAAGCCTTGTCCCGGTCGTCTTGGGTCCAGCGGTGCGGACCTCCTAGGAAGAAGCTATGCGGAATTCCGTGGGGAACACAGTAGGCCAGCTCACTCAGGAGCTGAGGATCCCCATCTAGTCTTTTCCCAGGTTGATGAGATTACTACGCAGGTTGACCTGCACGGCCGCATTGAAGATCTCGGTCATCTCGGCAGAGCTGAACAACTCGTCGTCGAACATCTGCTTGACGTCTTCTTGACTGAGTTCTGGGTCGATGCAGCAGGCTGAGATCAGCACAATGGGGAATTCTTCCAGGTCCCATCCGAGCTCTTCCGGATTCTGACCGTTCTGCATGGCTCGCTTGCGGTCAGCATCAGTGGGTGGGTGGGCAGTGCGCAACTGATCAAATCGGTTGCGGCCCAGAGAGCGAAATACAAACTTGGTAGAGTTGGCCCTCGCCTCCTCCAGGAGTTGTTCCTTCTCCTCCTGGAGGCGAGCGAGTTCCGTACGAGCCCCTTCGTCTTCGTTGTTGAGCCGTAGCGTGAGCGACGTCTGCAGGTGCTGTTGGGTGACCTGCTCCAGCCGATCGGTGATTTCAGGGTCGTTGGCGAAGCGCACCGTCTTGGTGACCGGCTTCTTCGTACTACGAATGTGATCCAGTGTCTGCGGCTTGTGTGAATTCGAAGCGGGCATCGTATTCCTCCTGTCGTACTAGGTGAGCACCTTGTCGGTGCCGGGGACTGCCGTCATGGCAAAGCTGACCGTGTACATGGACGCCTCGTTTCCGGCAGAATACCCCCGCACGTTGGAGGCAATCTGAATGGGCCACACGTCACACTTGTCCGCTATGGCTGGAGCCGCACCGGCGACGCCTGTGGCGAAGATGCAGACGAAGCCAACGGTGCCCTTGGCCAGGGCGGTACGAATGGGGTTGGTGGTCTTGTCCTCGTAGAACTTCAAGGACGAGTCGTCCGCCTTCTCCTCTCCTGGGATGTTGGGGATGAAGGTGGAGCTCATGTCGGGTGTGGTGATGGGGTTGTTGGCGAATGCGAACCCGCTCACCTCTCCCAACTGTGTATCCAACCTCGTGCCTGCGGTGACCTCGGCCGTTGTCGGAGTCAGTGTGGTGCTGGCAATGGTGGGAACGAAGTAGAACCTTGTGATTCCCTTCTGCATGAAGCGAACCATGGCTTACCCCTCTTCCTTCTTGCCTCGACCTGGAGACGAGGGCTGGGTGGATGACTGGGCCAGGTCCGGATTCATGGCGGCACTCAGAGTGGCGGCATCTGCGCCCACTGGCACAACGATGCTGTGTTCTCTGGCTAGGGCCGCCAGTTCATCCTGACTGGCGTTGCTGTCCGTGACCCGCTGCCAGCCGTTCGGTTCCCATACTTCCGTGAAAGCGGCGAGAGATGTCAAGGTGACACCGCCATGCACAGAGTGCTTCATGGGGACGAACGTGGTTTGCGGATCAATCTCTTCTGGCATGATCACGCTCCTACGTAGATCCGGTACATGTCGTTGGTTTGGTACAGGTCCACTCCGCCCGCAATCACAGCGCCGACGGACTCGCCGGTGCGACACTGAACTACTGCCGTAAGAGTGGTGAGATTCATCGGCACTACGTACCCAGAATCATCACGAGCGGTGAACGCTATGCGTACCTTGTCGCTCATCCACCGAGCCTGGCGGGGATCCTTACCCACGCAGGTCAGTTGGTATACAAGCTCCCGATCTTCTTCGGGTTGTGCCCACGATCCAGTCGCCAGAGGAGAAGTCATTGGGATGAGGATCGCATACGGGTATTTGAGCTCGGTGCCCCCGAGCTCATCCCGATTGTTGTCTGTCGCAGGAATACGGCAGAGGCCGATTTGCTTGCCCAGGGCGGTGGCAAGCCATTCTCGAAGCTCGGTATCTACCTGGTTGTACTCAACTATTCCTGTAGCCACAGTTCTTGCACTCCATTGGCCATGTCCTTGCCGAACTTGTTCACCGTAGCCTGTACCGCTGGGCGTAGATGCGGTCTTGGGCTGTCATGGTAGCTCCGGCCTAGAGCGTCAGTGCCCACAAAGCCGTACTCTAGCCTATGCGCAGCGGGATGGTCGGACCATACGTCGAAGCCGGAGCGGCTGCTCGTGTACTGCCAGCTACCCAGATACTCCCCGGTGCGAATCAGATGTACCTCATGGATGTTCTTCTGAACCTCTTCTAACATGAACTTGGCTTCGTCTTCCATGACCTGCTTCATCTTGGGAGTGATGCCCTCGGACATACGCCGCAGCCGCATCTTCAGTCGATCCCAGGCAGAGGGGTCGAATTCCTCTCCGAAGATAGGCATCAGCCTGGCACCGGACGGCGCCACAGACAGCGCAGGTTGTAACACACGGAATAGGTGGCACTGTCCATACCCTGGACAATGAATGACTCTCCCATGAGCGCCTGTTCCCCTTCTGGGTGAACATCCACTATCACTACTTCATCCTCATCCCAGATGTCCGGCGGTGGATCCTCTAGAGGAATGCGGATGGTGTAGTAGGTGGCTGTGACCTCAGCTCCGCCACTACGTTCCGTGAATGGGAACGATCCTTGCTGTGTCACCATACATGGGCCGTAGTACAGGATTTGTTCCGGCGGAGCGACGAAGTCGCCCGTGGTAGTATCCCAGTTGCCCTGCCCTAGCCGTTGTGGCCCCATACGTACAAGACATTCATCCACCATCAGGCTGCTGATCATCTTCTCTACCGGCTTGAGGTTGAGCTTCAACGATCTTCTCCTTCACGATGTCGAGCACTATCTCTACGATGGCTCGGTTGTCGCCCCATCCCATTCGCTTGAGCGCCTCATCTTCCACTCGCTTCGGATCCATGCGATCTATCAGCTTGCCGAAGTCAGGAGGTTCGTGGTAAATCTCAACGATGCCCTCGCCCGTTACCACTCCGGTTGGAGCGGCAATGGTGAGCGCCAGCAAGGTGGGTCGGTCGGCATAGGCTGTTACCTGAGCGGCAGTGACACGGAATTCATGCATGAAGTCAATGTCATTGACCTCTAGCTTAGAAGCCCCAACCTGGTCGAAATGGATCTCGAACTTAGCGGTTGGCATTGAACAATCCTGCCCACATGTTGAAGATGGACTCGAACCCAGGGATCATCTTGTACACCACGTCGTTGTCCTGGTCGTCTCTGGGCAGTCGGTGATCTGCTCCCAGGTTGATGATCTCACTGGGGATGGCTCTTGGGTAGGCGTCACAGGTGTAGACCGGATCGTAACCGCTGACGTCATGGCGACGAGCGCAACTATCACAAAGCGCTGGGCCTCTGGTAACCATGGTGGTACCCTACCCTACCCGTACAGTTCACTGAAGACCCGGCCAATGGCGACAGCTGCCGGTCGAGGATTGTCGGCTACAACGTATTCCATATTCGCCTCTGCGATCAGCTCGGTCCAGTTGGCGGTGGCATAGCCTCCGATGTTCTCGTGCACCCAGAGCAGGAACGAGTTGCCCAACTTGTATTTGATTTCGTAGGTGTCGTACCATATCTCTCCTGGAATGTCCGCATCACTCAGATTCAGCAGAGCAATCTCGGAGTTGCTCATCTTTACGCCATCAGCCCTAGCAAGCTGTAGCACCTTCTTTACAGCCTGCCCCACCTTACGGTCGTACCCTGGATGGTAGATAGAATCGTGGAGAAGGGCATGTGAGTACTCATGCACCATGAGCGGTATGGGTGTATCGTCGTAGTGCACGAAGGCAGGAGCATGCCATCCGCTTTCCACCTGCGATTGTAGAGAACTATAGGTTGCTCCCGTAGCCATGTAGATCTTTCGATTGATGGCTATGGAGTCCTCTTCCTGGATGAAGGCAGCGTAGGCGTCCTCGATACTTGTGTTGTCGTCTACGAATTCCCACAACATCTTTGGGCCACGAACGAAAGCTTGTTCCAACAAGCTCACACCCTTGCGTATCCCCTTCAATACATTCTCAGCCAACGGATCGAACAGTGAAGTAGCTGTTTCTGTGCCGAAGTCAGGGACGTCATCTCCTACCGTGTGATTTACAGTAGAGAATACATGGTAGTCTGGATAGACCTCTTCTATCTCAGGCATTGCCTCCTCAACCAGGCGGCTATAGGCAGATCTAGACCCAGCCCCTTCCGTTGAAATCTCGTAGATCTTCCCCATGGGGATGGGGAAGCGGAAGTCCACCGGGCGAGGGTCTGCCGCTACGCCGAGGAGGTCGTCGATGTACTTGCCCACGGCTTCCGCTACTGGGCCTGGCTTACTCGCCATGTGGTACTCAGTGAACTGCTCTGCCACCAACTCGGTGAACTTGCTATCCTTGACGCTGTAGAAGCTGAGGCCGTACTTGTTGTTGTAGGTCTCTGCTCCCTTGAGATCTCGCATGATGCGGTTCAGGATACGACCCACCATCGTATCTCGGTCTGGTGCGTACTTCATGCTGAGGTGCTCAATGGTGTCAGGGAAGAACTGCCGCACCAGCTGCTGTGCTAGTTCTGCTCGTTCCTCCTCTGTCATCAGATTGAAGACATGGTGGCCCATCTCATGCATCAGTGTGCCAGCGGGGTTGTGGTTCCTAGGACTAAACCAGAAGATGTCCTCCATGTGGGAGTTGGTCTTGGTGGCCAGCGTGTCGTAGAAATCGGCGAAGGTGCTGTCAATCTGGATCTGTACTCTGCCGCCCTCCAGCACGGTCATGCCGTAGCGAGCCTGCACACCGTGGATGATGCCTTCGTCGTCTACCCTGGTTCCTAAATCCTTTACCTCGACGTCGAACTTGTACGTTCCTGGATACCGCTCCTCCATGTAGCGAATTGTCTTGCTGATGTCCTTGTACAGCTTGGTGTCTTTGCTGAGCCCCTTGATGGTATGGCCCAACTTGGTGACGTCCGGATCTCCGGTTGTGGCCTCATACGCACCGAAGCGACTCTTGATCTCTGGAACATACTTGCGGTAGGTATTGTTCCACAAGGCTTCCAGAAGATTGCGACCTTCCCGCACCACTGTCTGCCGAGGTTGGACGAAGACCCGGTCGTACATCTCCATCTGGAGATCACGTGCCAGTGTAAGCGCATCGTTCAATGGGCGGTCGCTAGCAAAGACTTCCGCTATCCGCTCTCCCGTGTTCGTGATCAAGTCCTGCGCCTTACGCACTACATTCCTAGGAGCTATCTCTGCTAGGTCCCGTCGCAGGATGCGCATGAACTCACGGGTGTCGAATACCCGCTCTCCCTTGAAGATCTCCAGTAGCTGAGTGGCGGTCTCCTTGACCGGAGTCAGTACCTTCTCGGCTATGCCGTGTAGCCCGAGCTCGTACAGCTTCTTGGCGTCCTCGTATGACATCCGTAGAATACGAGTGAAGTCCAACCGCCCGAAGCCCCGCAGCTGCATCTCCGTAGCCCAACTGACCAGCCGTATGTCCTTCAGGTTCAGCTTGCGGAATCGCTCTAGCGTGAGGTTGCGGATATCACTCAGGTTCTTCAACCCCAACTTGCGCAGGTTGATGTTGAAGTTCATGGAGGGGTTGGCAAACAGCTGGAATAGCTTGCCCTTCTCCCGAGTGATGATCTTGATCTCGCCGCTGATAGACGTGATGCGCCCTGCACCCAGCCGTTCTCCTACCCGCACCAGGGATGGATCTAATCCCTCTCGGGTGGCGAAGGCCAGGGCTTGGGCCAGGTTGTCCTCCTTGACCAGGAATCCGCCCGCCCGGTTGAGCTTGGTGTAGATGCGGATTGGTCCCTTGGGGACAATGCTCAAGTTCGGATAGACACTACGGGTACGAGCCTCGATCTCAGCCCCAACCCGGAACAGCCCATTGCGGAAGATGCGGATGTTGCCTAGCAGGCCACGTTCCTTAGTGGCGGTGATAGTGGCACGCAGGTACTTGTTAGCGGGAGACAGCGCTAGCCGAGCCTTGCGCCCTGCTCCGCCTAGATTCGGCAGGCTGAAGCGCCCAAACCTGTCATCCCCAAAGTGCGCACCGCCAGTCAGGTCACCAGCGTAATCTAGGAAGGCTTGCCGCCCCTCAGCCTCTAGTGTCAGCTTGCTGGCAAGATCTCGCAGGCTGATGGCGGCGTTCTCGAAGGTGTTGCGGAAGTCGTCCCAGACCTCGATTGTATCATTCACAACCCTCTTGGTGGTGTCCTGGGTGAGGCCCATCAGTTCTTTGACGTAACCGGGGACTTCCTCGATGTTGTCCCGTAGGTCCTCGCCATAACTGAAGATGTGATCGACAATGTCCTGTAGGCTGAACCGTCGCACCGGCAGGCCAGTATTGATGTCGATCACATTAGGGCCGGCAAAGAAATACTGATTGACGTCAGCTTGGAATCGCTGCAGTCTCTGCTCTATGCCCTTAAGAGTGATGTCATGGTCAATGGCCCACTGCGCTGCCTTCTGAATGACCTGAGCCTGGTCAATAGCGGCAGCGCCCACCAGCACCACATTGGCGGCAGCAGCTATGGCCTGCTGTTGAATGTACTGCTTGGCTTCCTTGGTTATGAGCTGTGCTAGGAAGCCACCCTTCTGCGGTGGCTCCGTGATGTCGGGCCTGGGCTCGAATGTGCGCACGCAGTATGGGTGACTCAACATGTTGACGGTGGCATCTTGCTTGTTGACGATGACGCCGTTGGCCTTGTCAGGCGAGTTGTGGCCACTCATACCGCAGTCGGGAGAATCGTGAATCTCCCATGCTACCACACCCTGCCGTGCAGTAGCCTCGATGGTGCCCCGGTTGAAGGCTTGAGTGCTCTTGGTGTGCAGAACCAGTTCGTTGTAGGTGTCGTGATTCCAAGTCCTGCCGTCACCAGTACGCAGCCCACTGTTCCGGTAGTTGGTGAAGTGGACTCGCATCTCTCCTGGTTGGGCATACGGGCTGCCAAGAATGTCCCTGCGCTCTAGCTTCTGGGAGAGCTGATTGCGGTAGGCATTCTTGAAGTTGTTGTCTATCTGGTCCTTGCCTTCTTGGCGGTAACGACTGATGTTCTTGCGATCTACGGCAGTGAGCTTATAGGTGTCCTCTCCTGTGCCGAACATAGCGCCAGCCCGGTACGCCTCTCGGATGTCATCCTTGAAGAAACTAGAGGCTAGGTTGTGCTGGTCTCGCAGGAAGCTGAGCTGACGCCGGTCGAAGTCATTGCGCATCCGAGCGCTCGTCAGGAACCGTCGGTAGCGGAACCGCATCTCCAGAGCGTCTTCCCTAGCGGCAGCACCGCTGCCTCGGATACGGCCTGTGTAGAAGCTGATGAAGTCGTCTGCCGTACTTCCGGGCATTACCGCACCGGGTCAGTACGTACGATCTTCGCTACCTTGAATCCGCCAGTGCCCGCTGTGGCGGCGTCACCTACGGTCCCGCCCTTGGCGAGGAATTCCTTCAATGTCTGCTGTAGTGCTATCAGGTTCTGTCCGAAACTGAGAGACAGATCTCCCACGGTGATGCTTGTGGGCTGATCTAAGGTTAGCACGGCCAGCTGGGCACGCAACGATTCTTCAATCGCTCTGTCGAGAGTACGGGTGTCTAATCCGTACAGCGCACCCAGCCGGTCGTACCGCTCGCTGAAGACGTCGTCCTCCTCTGTGGTGCCAATCCAGCTCCGTGCTAGGGTGAGTTGGTCCGACGTCAGGGGCATGCTACGAACCTGCCTCTTGCTGAGCCGTGATGGCGTCGATGATGTCCTGCTTCTTGGTGGCATCACCGAGGTCGATGTTCTGAGTGGCGGCATGCTGTCGCAGTTCTGGGACGGTCATGTCCTCCCAGTCCTGCTCCTCCACCACTTCCGGCCCGAAGACGTTGTCCGGATCGTTCTCCGGTGTTAGAGCTGAGTTGCTGATGCGAGCTACCCGCAACAGATCCTCCATGGACTCTACGTCTTCTTCGCTGATCCAGGCGAGGTCGTGAGTGACGAGGGCAGCATGTTCGTCTGGAACCGTTTCCCCCTCGTTGTACACGTGGAACTCGCCCGTTTCCGGGTCGATGATGTTGATGGATGTGCCGAGCTTGACAATCGGCATTAGTTCTCCTCCCTACGCCACGACGGCGTCGAGCACGAGGTCGGGGTTCGGCATCGCTGGGAGGGCGATGGCCGTGCCGACGGTGTACGTCTGGACGGGATGTTCCGTGTGGGTGACCACGGCGACGACGCCCGGTGCTTCTGTGGCGTCGATGTATCCCTTGGATTGCAGGAGTTGTGCTTCTGCCGTGACGCCGTAGAACGTGGCGCCCAACGGCTCGCTCGGAGGCGGCATCAGGAACACCTTGTTCACTGCGAGCACACGAGTCACAGCGCCGTCCTTGCGCACTTGCTCATCGAAGATCTGGAGCAACGGCAGTCCTTCGTTGGCGAAGACGTCGTTGATAGCAGCTCGATTGAGGCGCTGAGGAACGGTGCCGTTGGCAGCGGCGTAGTTCCGCATTTCCACGTTCAGCGCAAGGGAACTGATCCGCACCAACGGAATCAACATGGTGGCGGGCACCATTCCGTTGACGGTGAGGTAGTCCATCTGCCAGCTGAGCAGATCGCTGAGGGGTGTGGCCGTGGCGGTGGTGGTCCACAAGGTTCCTGCCGTCTTGCGCATGAGCGACTGACGACCGAAGTCTGCCGTGAGAGTGAGTCCGTTCTCGGCGATCTGGACCTTGCCGTCGTCGATCAGGTCTCCCCTGGCCATCTCGATACGACCCTGAACCGCACGCATCATGCGCTCCGAGTCTTGGTAGATGGCCTGGATGATCGGATCGTTGTTGCCGGACATGAGGGTCTTGCTCCGCAGGTATTCCTCTTCTCCCAGAGGAATCTGACGGCTGACCGGGCCCAGAGAACCCTGGATGATGCTGACACCCGGCCGACCCGTCATACGAGCCGGTGTATCCCACGCCCGGTACTCGGCAATGTCCACGTCTTGGAACGTACCCTTCCGGATACGGAAGTCCAGGTCGTCGGTCAGTACGTTCGGCAGCCACGTATCGAGGTTCCACTGCGCCTGGGGCCGCAGAACCTCGTTGTCGAAGGCACGAACGTAGTTGATCAACACCTTGGGGATGATGAGATCGTACAGAATGTTGGCCATGTGTTCGATCTCCTAGGTCTCGAAGCGGATGAAGTGGATCAAGTCCGTCCTGGCGGCGGCATCGATCTTGCCGGTCGTGGCTGCCGGTGCAGGCAGGAACGACTGCTTGATGATGCCAGGACCCCAGTACAGCGGAGCCCCCACCTTGGCGGCTGTGGCTAGATCCAGTCCCGTTCCGTTGCCGAGCCTGGTGGTGTTGAAGAGGAACCCTGCCGCCGTTTCTCGGCCTGTGCCCGTGGCTGCATCGTCGTAGGGTCCGTAGAACCCTGTGGCGGTGGTGAGCCCGAGCACGGTGCCGCTGGGCAGCGCTCCGTTGATCAAGTGGTTGGCGGTGAAGAGTGACGGATCCAGGGTGATGGACCGATTCTGATTGGTACCCAGGCGGGTGCCGAGCCAGCGCCGGTCTTCATTCCCGAGAAACGGAAACGTCTGCACCGCAACGTCGAAGCCCATAAGAACTCTCCTTTGGGGCTATGAACCTGTCGGTGTCTTGCGTGCTAGTTCCGGATGAAGCCGGTGTAGCTGCTCTTGCGCTTGAGCGGCAGCATCACTCTGAGGGATCTTGGCAGGGGGTCCGCCCGGATCGCCGTGTACTGGTTTCGGATCCGGTTGCTTCTTCTCTGCCTTGAAGAAGGAGGGCACATCCGTCTTCAAATCCTCCACCGCCTTGGCGATGGTAGATTGATCCGGCTCGCCGTCGTCCATGGTAAGGTCAAGACTACGGCGGGCACGGTTGAGAATCTTCACTTTCTCGGTTTCTTCTGCATCTTCGGGGAAGGCTAGCCCACCCGCCAACAACGCACGCTCCACCATAGCGTCGAAGCGTTCCTGGCTAGCTGCCTTACGTTCTTGTGCTGCCTCCGCCTTGGCACGGTCGGCAGCTTCTTGCGCCTTCTGGATCTCGGTCTTGGCTCGGTCCTCTTCCTCCTTGGAGCGAGTGACCAGATCCTTCAGCTCCTTGAGATCTACGACGCCGAGTTCTTCCAAGATCTCTGCTTCCCGGACACGCTTGCCGTCCTTCTTCTCCTGGGAGCCTACACGGTTGAGCCGGTCTTGCAGTTCCTTCTCCGTGTACAGCTTCTCCTTGGGATCAGGCTTGGTTTCTTCGTCGTCGTCTGGCATCGTTAGCTCCTATTCCGTCCTAGCGGTCGTCCGAAGGGTATCACGCCGCCGGGGACGGAGGGAGTTGGGGCGGACTTGGAGTTCCTCCCGGAGGAGTGGGAGGTCGTGGCGGAGCGGCTGCGGGTCCAGGCGTTGGATTGGGCGGACCAAGGGGGTTGATCGCCGGAGGGATCGGCGGGGGCCCACCCAATCCAAGCCTGCGCCGCACGGCGTCCTGGTCGCCTGTGGCGTCTGCCAGGGCTTGCGCACTCTCGAAATCATTGTTGTGGATGAGCTTGATCTCGGCAGCGGCATCCTCGATAGGGTAGCCCGCCTCCATCAACATGCGGATAGCGGTTTCCAGACTAATGGCGGGTGGCTTGGTGCTGAGTAGTTGCACCACTAGGGTCTGGGTCTCCTGCTTGTCGGCTGGCAGGAAACTGCCGAAGTGGTATTGAATCTCGCTGGTGACGGTGGCGGCACTGGTCTTGAGACTCATGAATCGAGCTACGAACTTCAGTAGTAGGGAATACTTGCGGCGGCGCACCATACGCATCTGTTTGATGGCGCCGCTGTGAGGCGTGAAGCTGAGCGTAAGTGCGATTCCGCTAGGGACCTCGCTCGGCTTGACACGCCCCAACAGCGCCTCGGGTATGCGCCCGTTTACGGAAAGCCGAGATAACAGCGAGTCACTCAGCTTCATGAGCGCATCCAGGCTGTGGCTCGTATCCAGAATGGTGGCGGACCCGTCACCAGATTGGAGAACCGTGCCTGGCCCGTAGGATTGAAGCCGTCCAGAGGAATCAGTAGGGGCGCCCACGCCGCTGAGAACTATGGGAGGGCTGCCGGTGGTAGCGCTGGCGGCTTGGGTATCGGTGTCGGTACTGACAATGTCTTCCAACAACTGCATCACTGGGGCTAAGGAAGAGGTACCAAAGTGTTCCGCTCCGGCGATGGTGTTGGTGATGTGAATCACGGGGATGAAGTCGATCTTTAGGTCCTCGTGATCGTGGTCGATGCGCCAGGCATTGGGCCACGTGAGATCGTCTATGGTGTTCTTGAGATCATCGATGCGCCAGGTAGCGTCCGTCAGAATACAGGTCACCTTGGCGGAGTCGTCCCAGGGCAGCGCCTGCGTGCCGGGGTCACCAGCGGGAGTGCCGTCGCTACTCAACGGTACCAGTTCCCAGGTGATGCGGCGAACGTACTTCTCCTTGTCCTTGGCGACGTCTAGATCTAGGTCTGCCTCGAACTCGTAGGCGATGTGAACCTTGTTGGGGAACTCCTGCTCCGGGCGGCTATCATCCCAGACGGGGAAGAAGAAGCCTGGATCCCATACCTGTAGCCGTGGGCGCTGCAGCTCTTCGTTCCAACCAAGCACGTACACGCCGTCCCCTAGCTTGATGGCGTTGCGCTCGCATTCCACCACCTTGACGTCCAGCTGCTCCTTGTCGGCCCAATCTAGTAGACTTTGAAGTAGCTTCTGACTGCCAGCGTTGGTGGGAGTGGTACCGATGGCGTCCGGCACGATGATGGATTGGTCGTCTCCCAGCAGGCTGCTGAGGAACTGTTCCACGATGACGTTGGGGTCACCGTATTCCCGCCGAGTGTCGATGACCTCCGGATCGTTCTCGTTCAGCCAGTAGCGGGCGCTGTTGCGGCAGAAATCCTCCAGCAGCTTGTAGGCCATCAGACGTCGAAAGTGATCGCCGATCCAAGTAGGGGCCAACGTGCGCTGGGAGGTGCGGCTGCGTAGGCCATAGGCGAAGTTCGGCTTGTAGTCGAGAAAGGACCAGGCGTCGATGATGTGATGGCGAGGGTCTCGGAAATCCTCGGAAATCTCGAACAAGGTCATACGGGCTCCAACGGTATCACCTTCGCCCACGGAGGCGATGGTCTCTGTAAGAAGTCTGGAAACTCGCTGGCAATCCGAGCAGTAGTTCGGTCATGGCCCAGACCATGGCATCCATGCGGTTTGGTGACCAGCTGGGATCCTCATCATAGGCGTCCCAGGTGTACATCTCGTCCTCTAGGTGGCCGTGGGTGCCGATGTGGTGCACTCGGCCTTGTTCATACTTGGTGGCGATGGGCTCCGCCCGCTTAGACTTTCCCCTGCTGGCGTGCACCAGCTTCACAGGGATGGCAGGATCTAAGGCGTGGATGTTGACCTTGACGAGCTCGCCGCCATTGTTCTGCTCTGCCACCACGTAGTTGGCCTCGTGATCGTAGTAGGTCTTGATCACGGTCTTGGCCCATTCTGCCGGATGAGCCTGGCGGGAGTAGTCGGCCAGCACAAAGCCGTGGGGCATGGTGTCGAACTCCATCTTGTCCGGCATCCAGTAGTGGTTCACCTTGCCACCCACCACGATGCCGCATTCGTCTCCTGCTTCCGTGAGGGATGGGTCTACCCCCACCACTACCGTGTCGTAGTGCTCTGGCTGTAGCCGGGGGATGATGCGGTATGGCTCTACCATCTGCTCTTCCCAGAGGGCACCTTCTACGTCCTCCAGCACTTCGCCGTAGAGCTCTTGCCGACCAAGGCGGGTGCCACCGTAGTCCTCGAACAGCATACTACGGATGTGTTCCTGCAGATGAGGATTGTCGTCTGTGGTGGCGTGGGTCATGGCGTACTGTTTGTTGGCCGGATCCCTGCACCATTTGATGATGTCCCGAATCAACCTGCGAGCCTTGGGAGTGGTACTGGCTATGGCTCGTGGTTCAGGCCCGATGCGTAGGCCGTAGCGCATGTGCTGCCAGGCTTCATCCATGTAGCGCCAGGCAGCCATCTCCTCACACCAGGCAAAGCAGCGGTTACCACCGGAACGTAGGCGTTCAACATCTTCCGGAGTATGAGCCCCGAAGATCTTCGCCTCTACTCCGTTACTAAGCTTGACGATGGTTCCTCCTGGGGTGACGCTTACCTTCATACCAGGGTCGTGAACTCGCAAGCCGGAAGGACCGTTGGCACAGCTAGTGACACCGTCACCCAGAGTTGGGGCAATGATTGACATCCAGTGGCCACCTGGAACCCCAGGAACACAGGGTGGACCAAAGGCATGGTCGTAGAACTCTGCGGCGGCAGCAGCGGTCTTGCCACAACCTCTCCCTCCGAATAGGAACCAGAACATCCAGTCTCCCGGTGGCGGGTACTGGTGGGGCAGCCGCTTGAATGTACGCTCTGGCGGGTCGATCATGTCGGCCGCTATGGCCCAAGGGCTGCGTACCTCGGCGAAGCTCATGGGGCTGGCGCTGGTTCTTTGGTGGCTGGAGCCTGGCCGTTGTCGCTGGACTGTTGTTGTTCTCGCAACATGTGGCGCAGGCTCTCTATCTCGATGCGTTGGTCTGCAATGATGATCAGCAGAGCCGCAAGCTGTTCCGGGTTCATGCGGGTAGGTCCTGCATTGTCAGTCCTCGGTCCTCCATCTCCTGCGTGAGCGAGTGGAACTCGTAGTCGTACTCGTGGAGCTTCACCGGGTCGATGGGTTGATCCATCATCAGATCATTGAGTTCCTTCACTCGCTTCAGCAGTTGTTTGTCTGTCATACGATTGCTCCCTTTGTGACGGCGAAGCTGAATACGGGTGCTTCCGTAGCGGTACCAGTGAATGCACTGATATTGATGACGCAACTGCCAGCGGCCACGTTGGTGACGACGGCGCTGTAGGCGTTGGCGCCTGATTTCTGGTGCACGTCTATGATGTCGTTGGCGCCGATGGTAGAATTGGTCAGGGTGAAGGCGGCCCAGGTGGCGCTACCGGCAGCGCTGAACAATGTGATGGCCCCTGTCGCCTTGTTCAGTGTGACGCCAGTGGTACGAGATGTCGCCTGAGTGACAGCGCCTCCTGCACCTGTGGTGAACCCGATCCCACCGGTACCAGCTACTAGAACGCTGGCGGCGCCAGTGGCCTGCATTGTACCCGCTGACTGAATGCCAAGGTTGGCAACGCTGCCACCGCTAGGGGCGGCGATGTTGACGCCGACGTTGGTCTGGCCTCCGGTGATGGCGTTCACTTGTAAGCCAGTTTGAGTTGTAGTGGCTGCGCCTGCGGTGAAGCCGTTGAGCCTGATTCCGTACTGGCTGGTGGTACCGGCTCCTCCGGTGGAAGCCCCGAACTCCAGGCCGACGACGGTGACGGCGTTGGTCGTGCCGCTCAGGATGCGGAAGCCTGAGAACTGGTTGATGGCACCGGCACCGGTGACGACTGGCGTGAACGCACTGAAGCTGGCGTAACCACCCGTCATAGATACACCGGCGTCGTTGATGTGGAGCGCCGCCTCGTAGTTGACAAAGTCGGTGATGGCGGTCAGCGTGCCAGTGTTGATGGTGCTGAAGGCCATGTCACTGAAGTAGTGATTGGTGGCGTTGACGGTCACAGCGGCACCGTCCGCCTGCCAGGTGTCCCGAGCGTCGAAGGCAGCGATGTTGCCGATGGTTATACCGGCAGTGCCGGGGTTGTTCTTGTAAGTGGCGGCGCTCTTGAAGCCATAGGAGGCTAGGGCGATGGAGTTCTGCTGAAAGGCCAGCGCTCCTCGCCAGCAGTAGATGCCCTGACCCCCGGCATAGGCGGAGTTGGCGAAGTTGAGCGTCTTGGTGCCTCGAGCCTGGATCATGGCACCGGGATCGGCCGTCAGTGTTTCGTTGGCACTGGCGGCAACGTTGGTCTCCATCATGTGAACGGGGGCAACAGTGTAGATGTTGCCGAGATGAGATCCAGAAGCTCCAGTTGTATTGGAAGTGTCAGCCCGTATGTTCAAGGCAGCGGCAGTAGTGCCGACGTTACTTCCTGTCAGGTTGCCGATGTTGTTGGTGCTCATGGTGTAGGTTTGAGCGCCCGCCTTGCCAGCAGCGGTGAGGTAGTTGGTGAGATCTATGTCTTCCTGATAGCCGTACCAGGTGGTGCCGTCGTCCAGGGCTAATAGGGTCACTACGTCTACGGCGTTGGGAGCGGTGGCCAGTATAGGAGCGCTACCGGCCCAGGTGACATTGGTCCAGGTGACGGTGCGGCTGCCTACGCCGTCCTGCTTGAGGAATAGGCGGAAGCGACGGCAGGTTCCTGTCCAGGTGCCGGTGAGGCTGGGGTTGAAGGTTACGTTCCCGCCTAGGGTGTAGCGTTGCACGTTGCCCTGGCTAGGAGCTAGGCCGAAGGTGCCAGTGCTGACGGTGCCGTTGTCGACTGCCACTTCCCAACCACCACCATAGCTCCAGATGAAGTCGCTCTGCGCCTGCCAGGCAGCAGAACCTAGTAGGCTCCAGCCGGCATCGTAGTTGGCAGCTGTGTTCTTTACTAGAACGGTCTGAGTAGCGCCGCCAGGAGGCAGGCCGTGGCTAGCGACCAGACTTTGGGCCTGGAGGGAGGCGTTGTTAGTGGGGGTGAAGCCTGCGCTACCTGTGCTCACCCAGGTGACGGGTATGCTGAACCAGGTGTTGGCGTTGTTGGTGGGGGTGGCGCTGATGGTGTACTTGACCAGAGCGTTCAGGTTGCCGGTGACGTACAGGATGAACGTGTCGCCTACGTTCAAGGTGTCCAGTCGTACCACGCCACCGCTCTGGTCGTACACGCTGATGCTCAGGGTGGTGGCGGCGGTTAGAGTGGCGTTGTTCAGGGAGAGCTTGCCGCTACCGGGGTCGGCCACGGTGGTACCTGTGCTCCAGCGATAGTTGTAGGCCGGTCCGCCACCACCACTGCCACCCGTGACCGTGCCCCAGGTGGTGTCGTAGTCGGTGGCTGAGTTCTTCAGGAGGGCCTGGCTGGGAGCGCCTCCCGGGGGAACTCCAATGCCGGGAGGGCCGGTGACACCTACGGTGGTGGCGGTGGCGACGGCGGCGAAAGTGGCGGCGGCGTTCTGTGTGGTGGGTCCGGCGGCGGCGGCGTTGGGGCGAGTGGGGCCGTTGACGTCGATGTTCATGGGCGTGTCACATCCGGTGTGGTGGTTACGGAACCAGAGGCGATGGTGGTGATGTTGCCAGAACCGTCCGTCAGCTGGCAATCCCATACTGCCGTGGCTGGTAAGCTGGAAGAGACGGTGTGGGGAATGGTGAGGTTCACGATGTTGGGAGCTGTGATGGACGTGGTCATGGCTCCCAGTACGGAACTGTTGGCGGCAGTGGCGCGAATCTGAGCTGTGGCGGTCTGGCCCGTGATGGCGGGACCACTGCACGTCAGTGTGAAGGTGAAGTCGTCTCCGGCGTACAGGGTGAGATCGACTTGACTGGGCATGGCACCGATAGCGGTCATCGTGTCACTTCCTGGAGAACTTTGACGGGTCCGTACACGACGGTGGTGATCAAACCAGTGGGGCTGATCAGCTGCAGATCCCACTTGTAACTACCAGCCAGATGTTTGGACATGAAGCTAGGCAGTGTTATGGTGATGGTGGGTGCGTTGGGAGTTATGGTCGGAACTAGGGTGGCGGCTGGCGGTCCAGGGGCGTCGTCTGCGAATCCTGTACGGATCTGTGCCTGCGCCGTGTACCCGTTCAAGTCCGTGTATTCCGGCAAGGTGATGGCCAGGCTGAAGTCGTCCCCTTGGTAGAGCTGTAAGGGCTGGAGCTTCATGCGGGCGGAGTATAGCTCAGGTGGTGGTGGCTTCGGTGGCCTGTGTTTCTAGTGGCAGCGCATAGCCTTGCTGGGCGGGGACCTCGGTGAGGTACTTGCGTGCGAGCTCTGGCGCTAGTGCCCGTTGTTCCGGTGTCAGGGCTAGGCTGCGGTCCTTGATGAACGCGAGCAGAACGGCGGCGATCATCTTGCCCTGGCCTTCCGCTAGGCTGATCTGGCGCTCTGCTACGCCCATGGCCACGGCTGCCTTGCAGGCTTGGAGTAGGTGGGTGCGCTCGTGCTGGTACATGTCGATCCAGACGGAGGGCTTGATTCCCAGGTTGGTCCACTGGTGCAGTACTCGGTTCTCACCTATGGATTTGTTGAGGGTTCCTTCCGGCGTCTCTGGATCTATGCCTAACTCTTGTATGCGTTGCAGTAGCCATTCAATGTGGCCTGCGGTGCGGTGGATCTCCTGCAGTACGGCGGTGTGCGGATCGATCTTCTTAGGGCGGCCTAGGGTTGGTTCGAAGTTGTGGAGTAGGGAGAGCTCCTCGTTCAGGGTTTGCCGTAGGTTCTTGGCGCTGTGGCCTTTGGTGTTGCCGCCGTGCAGCTTGCACGCTCCCTGGCCCAGGTGATCTGTGCCCCACCCTGCCGGCATACAGCAGATACCTGGGCCAGAGGAGCTCTTGCCGGTGCGACGTGCACCGCAGATCTCAGTATCCTGGCGCTTCCTGTTCTCAGGGGTTGTCGGTACGGGATCTACGTACCCTCTTGGATACCCCTTGAGACTTTCCCCCTTGGCCTTTGTGCGGCGAGTCGGGGTTAGTTTCTCCGGTTGGCTGGCGTTCGTTGTATCTTCGTTGGCGGGCTCGTTCTTCCGGCGTCTTGACGAGCGGGTTCCGTTTGGGCTTCGGGGCTCGCTTGGGCTTGGGCTTGGGTTGGCGTGGGGTGAGGTCGATGAGATCCTCGATGAGCTCTTCTTGCGTGGCATAGTGAGTCTTAGGGTAGCGGACCTTGTGTTGAGCCTTGATAATGGCCATGCGTAGGAGTCCTTGCCTCAGAATGTTCTTCCAGTAGGTGACATCCTCTATGGTCACTGGTAGATCTTCCTTGTAGATATCTATCGTGCGCTGTACGTGGCTGACCCATTCTGGCGTTGGGTAGCAGTGCTGTTTCCAGTGTTTGCACTTGATGCTGACGCATACCTTCCGGCCGCACCAGCAACATGTATGGATCTTGCGGCCCGAGTGGCAGAGGTAACAATGGTCGCCGAATGTGTTCATGTACATGGCGTACTGTTTCTTGCAGTGTTGGTCGTGGAAGGGGCTGTTGTTGCCTCTGCGGCCGGGACGGTACTCGAGAGTCTTGACCTGGAGGCAGCCAGGGCAGATACGGAGGTAGCGAGCGGGGTCGTTCTTGGCTGGTCTACACTCAGGATGCCAGACGGTTGGTTGTTGTACGGGCTTGAGGCAGGTGGGGCAGTAGTAGCCCAACGGGTTGTTATCTGGGTTGAGTTGCTGTTGTGGCTGTCGTGCTGTCATGGGGCTAGGTTATACTACGCTATGGGTTGAGGCAAGTGGCTATTTGGAGATGCAGCTAGCTAGGTTTAGTGGTGTTGTACTAACGAGAGCATAGTAAATCTAGTATAATACTACTTAGAACTAACTAACCTAACGAGAGCATAGACCCAGTAAAGTTAGCTAGCTGCATCTCGTGAGTATGAGTATAAACGGTGCATAGTATAGACGTGATTCCTATGTATTTGGAGGTGGTTCTTGTGTTTCTTGTGGGTGTGGATCCTGGGGGAACGACGGGTGTGGCGTGGCGGGATAGGAGTGGAAGGGTTGTGTCGGTGGATGTGGAAGTGGGGTTGGATTGGTCGCGTGTGGCGGATGTGGTAGCTACAGTGCGTAGGGTGGTAGAGGAGTCGGGGGCTGGTGGCTGGAGTGGGGCGAGATTGTATGTGGAAGATTTTGTTCTAGTGCCTCGAAGTGTGTTGAGTAGGGATGGTTCGACGCCTCTAGTTGTTATCGGGGCGCTGTATGGCGCTTTCGGCAGGTTGGTATCACTGGGACAGAACGCTGCTCTTGCTAAATCGACGTTCACGGATAAGCGTTTGCGAGCTCTAGGGTTGTGGGATAAGCGTTCAGCTCATCAGAGGGATGCTATTCGTCATCTTCTCTTAGCGGAGAGAAGGGAGAAAGGGAGGAAAGGGTGAGAGTCGGCTGCCGCCCTACTAAATATCTGTTTATTCTAGTAACTAACGTGAAATTCTACGGCCTTCCGCCGGGCGCCCCGTAGTAAGCTAACGGGCAAGCCCGTTAGCCGGGCGAACTGATTCGGGCACCTTGCCCGGAACACGGCTCCAAGGAGGGGCCAAATCATGAAGCAGACAGACCCAGGCTTCGAAGAAGCCATCGCCGAAGCCATCGAGCGCAAGCTCGGCGGCGAGTCGTCCAAGGATGTTCTGGTCACCAGCCATGGCAACCTGAGCCACAGCCAGTTCGAGCTGGCGTTCTGGCGGCAGGTGCCGGAAGCGCAGGGTGGCCTGGCCGAGCACGTCGGTAGTTCGCCCCGCACGGGCGAGTGGGCCATCGTGTGGCGCGATCTGGTGCAGGTCAGCTGGGGCCAGATCAGCATCCTGATGGACTGCCCGGAGAGCCAGGTGCGCAGCCTCTACAAGGAGGCCAGTGGCAAGCTCTCCCAGGGCAAGCGCATCGGCCACGGTGGTCGGTGGTACCTGAACGAGCGCGAGCTGTACGTGGATGGGCTTCAGCGCCCAGGCACGGAGATCCCCAAGGACCACGAGGGGCGCAGCGTGCGCGAGCAGGCCATCCTGAGCGCCACCGAGCAGAAGCTGATCCACAAGGACATCAGCGCCCTGCGCGAGCTGGCGAAGGCCAACGGCCTGGCGATCACTAACCGCCAGACCAAGGCTCAGCTGGTGAAGCTGCTTCTCGGCAGCGAGCCCAAGGCTGCGAAGCGCAGCCGCAAGGCCACCAAGAAGTAGGCCAAGC
>Ga0209465_10000030_pt1 | contig 59697 bp, 64 predicted proteins | sample PanSoiPlot1MoBio_FD_188321 | JGI IMG/M metagenome (GOLD analysis project Ga0209465, IMG submission 188321) | Tropical forest soil microbial communities from Panama analyzed to predict greenhouse gas emissions - Panama Soil Plot 1 MoBio (SPAdes)... | ecosystem: Environmental > Terrestrial > Soil...
TCGAATCTCAATTTTCATGAGCGTCTTCGATTGCCACGTCAATCGCAGTCCAGTGACCGGACGAATCGAGCGCATTGTCTACCGCGCTGGCAAGTTCATTAGTGCCGATCTCGACAAAGCGAGCGAATACAACGAGCGAAACTCCTTTGTGCTCGTCACCGACACCGGGCAGCGCCTGGCCGTCGTCCAGATCGCAGGGCTTATCGCTCGGCGCATCGTCTGCTTTAGCCGCGAAACTGAGACGGTCGCAGTAGGTCAGCGCATTGGCATGATCCGATTCGGCTCGCGCGTCGATGTCTACCTTCCAGAAGGAACGCAAGTGCTCGCGGGCGAAGGCCAAACTGCAATCGCAGGCGAGACGGTACTGGCGGATCTGACCGCCCGCAGTACTCAACCAGCGTTCCGCCGCGCCTGACCGCGATGTGTTGGTGCCCGCGACTTGCTGCTGCGCCGGCACAACTTCAAGGGAAGGCAAGCGGGCGGATGGCGGTTTAGATTGTTCTGCACCGCACGACTTTTGTCGGCAAAAAAGCGCTTGCAGGCGACCAGAATCGACGCCACATCTATAATTCAATGAGACTTAATCCATGAGCAAAATCAATGCGGTCTGCGTCTATTGCGGATCGAGTGCGGGGACCGAGCCGGCGTTTGGCGAGGCGGCCGGCTGCCTCGGTAGAATTTTCGCCGAAAACGGTGTGCGGCTCATCTATGGCGGCGGTTCAGTCGGGCTGATGGGCATACTCGCCGACGCCGTGCTTGCGCATGGCGGCAAGGCAACCGGAATAATTCCCGACTTTCTCACCCAGCGCGAACGACCGCGGCGGCTCGGTCAAGATTTGATCGTCACTCGCGACATGCACGAGCGCAAACGCACCATGTTCGAACGAGCCGATGCTTTTGTCGCTTTGCCAGGCGGTATCGGCACGCTGGAGGAATTGGTCGAACAGCTCACCTGGGCCCAGCTCGGCCGGCATCGCAAGCCGATCTTGATCGCAAATATCGACGGTTACTGGGACCCGCTACTGACCCTGGTGGCCCATATGCGTGAGCGGGAATTCGTGCCCGATTCCCTTGCGGTAAATTTTCTTGTAGCCGAGCGCGTAGAAGATATTTTGCCGACGTTACAAGAGGCCGTGCGCGGTCGCGTCGAGGCGGAAGAGCCGATGGCGATTCCGGCCGAGCGGATGTGAGCTTTGGCTTACTTCCCGGCCTCCTCGCGCAAGAACGTCACGGCCTCGATGCGATTGCCGTCGGGGTCGCGAATGAAGGCCGCATAGTAGCTGTCGTGATATTCTGCGCGCAGCCCCGGAGCGCCGTCCGAGGTGCCACCAGACTTCAGTGCAGCCGCATGGAAGTCCTCGACCGCGCGGCTATCGGTAGCGCGCAAGCAGATATGAACGCCACTGTCATTCGCCACGCAGTCCATCGCCGCGCGGCGGCTGATCCAGAACTCAGGATATTTCTTGCCGAAACCGATTGCCGCATTAGGCCATTCGCGTAATTTGCGCATCCCGAGCGGCGTCAGCAGCGCGGTGTAGAATGTCTCCGCGCTGGCAAGATCGCGCACAGCGATGGAGACGTGATCGATCATGCGAGCCTCCCGATCCCTGCTCGCCGGCGAGAGCAGTTTTCAATTACGCCGGCGCGCCTGATTTCACGAGTTTATAGACGACGGAATCCATCAGCGCTTGGAACGACGCATCGATAATATTGGCGGAGACGCCGACCGTTCTCCAGTGATCCCCAGTCTCATCCGTACTTTCAATCAGAACACGGGTGACGGCTTGAGTGCCGCCGTTGAGAATGCGGACCCGATAATCGGTCAATGTAAGTCCGGTAATGTAACTCTGGTATTTGCCGAGATCCTTGCGCAGCGCGAGGTCGAGCGCGTTCACCGGTCCTATTCCTTCGGCAACCGAAATCAGCTCTTCGTCGCCAATCTTCAGCTTGACCACAGCCTGGCTCACTGTCACACGCTGGCCTTTGGCATTGTTGCGTTGCTCTACATTGACGTCGAATTTCTCGACATCGAAGTAATGTGGGACCTGACCGAGCATACGCCGCGCCAGAAGTTCGAATGAAGCATCGGCGGCCTCGTAGGCGTAGCCGATCGCTTCGCGTTCCTTGACCTCGTCGAGAAGCCGCATCACCCGCGCGTCGTCCTTGTCGAGCGCAATCCCGATGCGCTCGAGCTCCGCCAGCACGTTCGAGCGGCCGGATTGATCCGAGACGAGAAGCTTGCGTTTGTTTCCGACACGTTCGGGCGTGACATGCTCATAGGTCTTCGGCTCCTTGACGATTGCCGAGGCATGGATGCCGGCTTTGGTGGCAAAGGCGCTTTCGCCTACATAAGGCGCATGACGGTCGGGCGCGCGGTTGAGCAATTCATCGAGCCCGTGCGAGATGCGAGCGACGCGTCCGAGTGCTTCGTCGCTAACGCCGATCTCGAACTTGTCGGCATATTCGGGCTTAAGCTTCAGCGTCGGGATGATCGAGACCAGATTGGCATTGCCGCAGCGCTCGCCGAGCCCATTCAGCGTCCCTTGAATTTGACGCGCCCCGGCGCGGACCGCCGCGAAACTGTTAGCCACCGCCTGTTCGGTATCGTTGTGGGCATGGATGCCGACGCGGTCGCCAGGGATCACTTTGCAAACCTCGCTAACGATGTGCTCGACTTCATGCGGCAGCGTGCCGCCATTGGTGTCGCATAGCACCACCCAGCGCGCGCCTTCGTCATAGGCGGCTTTGGCGCAGGCGAGCGCATAGGCCGGGTTGGCCTTATAGCCATCGAAGAAATGCTCGCAGTCGAGGAGGACCTCACGCCCTTTAGCCTTAGCAGCCCGCACGCTGTCGCGGATTGAAGCAAGATTTTCCTCTTCGGTGGTCTCCAAGGCGACCCGCACATGATAGTCCCATGATTTTGCGACAAAGCAGATCGCATCTGCCTGTGCGTCCAGGAGAGCGACCAAGCCCGGATCATTGGAAGCCGACCGCCCGGGACGACGCGTCATGCCGAAAGCGGTGAGCCGCGCGCGCACGGGGCGGCGCTCGGCGAAAAAGTTCGTGTCGATCGGATTGGCGCCCGGATAACCGGCTTCGACATAGTCGATGCCGAGTTCGTCCAGCATATGCGCGATTGCCAGCTTGTCGGCGAGCGTGAAATCGACGCCGTTCGTCTGCGCGCCGTCGCGCAGCGTGGTATCGAATAAATAGAGCCGTTCGCGCGCCGAGTTCTTAGCCATAATGCTAACCGCGATAAAGCCGATAGATCGTGTACAGCGACACGACGACCGCCGCGGCGATTACCGCGTATTTGAGAATGAGATAATACAGCCAATGTCGAGGAAACGGAGTGTCCGGGCGTTTCATGAGCGCCTCCCCTGCCCGCCAAGCGGCTTAGTCATCGTCGTGTTGGCCAGCCATTCGCCGCCAGCCGATACCGTATTGCGGCTTTGCGCCGCGTAGCCACGCCTTTCGAAAAACCCGCGGGCCGAGTCGCTGGCATCGACGCTAATTTCTTTGCTGCCGCGCGCCCCGGCGAGCTTCTCCAGCGCGTCACAGAGCATGGCGCCAGCGCCTTGCCCAGAAGCGGCAGGATGCACGTAGAGCATGTCAATGCGCCTGTTGTCGGCGAGCGAGGCGAAGCCGACCGCCGCGCCGCCATAGGTCGCCACCAGCGTAAGCTCGTTCGCCAGTTTGGCGCCGAAGCTTTCCTCGTCATCGGCGACGGAAGCCCAGGCTTCCTGCTGCGCCTCGCTGTAATCGTCGGTGGCCAATTCCTCAACGGCGGCGCGGAAGATCTCGGCCAGTAATGGCGCGTCGGTCGGCAGCATCGGCCGCATGGCCAGTTGCGGCAGCGGGCGCGGATTCATCGCGCGATCTCCCAGGTGGTGCCGTCTTTGGCGTCTTTCACGACTACGCCCATTTTGGCGAGCTCATCGCGGATGCGATCGGATTCCCGAAAGTTTTTTGCCTGGCGCGCTGCGTTACGTGCAGCGATAAGCGCCGTCACTTTGTCTTGGTCGATGTTGACCGCTGCGACCCGTAGGCGCGACCATTCGGCGCCGGTGTTCTCCAATAACCCAACTAGTTGCGCACTCGCCTTCAGCGAACTAGCGGCTGCGACGCTGCCCTTGGCAGCTTCAGTGCGTAGTTCATGCAATGAAGCAACAGCTTTCGGCGTGTTTAGATCGTCGGTGAGGGCATCGAGCACGTCCGCGCACAACATTTTCGGCGCTACGCCGCCCATCAGTTCATACCAATGATCCAGCACTCGCTGCGCCACGCGCAGACTATTAGTCGTCCAGTTGAGTGGCTGACGATAGTGGGTTTGCAGCATTGCCAAACGCACCACTTCGCCCGGCCAGTCGCGGAGTAAGTCCCGAATTGTAACGAAGTTGCCGAGCGATTTGGCCATCTTCTCGCCTTCGACCTGAAGGAAGCCATTGTGCACCCAGTAGTTAGCCATGATCGGGGTATGAAACGCGCAACGTGATTGCGCGATTTCGTTTTCATGATGCGGAAATACAAGGTCGATACCGCCGCCATGGATGTCGAACGTCTCGCCCAAATGCTTCCATGACATCGCCGAGCATTCGATGTGCCAGCCAGGGCGGCCGGGTGTCTTGATACCGGCAGGCGACGGCCAAGATGGCTCACCCGGCTTCGACGGTTTCCACAGGACGAAATCCATCGGCGCGCGCTTATATGGCGCCACCTCGACGCGCGCGCCGACAATCATCTCATCGAGCGAGCGTCGCGCTAATTTGCCGTAATCCGGCATGGTCGCGACACTGAACAGAATGTGGTCCTGCTCGACATAGGCATTGCCGGATTCGATGAGCCGTCCGATCAGCGTGCGCATCTCAGCGATATGCTCGGTTGCGCGTGGCTCAGCCGACGGCATCAGGCAGCCGAGCGCGGCAACATCCTCGTGGAATTGCCGGTCGGTCGTTTCGGTGACTTTGCGGATCGCCTCGTTCAACGGCAATTGCGGATATTCCTCGGCCGCGCGTGCATTGATCTTGTCATCGACGTCGGTAATGTTGCGAACGTAGGTGACCTGATCGGCGCCATAGATGTGCCGCAACAGGCGGAACAGCACATCGAAAACGATCACCGGCCGCGCATTGCCGATATGGGCGAAGTCGTAGACCGTCGGGCCGCAGACATACATGCGCACGTTCGCCGGATCGAGCGGCCTGAAAATGCGCTTGTCGCGGCTTAAGGTATCGTAGAGCTTCAGCTCCATAACGAATTAACCTGCATGCTTCGGCGCGGTCGCAATCCCGGCCCAACAGGGTGCGCACGTCCTTGGCCTGCTGGCCGGGCGTGTCTGGGTCTCGATGATGAGAAAAGACGGCCGCAGCCAGCGTTGGGACGCTAGCAAATAATCTCCCGGCAGATGCCGCAGATGGGGCGACCGTTCATGCGTCGCACAATGGTCGAGGCGGCGCATCGCGTCAAGGCCCCCTCCTCTATCGAAGTCTTTTGGATCGCGCCGTTTAAAGAAAGTTTAACCCTGCCGTCGCATGGTCAGATGTGTGACCGGCAGACGGGTGTTGCCCTGACTCGGTCGCGTTGTGCTTGGGGGCACCATGCGTTTTTGCGCCGCCGCGGCTTGCATCGCAATTTTGCTTCTCGGTGGCACCGCTCAGGCGGAACGACGCATGTTCATCATCGCCAATCAGGCCGACGATTATGGTGTCGACCGCTGCCTGATCTCCAATGCCAGTTGCGGCACGACCGTGGCCAACGCTTACTGCCATTCTCATGAATACGCGCAGGCGCTTTCGTTCCGAAAGGTCGGCCATGAGGATATTGCCGGCGCTATTTCGGCAGATGAAGGCAGCTCATGCACCAGAAGCCGTTGCGCAACCTTCGTCGCAATCGAGTGCGGCCGATAAATTCGGGTTCCCAACCAAGTCGCGGCAATAGGCAAGACATTTAGCTCGAGGCTTTTCGTTCCCTAAAGCGCCCCCCGCTCGGTCCAATAGAAAGACCGGAAGGCCTGGATTGTATCTCTCGTCCAGCCGGAGGCGGGTCATCGGCCACCGGCCGCAACGTCGTTGCCTGGACCGATAACTTCGTCCATGTTCGCGCAATGAGCGGCCAGAATGCTATCCGCAATGACGTCCGGAACAGATCGAACGCGGCGATGGGCGGCCAACATGCGCCGCTGAAGCTTGAACAATTCCTGCCTAACCGACTGAACGTGGTGGCGACCCTGGTCTCGCAAGCGCTCTCGCGTGTTTACGCCAGCCGCTATCGCATCGGGGTGGCGGAATGGCGTGTGCTGGTGACGCTAGGACAGTTTGGGATTCTTACCGGGAAGACGATTAGCGCACACACCCATATGCACAAGACTAAAGTGTCGCGTGCGGTAGCGCCGCTGGAGAAACGCAAACTGCTGACACGGCGCACAAACCGCGCCGATATGCGCGAATCCCTTCTTTCGCTTACCCCCTCCGGACGGACAATCTATGAAGAGCTGGCGCCGCACGCGCTTGATTTCGCCCGTCGGCTCACTGACATTCTGACCCCGGCCGACTACGACGCATTTCATCGCGCCTTGGCGCAGATTACGCGACGCTCGGCTGAGCTCATCGCCGAAGCTGTCGAACTCGACAGCGCCATGGGGGAAATGTGAAGCTTTATTCCTTTTTCCGTTCTTCCGCAGCATATCGCGTGCGCATAGCCCTTAATCTCAAGGGCATCAGCTACGAGACATTGGCGGTTCACCTGGTCAAGGACGGCGGTCACAATAAGTTGCCGGAATTTCGAGCGATTAATCCGCAGATGCGCGTGCCGGTACTGGTTACTTCTGAAGACAAGGTACTGATCCAATCGCTTGCCATCATCGAATACCTCGATGAAACAAATCCGCAGCCGCCGCTGCTGCCGAAAGACCCGATCGCTCGTGCCCGTGTCCGCGCGCTCGCCGAGTTGATCGCCTGCGATATCCACCCGCTCAACAATACCTCGCCGCTTCGCTATCTGAAAAACACTATGGGCCAGGAGCAGAGTGCGATCGATGCCTGGTACCATCATTGGATCATCACCGGCTTCGAAGCGCTCGAACAATTGCTCGCGCCTGGACCGTATGCGTGCGGCCGCACATTAACCATTGCCGACGTCTGCCTTGTGCCGCAGGTTTCCAATGCCAGGCGGCTGAAAGTACCGCTCGACCGATTCCCAAAAATCGTCGCCGTCGACCGCGCCTGTCTAGCACTTCCCGCTTTCGATCGCGCGCGTCCGGAAAACCAGCCCGATGCTGAATGACACGATGGAACATCCACACTTTAGTCGCCATTGCGGCGCTTGATCCGCGGCCGCACAGAGGGACTGGGGCAATCATGCTCGGGCGCTTGCAAACTCTCATCAGAGCTGGGCTCAAAAACCGGCGGCGGGCGGGCTTGCTCGTCGCTGCCATGCTCATCCCGGCTGCGGCCGGGGCCCAGGGTCTTTCATCAGGTCCTTTGTCCGCCCCGCCGCGACAGCCGGTCGTAAATGCGCCGCCGAGCGCGGCAGCATCATCGAACCCGATTTGCGTGCGGCTCGAGAGCCAGCTTGCCGCTTTGAACCAGGGCGCAGGCGACCCGGCGCGAGCCGACCAGATCAGGCGGACCGAAGATGCCATCGCCAAACAGCAAGGCGATCTCGACCGCACCGTCGCGCAGGCGCACAAAGCCGGCTGCGCCGGCCAGGGGTTTTTCGCGTTGTTCTCGGCGTTCTCGCCGCAGTGCGGCCCGATTACCTCGCAGATTCAGCAGATGCGCGGCAGTCTCGACCGGATGATCAGCGATCTCGAGCAACTCAAGAACGGTAATACCGGCCAGGAGGGCCAGCGTCGCGCGTTAATCGGACAGCTGGCGCAAAACAATTGTGGCGCGCAGTACACCGCAGCCGCCAATTCATGGGGAGGACCGCAGGGTTTCTTCGACGCCCTCTTCGGCGGCGGTACCATAATCAGTCCAGGCGGCGATGGCGCCCCGTCCGGCACCTATCATACCGTTTGCGTGCGCGCCTGCGACGGTTTCTATTTCCCGATCTCCTATTCCACGGTGCCAAGCCGCTTCGCCGACGATGCGCGCGCCTGCCAGCGGCAATGCCCGGCCGCCGAAGCGGAGTTGTACTCGTTCCGCAATCCCGGCGAGAACATGGAACAGGCGGTGTCGGTCACGGGGCAGCCTTACACCTCGCTGGCGAACGCATTTCGTTATCGTAAGGAGATCATCGCCGGCTGTTCGTGTCGGAGGCCGGGCCAGAGCTGGGCCGAAGCACTCAAGAACGCCGACGACCCGACAACGCTGGAAAGCGGCGACATTGTCGTCACGGATCAGAATGCCAAGGCGCTGTCGCAACCCAAACAGCCGGGCAAGCCGACAAGCGCCACCGCTCCAACACAGCCCGGCACGGTAGTCGCTCCGCCCGCCACACCTGCTAGCCCAATGGCAAGCGCCGGTACTGATGCAAGCAAGCGCAGCGTGCGCACTGTGGGCCCGCCGTTTTTGCCGTCGCAGTCGCCGTCGCAATCTTCAGCGCCGGCGCGCTAGCACGCGTTCGCGCAACGCGATCGGGCATTTTGGCTAGAAATCCGACGCGCCGGCCTTCGCCATTGCATTTGAGCTGGCAGCGGCTTTGCTTGTGGTGCGCTCGCGCTCCGCTAGCGGCGTGCCCGGATCGTGGAAGCGATTGACGATCGGATAGCGCCGGTCGCGTCCAAAATTCTTCAGCGTCACTTTCACCCCGGGCGCCGCCTGCCGGCGCTTGTATTCGGCCAGGTAGAGCATCCGCTCCACCTTCATCACCGTCTCGCGGTCGAACCCTGCGGCAACGATGGCAGCCGTGGATTCCTCGTTCTCGACGAGCCGCTCGAGAATTTGATCGAGCACGTCATAGGGCGGCAGCGTGTCCTGATCGGTCTGATTTTCGCGAAGCTCGGCGCTCGGCGCGCGGGTAAGCACGTTTTCCGGGATGACTTTGCCAGCAGGTCCATCCGCGCCGGCCGGTTTCCAGCCATTGCGCAGCCGGGCAAGACGATACACCTCCGTTTTGTAGAGATCCTTTATGGGATTGAAGCCGCCATTCATGTCGCCATAGAGCGTGGCGTAACCGACTGACATCTCCGACTTGTTGCCGGTGGTCACGACCATCAAGCTGAGTTTGTTGGAGACCGCCATCAAGATCGTGCCGCGGGCGCGCGCCTGAAGATTCTCCTCGGTAACGTCTCGCGGCGAGCCGGTGAAGATTTCCGTAAGCGCCGCCTCCAGTCCGTGAACGGCACTTTCGATCGGCACCACGTTGTAACGCACGCCAAGCGCGTGGGCGATCGCGGCGGCATCGTCGAGCGACTGCCGCGAGGTATAGCGAAATGGCAACATGAGGCAGCGCACGCGCTCGCGGCCTAAGGCATCGGCCGCCATCGCCGCACATAGCGCCGAGTCAACGCCGCCTGAAAGACCGATGACGACGCCCTTAAAGCGATTTTTCTCAACATAATCGCGCAGTCCGAGCACGCAGGCGGTGTAGTCAGCCTGATCTGGATCGTCAGGCGGTGCGATCAGTCCCCGCGCGGCGCGCCAGCCACCCGGGGTGCGGGACCATTGGGTCATGACGACCGCTTCTTGGAACGCGGGCAATTGTAAGCTGATCGAGCGGTCGGCATTGAGCCCGAAGGATGCGCCGTCAAAGACCAATTCGTCCTGGCCGCCCACTTGATTGACATAGATCAGCGGCAGGCCGGACTCGGCAACACACTGCACGCTGACATTAAGTCGTACGTCAGCCTTACCGCGCCAGTACGGCGATCCATTCGGCACGACCAGCAGTTCCGCGCCGGTCTCGGCAAGACATTCGACCACGTTCTCGTAGTCGCCCCATTCGGTCCAGGTGTCCTCACAAATCGGCAGGCCAATCCGTACGCCGCGATAGTTGACTGGACCGGGCATTGGTCCGGCGGCAAATACGCGCTTCTCGTCAAACACGCCGTAATTCGGCAGATTGACTTTGAAGCGCATCGCCTCGATGCGTCCGTGCGCGAGCAGCGTGTACGCGTTGTAGAGCTTATCGCCTTCTACCCATGGCGAGCCGATCAGGACCGCGGGCCCGTTATCGGCAGTATCGCGCGCCAGCGCTTCGATTGCGGATCGGCAGGCGGCCTGAAAGGCCGGCTTAAGCACGAGATCTTCCGGTGGATAGCCGGCGATGAACAATTCAGAAAAGGCAACAAGATCGGCGCCGTCGCGGGCGGCCTCCGCGCGCGCCTTGCGCGCACGTTCCAGATTACCGGATATATCTCCGACCGTGGGATTAAGCTGCGCCACGGCAATAGCGAGACGATCGGTCGGGCGCTCATTCATAGGCAAGCTTTAACGCCGGATTATCCTGTCGGGCAACCGGCAAGTCGCCAATATGTTCGTGTGACGAATGGTATCCGCTACAGCGCCGCGACGGCCGGAAATGGCTTCGCCTTGGCTTGGCGTTCCGATTTCAACAGATCGGCTAACAAAAAGGCCAGATCAAGCGACTGTTCGGCGTTCAACCGAGGATCGCAGACCGTGTGATAGCGGTCGTTGAGATCCTCTTCACTGATGGCACGGGCGCCGCCGGTGCATTCGGTCACGTTCTGGCCGGTCATTTCCAAATGCACACCGCCGGCGATCGTGCCTTCGGCCGCGTGAACCTGAAAAAACGCCCGCACCTCCTTGAGGATCTGATCGAACGGGCGGGTCTTATAACCGGTCACCGACGTGATGGTATTGCCGTGCATCGGATCGCACGACCAAACCACATGACGACCTTCGCGCTTGACCGCACGGATGAGCGGCGGCAGCAGATCGGCGGCTTTCTCAGCGCCAACACGGCAAATCAGTGTCAGACGGCCCGACTCGTTGTCGGGATTGAGAATATCGATGAGCCGCAACAACTCATCCGGCTTTTGCGTCGGGCCGGTTTTCAGGCCGAGCGGATTCTTGATACCGCGACAATATTCGATATGGGCATGGTCAGGCTGGCGGGTGCGATCGCCAATCCAGACCATGTGGCCCGAGGTGCAGTACCAGTCGCCGGTCGTGGAATCGACCCGCGTGAAGGACTGCTCGTAGCCCAATAGCAACGCCTCGTGACTAGTGAAGAAATCAGTCGTACGCAGTTCAGTATGCAGGCTCGGATCGACGCCGCAGGCGCGCATGAATCCGAGCGCCTCGGTGATGTGGTTGGCGAGCTCCTGGTAGCGTTTCGATTGGGGGCTGTCCTTCACGAAGGACAACATCCATTGATGCGCGTTCGCTAGATTGGCATACCCGCCAGTGGCAAAGGCGCGCAGCAAATTCAATGTCGCCGCGGATTGGCGATAGGCTTCCAATTGCCGCCGCGGATCGGGCGTGCGCGCTTCCGCCGTGAACTCGGTCCCATTGATGATGTCGCCGCGGTAGACGGGCAGTTCGAGATTGCCGCGTTTCTCGGTCGGCGAGGTCCGCGGCTTGGCGAACTGCCCGGCGATGCGGCCGACCTTCACTACCGGCGAAGCGGCAGCATAGGTGAGCACCACCGCCATTTGCAGGAACAGACGAAAGAAGTCGCGAATGTTGTTGGCGCCGTGCTCGGCGAAGCTCTCCGCACAGTCGCCGCCTTGCAGCAGGAAAGCGTCGCCGGCGGCAACCTGCGCCAGCGCTCTTTTCAGATTACGGGCCTCGCCGGCAAACACCAGCGGCGGGAAACTGGCAAGTTGCGCTTCGACATCGCTGAGCGCCTTGGCGTCGGGATAATCCGGCATCTGCAAAGCAGGCTTGGCCCGCCAGGAATCGGGGCTCCACCGCGTCGCATTCAACCGCCTCGACATATGACTGTCTCCGTATCCCGCGCCTCAAACTGGCCCGTGAACCGGGCCGCCAAAATGCACGGGCTATGGGCTTTGATCCGCGGCTGCCGCCAGCGCCTGACCACCGCGATCGGCGCCCTTATACACGGGCACGTCGAACCGCGACAGTCTTGCTTTTTTGGCTGTCTGTTAACTATTCCGCCGCAGCCCGCGCGTAACTGGCCGATCGCTTGCGCATCGTCACGAGCTCTTCCGCGGCGGTCGGATGCAAGGCCATGGTGGCGTCGAAGTCGGCCTTTTTTGCGCCCATCTTGACCGCGATGGCCGCGATCTGGGCGATTTCAGCTGCGCCCTCGCCGACGACGTGGCAGCCGACGACCCGATCGGATAGGCCATCGACTACGAGCTTCATCAGCACACTCGTGTTGCGGCCCGAGAGCGTCGCCTTCAGCGGTTTAAACATGGCCTTGTAAATATCGGTTTGCGCCAGTCGTTCGCGCGCCTGCGCTTCGCTCCAGCCGACGGTGCCTACTTCTGGATCGGAGAAAACGGCGGTCGGCACATTTGTGTGATCGACCGCCGTCGGCTTGCCGCCGAATACGGTATCGGCGAAGGCATGGCCCTCACGAATGGCAACTGGCGTCAAATTAATCCGGTTCGTCACATCGCCGACGGCGTGGATGTTCTGCGCGCTTGTGCGCGAATATTCATCGACCGCGATGCCACCGTTTTTTGCGATTTCGACGCCGACTTCCTTAAGACCTAATCTTTTGACATTCGGTACACGGCCAGTCGCGAACATGACCTGATCGGCCGGCACTTGATTCCTGCTCGACAGCCGGACTGAAAACTGTCCGCTAGCGTCTTCCACACCTACGACTTTGCAACCGGTGAGTACGCGAATGCCGCGCGCCTCCATTTCCGTCCGCACGTGATGACGAACCTCGTCATCGAAGCCCCGCAAAATATTTTCGCCGCGATAGACCAGCGTCACATGCGAACCGAGCCCGGCGAAGATGCCGGCAAACTCGACCGCGATATAGCCGCCGCCCTGGATCACGACCCGGCGCGGAAAATGGGATAAATGGAACGCCTCATTCGAAGAGATCACGTGTTCGAGACCCGGGATCGGGTCACCAAAGCTCGGGGCCGCGCCGGTGGCGATCAGGACATAATCCGCGCGCACTTGAGGCCCGTCGCTCAGCTGGACTGTATGTAGGTCGATCAGCATGGCTCGGCTCTTGACTACTTTCACGCCGGCCTTCGCTAATGTCGCGCCATACGCAGCTTCGAGCCGCGCGATCTCGCGATCCTTGTTGGCGATTAGCGTCGTCCAGTCGAACGACGACTGCGGCACAGTCCAGCCGTAACCGGCGGCTTCCTCAAATTCCGCATGGAAGCGCGACGCGTAGACCAAAAGCTTCTTGGGCACGCATCCGCGGATCACGCAGGTGCCGCCGAGCCGGTATTCCTCGGCGACCATGACGCGGGCTCCATGTTCGGCGGCGATGCGCGCCGCGCGTACTCCCCCTGACCCACCTCCGATGACAAAGAGATCGACGTCGTACTCGGCCATGCTAGAGATCGTGTCCACGCTTTCTCATCTCGGCGCGCATCTTGTTGATAACGTCCTGGGAAAACTTTTCCGCCCAGGTCCCGGCCATGGCCATGCTTTCGTCGAGCGCCTTGGGTTCCTCGACGATGACCTTCTGGCCAAGCGGGGTTTGATAGAAGCTCAGCAGTTGTTTGAGCTCCTGCTCGTTGAAATGGACGGCATAGATCCGCGCCGCATCATCCAAAAGCTCCTTGGTCCGCGAGTCGTATTCTTTTTGCAGGTTGGCGGCGACCTCGTTCAGGTCCTTGCTCCACATGAAGTTTGTCTGCATGAACATGTCTCTGGTGTTTATCACAACGCCGCGGATGAGCGGCTTGAAGATGTCCTCGACATGTTTCGTTTCCAGGATCTGCCTGGCCAGGAGAAGCGCAGCCGGTGACGGCGCAGGCGAGGCGGCATTCGGCGCGGCGCCTTGGGCGGCGGCAGGCCGAGCCATGCCAGCGACCATAAGCGCGACTAGCGTTGCCATTGCCAAACGTGCGATGGCACGACCAATGTGAATGCGGACGATCATTGGCGCACTTTCCTTTCCTAAATCAGGGCCGCTCGACGAGCCGTACCCCCTCCGGACCGGCGAGGATAGCAGTCTGCGCCAAGCCGATGAACAAGCCGTGCTCCATGACACCGGGCACGTCGGCAAGGCTGCGTGCCAATGCCGGCGGATCGGCGATGCGCTGCAACTGCGCGTCGAGCAGCCAGTGCCCGCCATCCGTGACAAAAGCGTGGCCGCCGCGGTCGCGCCGTAACTGGATTGGACCGGGGCTGCCGGCAGCTGCCGCGGCGGCTTCGGCGGCCAGGCGCGTGGCCTGGGTACCAAAGGGCGTAATCTCGATCGGTAGCGGGAAACGTCCGAGTATCGAAACCCATTTACTGTCATCGGCAATCACGACCATGCGCGCGGAGACGGCGGCAACGATTTTTTCGCGTAGTAAGGCGCCACCGCCGCCCTTAATCAAAGTCAAATCCGGAGCAATCTCGTCGGCGCCGTCGACAGTCAGATCCAGCTCGGGCGTCTCGTCGAGAGTGGTCAGAGGGATGCCCAATTTCTCCGCCAGCGCGCGCGTCGCTTCGGATGTAGGAACAGCAAGCACGTCCAGTCCGGTCCGCACCCGCTCGGCGAGAAGTTCGACGAAATGCGCCGCGGTCGAGCCGGTGCCGAGACCAAGCCGCATCCCCGAGCGGACAAAGTCGACCGCCCGGGCGGCGGCGGCCCGTTTATAGGTATCAGCGCTCATGACAGGCTGTGTATCCGGCTTCGAACTCCGATCCTAGGGCAGTTTGCTCTTGGGCCCCCGCGAATACTGGTATCAATAAGCAATGATGCGCACCATCGTCTTCGATCTCGACGGCACGCTGGTCGATACCGCGCCCGACCTGATTTCGACCCTCAATCTGGTGCTGTCCCGCGAAGGCTTGCCGCCGGTAGGTTACAATCACGCACGCCGGATGATCGGCGGTGGCTCCCGCCGCATGATCGAGCGCGCCTTGATTGCCGAAGGCCACAGCGTGCCGGGCACCGAACTCGATCGCATATTCCGTGGTTTCATTAATCACTACAGTGCCCACCTCGCCGATCGCTCGCGGCCGTTCCCACACCTCGAGACCATGCTCAAGCGGCTTACTGCCAAGGGCTTGCGGCTAGCAGTCTGCACCAACAAGCTCGAACGGCTCGCGGTGCGGCTCCTCGACGCGGTCAAGCTCAGCAACTATTTCGCGGCCATTTGCGGCCAAGATACTTTCGGCATGCAGAAGCCGGACCCACAAATGCTGCGACTGACGATCCGCCGCGCCGGCGGCGAACTGCATCGTGCCGTCATGGTGGGCGATTCCAGAACCGATGTGCGCACGGCACGCCGGCGCGTGCTGCGAATGTGCCGGTCATTGCGGTCGATTTCGGCTATAGCGAAGTATCGGTCGCGACGCTGCACCCCGATCGGGTTATCGGCTCTTTTGCCGAACTGCCGGCCGCACTCGCGGCAGTTGAGCGCAAATATTCGCCCGCTACTGCCACGGCAGCGGCGCCGATTGCCGGCACAGATCAGCATTAGGTGCTTTCGGCTTATGCCGAACATCCTGGACCGTCAGGCCTTTATCCGGCACACTGCACTCCCTATCTGAACGACCATGGAAAGCCTGCAAAACAGCATGCAGAACGGCGTGGAAGCGCGTGTAGAAGCGCTGGAATTGGACCGTGCAGGTGGTCGGCAACCGCTAATCGATCCGTTCGGCCGGGCCATTTCCTATCTGCGTGTTTCGGTAACCGACCGCTGCGATTTTCGTTGTGTGTATTGCATGGCGGAAAACATGTCGTTTCTGCCGAAATCCGAGATTTTGACGCTGGAAGAGCTCGACCGGCTGTGTTCAGCGTTTGTCGCGCGCGGCGTGCGCAAGCTTCGGCTCACCGGCGGTGAACCTCTGGTGCGGCGCGGCATCATGGCTCTCGTGAACTCGTTGTCGCGGCACTTGCCCTCAGGCGACCTCACCGAGCTTACGTTGACCACCAATGGCTCGCAGCTCGAAAAATATGCGCACGATCTGCGCGCCGCTGGTATCCGTCGGATCAACGTCTCCCTCGACACGCTAGATGCGCAAAAATTCGCAGCCATCACCCGCTGGGGATCGCTGGACAAGGTGCTTGCCGGAATCGACGCCGCGCAGGCCTGCGGGTTGCAGGTCAAGATCAACGCCGTGGCCCTTAAGGGCGTCAACGAGGACGAGTTTCCACAGCTCATAGAGTGGGCGCATGGCCGCGGCATGGATTTGACGCTAATTGAGGTGATGCCGCTTGGCGAAATCGGCGAAGGCCGGCTCGACCAGTATCTGCCGCTGTCGTTGGTGCGTGCGCATCTGAATGAGCGTTATCGGCTCGAGGAGATCGACTATCGGACCGGTGGACCGGCGCGTTATGCGCGCGTAGCGGAAACTGGTGGCCGGCTCGGCTTTATCACCCCGCTGACACATAACTTCTGCGAGTCCTGCAATCGGGTGCGGGTCACCTGCAGCGGCACGCTGTACATGTGTCTAGGCCAGGAGGACGCCGCCGACCTTCGCAAACCGTTGCGCGCCTCCGAGGCCGACGACCTGCTCCTGGCTGCCATCGACGAGGCGATCGGCCGCAAACCCAAAGGCCATGACTTTGTCATTGATCGCCGCCACCGCCGCCCCGCCCTGGCCCGCCACATGAGCGTGACCGGCGGCTGATCGACCCCCTTAGTTATATCGTGCAAGTGCTAACGGTTCGGGAGCGCCCGCAGAACCAAAGCTGCAGCTTGAAATTCGGCGAAGCGATCGGCCCGGCGCCGCAACGCGATCTCGTCTCTGCCCCACTGTTCCATATTCCAATCTTCGTCGACATGCGCCGCCCGCCAACCCTGCTCGTCCGACACCGCGGCATGCAATAGTGCCAGCGCGATCAAGGCCGAGCCGGTTAGCGTCGTTGCGGCATGAACTGCGCCGAGCCGCCACTCATCCTGCGGCAGTACGGCGCCGGCGGCGCTCAAAGCCGCGGCGGGTTGGGCGACGTGAACGACACCGCTAGCGAGCTTGAAATGCGCGCCGAGCGCATCACGCGCCCAAGCCAGAATCGGATCCCAAAGCTGTGCCTGGCGGGCGCGCAGCCCGGTCGGCAATTCGGCTCGATACAACACGAGATCAGAGGCAAGATATTTTCGGACCTCGGCCGCGACTTCCTCACGCGACGCGGCAACACCGTCGATTATCGTATTAGCAAGCCGCGTCAGCGGCATGTTCACCGGCTCGATGTGCTCGCGTTGGCCCGCCCATTCCTCCGCCAAGCCATTTGCGAGGTCTGCCACCGGGGCCGCGAGCAGTCGTCGGCCGGGCGTGCGCACCGGTTTGCCGTCAAGCTCAATCGCATACCCGCTCTCGCCGGCGGCAATTGTCACTGTCTGGTAGAAGCGACGACGACGCGGCGGCCCCACGGCACGGCGCACCACCTCTAATGGACTGCCCGCTTGATTACCTTCCACCGGTTTCGACATGTGAAACAATTAACCTGTTTTCTCAAGGTCTTATCGTATGAGGCCAGCCGTTGCGGCGTATTGCCCCGCCGCCAATTGAAGCAATGCCACAATCGCGCTTTTGTTAAGGACCGGCGACCACAAAACCTTGTTATACCAAGTACAAACCATGGAAATTCGTAGGCCTCTCGACTAGTATCCGCCGCCGGAATCGGCGACCGGACCGCCCAGGGAAAGCCGCGCAGCAGCGTGCGTACCGCCGGACAAGAGCGGAAGCTGCGTGCATGAGGAATTGATGAAACCGACCGACATTTCGGCACCGGATTACTTCCACAAAGTGGTGGACTGCCAGTGGGCCTGCCCGGCCCATACCCCCGTTCCCGAATACATCCGCTTGATCGCCGCCGGGCGGTACAGCGACGCCTATATGATCAACTGGCACTCCAATGTGTTTCCGGGGATTCTAGGGCGCACCTGCGACCGGCCCTGCGAACCGGCCTGCCGACGCGGGCGGGTCGAGAAAGAACCGGTGGCGATTTGCCGGCTCAAGCGCGTTGCCGCTGATTTCAAGGATGACATCCGGGCGCGGCTGCCGAAGCGGGCGACACAGACGAACGGCAAGCGGATTGCGCTGGTCGGCGGCGGCCCCGCCTCATTGACTGTGGCGCGTGATCTCGCGCCCATGGGCTATGAGTGCGTCATTTTCGACCAAGATCCGCAATCCGGCGGGATGATGCGCACACAGATTCCCAAATTCCGCCTCCCCGAAACAGTGCTCGACGAGGAATGCCAGTACATCCTCGACCTCGGCATTGAATTTGCCGGCGGCAAGCGCGTCGACAGTCTCAAAGCGCTGCTCGCCCAGAACTATGACGCGATCTTTGTTGGCTGCGGCGCGCCGCGCGGGCGCGACCTTGACATTCCCGGCCGCAAGGAAGCTGCCAAGAACATCCACATCGGCATCGATTGGCTGTCGAGCGTCTCGTTCGGCCATATCGACCGCATCGGTAAGCGTGTGATCGTGTTGGGCGGCGGCAACACCGCTATGGATTGCTGCCGCTCGTCGCGCCGGCTCGGCGGCGAGGACGTTAAGGTGATCGTGCGCTCCGGCTTCGAAGAGATGAAAGCGTCCCCCTGGGAGAAGGAGGACGCGATCCATGAAGACATTCCGATTTTCAATTATCTAGTGCCGAAGGAATTCACCCACGATCATGGCAAGCTGACCGGCGTAACGTTCGAGAAGGTCAATGCGGTGCGCGATGCCAAAGGCCGCCGCGAGCTCGTCCCGACCGGCGAACCCGATCAGCACTTTGCCTGCGACGACGTTCTGGTCGCGGTCGGACAGGAGAACGCGTTCCCGTGGATTGAGCGCGATTGCGGCATCGAGTTCGACAAATGGGACATGCCGAAAGTCGATCCCAAAACCATGGGCTCGACGCACCCGAGAGTGTTCTTCGGTGGCGATGCCGCGTTCGGTCCCAAGAACATCATCTGGGCGGTCGCGCACGGTCACGAAGCTGCGATCTCAATCGACCGGCTGTGCTGCGACGAGGACGTCAATGTGCGTTCGTCCCCGCAGGTCGCCGTGACAAGCCAGAAGATGGGCATCCACGAATGGAGCTACGACAACGAGATCACGCTCGATAAGCGCTTTCGGGTACCGCATCGCGACAAGGTGATCTCGCTCCGCGATATCAAGGCAGAGGTCGAGCTCGGCTATGACCCCGATTTGGCGCTGAAAGAGGCCGAACGCTGCCTCAACTGCGACGTGCAAACCGTATTTACCGGCCAGCTCTGCATCGAATGCGATGCCTGTGTCGACATTTGTCCGATGGACTGCATCACGTTTACCGAGAACGGCGAGGAGCCCGAGCTGCGCGGCCGTCTTAAGGCCCCGGCAAAGAATCTCGGTCAGGATCTCTATGTCGGTAACGACCTGAAAACCGGCCGTATCATGGTGAAGGATGAAGATGTCTGCCTGCACTGTGGCCTTTGCGCGGAGCGCTGCCCAACCGGTGCATGGGACATGCAGAAATACCTGATCGACATGACTCACGCGGAACAAGCATGCCAATTCAAAGCGTAAACGACTTCGTCGTCCGGTTCGCGAACGTCAACGGGTCGGGTTCCGCGAGCGCCAACGAATTGTTCGCGCGCGCAGTGCTGCGGATGGGCGTGCCGGTTGCGCCGCGGAACATCTTTCCTTCAAATATCCAAGGTCTGCCGACCTGGTACGAAGTGCGCATTTCGCAGGCCGGCCATCTCGGCGCACGCGGCGGCACCGATCTCATGGTCGCCATGAACCCGCAGACTTGGGACAAAGACGTCGCCGGCATCGAGCCTGGCGGCTATCTGCTTTACGACTCCACCAAGCCGATGCCAAAGACTAAATTCCGCGACGATATTACCGTCATCGGGATACCTCTCACTGCGATCTGCAATCGCGAATATAGCGATCCGCGCCAGCGGCAATTGTTCAAGAACATCATCTATCTCGGCGCGCTCGCGGCACTGCTCGACATGGATGTCGGCGAAATCGAGAAGCTCATTGCCGAGCAGTACAAAGGCAAGGAAAAACTGTTCGACGCCAACAAGCACGCGCTCCATCTGGGCCGTGACTGGGTGATGATGAATATGGAGCACCCGATCGGGCTGCGCGTTAAGCGCGCCGACGCGGTCGGCGAACGGATCTTTATCGAAGGCAATTCGGCCGCCGCGCTCGGTGCGGTTTATGGTGGAGCCACGGTGTGCGCCTGGTATCCGATCACGCCATCCTCCTCGCTCGCTGAGGCTTTCATCCGCCATTGCAACCGGCTGCGCGTCGAGCGCGCAAACAAGCAGAACAAGTTCGCCGTCGTTCAGGCCGAGGACGAGCTTGCTTCGATCGGAATCGTCATCGGCGCCTCCTGGAATGGGGCGCGCGCCTTTACGGCGACATCGGGCCCGGGGATCTCCTTGATGCAGGAATTTCTCGGGCTTGCTTATTTTGCGGAAATACCCGCGGTCGTATTCGACGTTCAGCGTGCGGGGCCCTCCACCGGAATGCCGACTCGCACGCAGCAGACCGACATCATCTCTTGCGCCTATGCTTCCCACGGCGACACCAAGCACGTTCTGTTGTTCCCGGAAGATCCGGCCGAGACATTCGACTTTGGCGCGACCGCATTCGATCTCGCCGATCGTTTGCAGACGCCGGTCTTTGTGATGATTGACCTCGACATCGGGATGAATCACCGGCTGTGCCGGCCGCTTACCTGGGACGACAGCCGCAAATACGACCGCGGCAAGGTGATGACCGCGGCGGCGCTCGAAGCCGGCAAGGATTTCGGCCGCTATCTCGACGTCGATGGTGACGGTATTCCCTACCGCACCTATCCGGGCACACATCCAACCAAGGGCTCGTTCTTTACCCGCGGCACTTCGCGCGACCGTTATGCCCGCTATACCGAGGAAGGCCCGGCCTATGCCGACAACATGCAGCGACTGTTGCGGAAATTCGAGACTGCCAAAGACCTCGTGCCCCGGCCACTACAGGCCAATGCCGACAAACCGACCAAATATGGCGTGATCTATTTTGGCTCGACTTCGCCGGCTATGGACGAGGCAATCGAGATGCTCGAAGTGAACGGGCAATGTCTCGACCGGCTGCGCGTGCGCGCCTTCCCATTCCATTCAAGCGTAACGAGTTTCATCGCCGAGCATGACTTCATCTTCGTCGTCGAGCAAAACCGTGACGCCCAGCTTCGCTCGCTGATCGTCAACGAATGCGGGATCGACCCGGTCCGGCTGGTGCCGATCCTGCATTATGACGGCACGCCGATAACCGCTCGGTTTATTGCGCGGGCCATCGGCGAGCACCTCGACGCCCTGAAAATCACACCTTTGCGGAAGGTAGTATCGTGACCTACGTCGTTAAGCCGAAATTCCATCATCCCGAACTGCCGAAGAACGAGCTCGGCTATACGCATCGCGACTACGAGGGTAAAATCTCGACGCTGTGCGCCGGCTGCGGACATGACTCGATAACCGCGTCGATCATCGAAGCGTGTTTCGAGTTGTCGATTGAGCCGCATCGGGTGGCGAAGATTTCCGGAATCGGCTGCTCGTCAAAAACGCCGGACTATTTCCTCGGCAATTCACACGGCTTTAATTCGGTGCACGGTCGCATGCCATCAGTGCTCACCGGCGCCAATCTCGCCAACCGCGATCTGATCTATCTCGGCGTTTCTGGTGACGGCGATTCCGCATCGATCGGGCTCGGCCAATTCGCGCATTGCATGCGCCGCGGCGTTAACATGGCCTATGTGGTTGAAAACAATGGTGTTTACGGCCTTACCAAAGGCCAGTTTTCCGCTACTGCCGACCGCGGTTCGAAATCCAAGCGCGGCGTCACAAATACCGACAATGCCATCGACATGGTCGGTCTCGCCTTGCAACTCGGTGCGAGCTTTGTAGCGCGTTCATTTTCGGGCGATAAGAAGCAACTGGTGCCAATCATCAAAGCCGCGATCGAGCATCGCGGCGCGGCATTTATCGATGTGATTTCGCCGTGTGTTGCCTTTAACAATCACACCGGCTCCACCAAAAGTTTTGATTACGTGCGCGAGCACAATGAAGCGGTAAATTTCCTCGACTTCATGACCACACGACCCCCAATCCACGTCGATTACGCGCCGGGCACTGTGGAGATGGTCGAGCAGCACGACGGCACGGTGCTGGCGCTGCGCAAACTCAATGCCGAATATGACGTGCATGATCGGCTCGCCGCGATGAATTTTACTGCACATCATGCCTCGCAAGGCCAGATCGTAACCGGGTTACTTTACGTCGAGCAGGACGCGGCAGATCTGCACAGCCATCTCAATACGGTCGAAGCACCGCTCAATTCGCTCGGTGAAAAAGAGCTATGCCCCGGTTCGGCAGCGCTCGATGCGCTCAATGCCAGCCTGCGGTGACGGTCCTCACTACCGAATCGTCAGTTCGACCAACTCTCCCGCCCTAATCCGCCGGCGCATCTTCGATCGGATCGTAGCGTTTGGCGTCGAGTCCGAGCAGATTCCACGACTGCTGCATATGCTGCGGCAGTGGGGCAGTGACATCGATCACGCCACCGCGGGGATGCGGCACGGCGATCCGGCGCGCCAATAGATGCAGCCGGTTCTGCATGCCGCCGGGAAGCTGCCAATTTTCGCGCGCGAAATATTTGCTGTCACCGACGATCGGATGGCCAATGTGCGTCATATGTGCGCGCAGCTGATGGGTACGCCCGGTCATCGGTTTGAGGGATAGCCAAGCAAGCGCCGGACCTGCTGTTTCGACCACAGCGTAATAGGTGACGGCGTGACTCGCGCCCTCCTCGCCATGGCGAGCGATACGCATGACCGAATCCTCGTCACGTTGCTCCTTAGCCAGGAATGTTGAGATGCGACCCTGGTGAGGTTTCGGAACACCAGCAACCAGCGCCCAATAAATCTTGCGTGCCGAGCGCGAGCGGAAGGACTTCGCCAACGCCGCCGCCGCCATCCGCGTTTTGGCGACAAGGAGACACCCAGCGGTGTCCTTGTCGAGCCGATGGACAAGTCGCGGACGCTGCCCCTGCGCGTCGCGCAACACCTCCAACATGCCGTCGATGTGCCGTGTTGTCCCGGAGCCCCCCTGCACGGCAAGGCCTAGCGGCTTGTTGAGCACCAGGACGTCGTCATCTTCGTACAATGTGATCGATTTGAGAAGGTGGCGGGTGTTATCACCATCCGCGTCGCCGAGGGCAGCGGCTGGCGACGCCTCAAGTCGCAGCGGGGGAATTCGCACATTCTGCCCGGCCTCAAGCCGGCTGCCCGCGTCTACGCGTTTGCCGTTCACCCGCACCTCGCCTTTGCGGATCACTCGCTGGATGCGCGCGAAGCTGAGGGTCGGGAATTGCACTTGCAGAAACCGGTCAACTCGCATGCCGTTTTCATCGGCACCGATCGTGACATTTTGCACGCCGCTTCGTGCACCCCCCTCTCCCCGGCGAGTGACAGCGTCGGCCGCTTTTCCGTCATCCCGAGGTGCGCGCGAAGGACGTGCTTCGAACGATGAACGGACCGGGCCGTCGCTTTTCGAGTGTCGCTTCGTGGCCGCAGGGTGACGGCGAAAATTAGGGAAAGCGTGACGCGGCCCGGCAATCTGTTTGCCGCCGCCGGGCTGGCGCGGTCCGCGATTGCCTTTCAAGAGCCGCTCCGCTCTTTACGCAGCCGCGCCCAGTATTCGAGCCGCTTTTTGATCTCGCGCTCGAAGCCGCGTTCCGCCGGGTCGTAGAATTGACGCCGGCCGAGCGCCTCCGGGAAGTAACCTTGCCCGGAGAAGGCATCCGGCGCGTCGTGATCGTATTCGTAGCCCGCGCCGTAGCCTTCATCACGCATGAGGCCCGTTGGCGCATTGAGGATGTGCTTGGGCGGCAACAGCGAGCCGCCCTCTTTGACCGTCCGCATCGCTTCGCCAAACGCCGCATAGGCGGCATTAGACTTCGGCGCGGTGGCGACATAGATCACTGCCTGTGCGATGGCGAGCTCGCCTTCCGGACTGCCGAGAAAGTCGTAAGCATCTTTCGCCGCATTGGCGACGACGAGCGCCTGCGGATCGGCAAGACCGACGTCTTCGACCGCCATTCGCACGATCCGGCGCGCTAGATAAAGCGGATCTTCACCGGCATCGAGCATGCGGCAGAGATAGTAGAGCGCCGCGTCGGGGTCGGAGCCACGCACCGATTTATGCAGTGCGCTGATCAGATTGTAGTGGCCGTCCTGCGATTTGTCGTAGATCGGTGCGCGGCGCTGAACGATGTCTTGTAGCGCCGCAGCGTCGAATGTTTCGTCGCCGCGCGCGGCACGCCAGATCTCCTCTGCGAGCGTCAGCGCGGCTCGGCCATCGCCATCCGCCATCCGAATCAACAAGCCGCGCGCCTCGGCATCGAGTGGCAATTTCTTACCCTCGATTGTTTCGGCCCGGACGAGGAGCTTCTCGATCGCCGCGGCATCGAGCGGCTTGAAGACGAGAACACGCGCGCGAGAGAGGAGCGGCGCGATTAATTCAAAAGATGGATTTTCGGTCGTTGCGCCGACGAGTACGATGGTGCCGTCCTCCATCACCGGCAAAAAAGAATCTTGTTGCGCGCGATTGAAGCGGTGAATCTCATCGACGAACAGGAGTGTGCCTTGCCCGGTCTCACGCCGCAGCCGCGCCGCATCGAAGACCTTCTTCAAGTCGGCGACGCCGGAGAAGATCGCCGAGATTTGCTCGAAATAAAGCTCAGTCGCTCGCGCGAGCAGCCGCGCCACTGTTGTCTTGCCGGTTCCGGGCGGGCCCCAGAAGATGAGCGAGCCGAGCGAGCGAGCCTCGAGCATGCGCGTGAGCGCACCGTCCGACCCAAGCAGACGATTCTGGCCAACGACATCGCGCAGAGTGTCCGGACGCAGCTTGTCGGCCAGCGGCCGCGGCGCAGTCCGATCAAGGCCGGCAGCGGTGAATAGGCTTTGCGTCTTAGATTTGGGACGTTGGCTCATCCGCAATTATTACCAGAGGTCATGCCCGGCACCCGGGTCCCACCTTTGGCGGGCCCAAGTGTAAACTTTATGCTGGGTATTCACGTCTTTCTGTCTCAGTAAAAATAAAGTCGTGGATGGCCAGGACAAGCCCGGCCATAACAGGCAGATCACAGCTCACCCGCTGAACACCACCGATATCTGCTGGCCGCCGCGCAGGATGGTGATCCGCCATTGCCGACCACCAGCACTCGTGACGCGCTCAAGGTCGGCGGGTCTGCCGATCTTCTGATTATTGACAGTCATCACTACGTCGCCCTTCTGGAAGCCAACCGACTGCGCCGCCGAGCCGTCCGCGACCTCGGTGATGACGACGCCCTCGGTCTGCGCATCGAGGCGAAGTTCATCGGCTAAGGCCGGCGATAGGTTCGCAACCGTTGCGCCACTAAACGGGGAGCGGGTTTTGATCTGCACTTCCTGGCGTGGGGTATCCGGCAAGCCTTGCAGCGTGATCGGCAGCACCATAGAGCGGCCCTGGCGGAGGATCCCGAGCTGGGCGGTACCGCCCAGGGGCTTGGTGGCGAAGCGATAGCCGAACGCGTTCGGGTCATCGACCGCTGCACCGTCGATGCTGACGATGAGATCGCCGGCCTTGAGGCCAGCCTTGGCCGCAGGGCCATCGGGAACCACGCTGGCGATGAGCGCGCCGGTCGGCCGCTGCAATCCAAGACTGTCGGCAATGTCCGCCGTTACGGCTTGGAGCTTGGCGCCGAGCCACGGCCGCTTAACCGCACCGTTGCCACCCTCCGCGGAAGCGACCACGAAGCGGACCATGTTCGAGGGGACGGCGAAGCCGATGCCTTGCGATCCGCCCGAGCGCGAATAGATTGCCGAATTGATACCAACCAGCCGCCCCGCCATATCGACGAGGGCGCCACCGGAATTACCGGGATTAATGGCCGCATCAGTTTGGATGAAGAATTGATAGTCACTGATGCCGACCTGAGTCCGCGCCACGGCCGATACGATGCCATGAGTTACGGTCTGACCCACCCCGAACGGGTCGCCGATTGCCAATACGAGGTCGCCGACCGCAATCTCATCGGAATCGGCAAATTCCAGCGTCGGAAAGTGCTCCTTCGCGCTTTTCAGGCGCAGCACTGCAAGATCGCTGCGCTGATCCTTGAGCACAATATCGGCTTCAAATTCGCGCTTGTCTGCAAGCGCGACCTTCACCTGGCTTGCGCCTTCAATGACGTGATAGTTGGTAACGATAAGCCCGGCCGAGTCGAGGATCACGCCCGAGCCGAGCGCACGCTCGACCTGCTCACGCGGAACGGCACCAAAGAACTGCCGAAAGAATGGATCAGCCAAAAACGGATTGTTATTGGCGACAATCCGCGCCGCATACACATTGACGACCGCTGGCGCAACGCGCTTGACCACGGGGGCGAAGGAAAGCTCAAGCTGACCGGCCGACGTCGGCACCTGCCGCTGTTGCGCAGCGCTATGCTGCACGCCAAGCGTCACGAAGCAAAGCGCAGCAAGCAAAACCGGAATGCGTGATAGCGGCATGAGCATCCTCGATCAGTACGCCCACATCGCGGCGCCGGACCGAGGTTGTAACAGGGCGGCGACGCCGCTCATCGTTCTGTCAATTCAGGCGGGCGCGGCCGCCTCGGCCTCGGCGCGCTCCTGGACCGGACCGGAATCCAGGCCCTTTGCGGCAACATCGCGATCGACGAACTCGATTACCGCAACCGGTGCTGAATCGCCGTAGCGATAGCCGGCTTTGAGCACGCGGGTATAGCCGCCATTACGATCCTTGTAGCGGGGACCGATGACATCGAATAATTTTTTCACCATAGCGAGATCGCGCATCTGCGCGATCGCCTGCCGGCGTGCATGCAGTCCACCGCGTTTGCCAAGTGTGACCAGCTTCTCAACCACGGGCCTTAAGTCTTTTGCCTTCGGCAAGGTGGTGATGATCTGCTCGTGCTTGATCAGCGACGCGGCAAGATTCGCCAGCATTGCCAGACGATGGTCCGAGCGCCGGTTGAATTTGCGATGAGTTTTGGCGTGGCGCATTTCAACTCTCAGATATCAGATATCAGAAATCTTCTGACACCTGCATCCGACATCCGTTCTCCGATCAGTAATGGTCCTCGAAGCGCTTGGCCAATTCCTCGATATTCTCAGGCGGCCAACCCGGCACTTCCATGCCGAGATGCAGGCCCATTTGGACCAACACCTCCTTGATCTCGTTGAGCGACTTGCGACCGAAATTCGGCGTGCGCAGCATTTCGGCTTCGGTCTTCTGCACCAGATCGCCGATATAGACGATGTTGTCGTTCTTCAGACAATTGGCCGAACGGACCGAAAGCTCGAGTTCGTCGACCTTCTTGAGGAACGCCGGATTGAAGGCGAGATCAGGGATCGCCTCGTGCGCGGTTTCGCGCTTGGGCTCTTCGAAGTTCACGAACACATTAAGCTGGTCTTGCAGGATGCGCGCCGCATAGGCGAGCGCGTCCTCCGGGCTCACAGCGCCATTAGTCTCGATCGAGAGTGTCAGCTTGTCGTAATCGAGGATCTGCCCTTCGCGGGTATTTTCCACTTTGTACGAGACTTTGCGGACCGGCGAATAAAGGCTGTCCACCGGAATGAGGCCGATGGGAGCGTCCTCCGGGCGATTGCGCTCGGCGGGCACGTAACCCTTGCCGGTGTTGACGGTAAACTCCATGCGGATCTCGGCACCCTCGTCGAGCGTACACAGGACGAGCTCTGGGTTCAGCACGACGATGTCGCCCACAGTCTGAATGTCGGCGGCGGTGACCGTACCGGGACCTTGCTTCTTCACCACCATGCGCTTGGGGCCGTCACCTTGCATCTTGATGGCGATGTCCTTGATGTTGAGCACGATGTCGGTGACGTCCTCGCGTACGCCTGCAATCGAGGAAAATTCGTGCAGCACGCCGTCGATGTGCACCGATTGAACAGCGGCGCCTTGCAGCGACGACAATAAGATGCGCCGCAGCGCATTGCCGAGGGTTACGCCGAAGCCGCGCTCAAGCGGCTCAGCTACAACCGTCGCCGAACGCCGCGAGTCCGCGCCGCCGCTGACCTGCAATTTATTGGGCCTGATCAGTTCCTGCCAGTTCTTCTGGATCGTCACGTTGTCACCCGTCGCGTTGCGCGGCGTGATCGCCTCGCGCGCCCCACTCCGCTCCGTGGGGTCAGGATTGGGTTCGAGATCGAGCGGCGGCAAATGTTCCATCTGTTCCATCGGCCGGATGTCCTATACACGCCGCCGCTTGCGAGGGCGGCAGCCATTGTGAGGAATGGGAGTCACGTCGCGGATTGAAGTGATGGTGAAACCGGCTGCCTGCAAGGAGCGCAGCGCCGATTCGCGGCCCGAACCTGGACCGGCCACTTCCACTTCGAGCGTGCGCATGCCGTGCTCCTGCGCTTTCTTCGCCGCGTCCTCGGCGGCGACTTGCGCCGCATATGGCGTCGATTTGCGCGAGCCCTTGAAACCCATCGTTCCCGCCGACGACCAGGCGATCGTATTGCCCTGAACGTCGGTAATCGTGATCATCGTGTTGTTGAACGACGCGTTCACGTGAGCAACGCCGGAGGCGATGTTCTTGCGTTCACGCCGGCGGACGCGCGTGGCTTCCTTACCCATTTCAACCCTCTCGCGGACCGAAGCCCAATCGCTTCGCCGCTGTCATGTATCGCTGTGCCACGCGCTATTTCTTCTTCCCGGCAATCGGCTTTGCGGGACCTTTGCGGGTTCGCGCATTGGTATGCGTGCGCTGGCCGCGCACGGGCAGGCTGCGCCGATGGCGCAAGCCCCGGTAGCAGCCGAGATCCATCAGCCGCTTGATATTCATGGCCACTTCGCGCCGCAGATCGCCTTCAACCATATAGTCGCGGTCGATCACCTCGCGCAGCTGCAACACTTCCTGATCGGTTAACTGCGACACCCGGCGTGACTCCGGGATCGAAACTTTCCCCAGGATTTCGTGAGCCTTGGCGCTGCCGATGCCGTAGATGTACTGCAAGGCAATAACAATACGCTTGTTGGTGGGCAGATTGACGCCAGCGATGCGAGCCAAGTCAGCTACTCCTTGCAGCGGCCAGACCGTGGCAGACCCGGAAGGTCCCGGCCGCTATTTATCGGTTCGAATGTCACCTGAGAAGGCCACAAACGTAAAAAGCCAACGGCTGCCATGCCTTTTGCGGCCCGGCATCGCTGCTCATCTCCGACTGGATATTTCAGGCTTATTAATGGATTCCAGGCGGTTTCGTCAACCTCCACGCGTTATTTCCCCCGGCTGGCCGACCGAAACCCGCTGGCCGACCCCGCAGCCATGCTGGTCTCGCTGTTTTCGGATTTTATTCCTACACCGAACCCGCATCTCCTCAAGGATCGACCTGCTCACTTTTTTTTTGAGCCGCAGAGACCGGCGCGACCCGACCTGCGGTCGATGCCGAGAGGGATTGGTCTATGGCCTCTGTGACTTCGGCGATAGGTGCCATGCCATTGATCGTACGCAGCACTCCTTGCTGCCGGTAATGCGCGATTAAGGGAGCGGTCTCCTTGCGATAGGCCTTGAGCCTGGTGCGGAGTACTTCAGGGTTGTCATCGTCGCGCAGCGCCTCGCCGCGGGCCGTCATCTCGGCGACACGGCTTTCGATACGCTTGAGCAGAGCCTCCTCATTGACGCGCAATTCGATGACGGCATCAAGCGACAGGCCCTTGCCCGCCAGCATACGATCGAGCGCCGCAGCTTGCGGGACGGTACGGGGAAAACCGTCGAGAATAAATCCGTTACGCGCGTCAGGTTCTGCAATCCGTTGGCCGACGATACCGACCACCAGGCTGTCAGGCGCCAGACGTCCGCGTGCAATGATGTCTTGGACTTTGCGACCGATCGGAGTTGCGCTCTTCACCGCTTCGCGCAGCATTTCCCCGGTCGACAGCTGGACAATTCCGTATTTGGCGGCGAGACGCTGGGCCTGTGTTCCTTTGCCAGCCCCCGGCGGGCCGAGCAGGATCAATCTCATCGCCGCCGCCCCCGCAGTTTCGATCGCTTTATCAGGCCCTCATATTGGTGGGCCAACAGATAGCCTTGGACCTGCGCCACCGTGTCCATCGTGACGCTCACCACGATGAGCAGGGAAGTGCCGCCGAAATAGAACGGCACCGCGGCATATGAGATCAGCATTTCCGGGAACAGGCAGACCACCGCCAAATAGGCGGCGCCTACCACGGTGATCCTAGTCAAGACATAATCGATGTATTCGGCAGTCCGCTCGCCGGGCCTGATTCCAGGAATGAAACCGCCATGCTTTTTAAGATTATCTGCGGTTTCGGTCGGATTGAATACGATAGCCGTATAAAAGAACGCGAAGAAGACGATCAGCCCGACATAGAGCAGCAAAAACAGCGGGCGCCCATGTGCAAGTTGAGTCGTGATCGCGGTGAGCCATCCCGGGCCCTGGCCGGAGGTGAAGTTGGCAACCGTCGTCGGCAGCAACAGCAGAGACGAGGCGAAGATCGGCGGAATGACGCCTGACGTGTTCAGCTTGAGCGGCAGGTGCGAAGATTGACCTTCGAACATGCGATTGCCGACCTGACGCTTCGGATACTGGATCAAAAGACGGCGCTGTGCTCGCTCCATGAAAACGATGAAAGTAATCACCGCGACGGCCATCACCAGCACGATGAGAATAAGCCCAGTGGACAGCGCACCCTGGCGCCCAAGTTCGAGGGTCCCGGCGATCGCAGAGGGCAATTGCGCGACGATGCCCGACATGATGATGAGCGAGGTGCCATTGCCGATGCCACGCTGGGTAATCTGCTCGCCGAGCCACATCAGAAAGATGGTGCCGCCCGTCAACGTGATGACGGTCGAAATGCGAAAGAACAACCCGGGATCGCTGACCACGCGTCCGGCGCCCTCAAGACCGACGGCTATGCCATAGGCCTGGAACGCGGCCAGCACGACCGTGAGATACCTCGTGTATTGGTTGATCATCTTGCGCCCTGCTTCGCCCTCTTTCTTCAGCTGTTCGAGGGTGGGCGACACTGTCGTCATCAACTGAATGATGATCGACGCCGAGATGTAGGGCATGATGTTGAGCGCAAAGATCGCCATGCGGTGGATGCCGCCACCGGCGAACATGTTGAACATGCCTAAAATGCCGCCGGCTTGAGATTGGAAAATCTGATCCCAGGCGCCCGGATCGATGCCAGGCAGCGGAATATAGGTGCCGAGCCGGTATACGAGCAGCGCTCCGAGCGTGAACCAAATGCGCTTCTTGAGCTCTTCGGCCTTGGCCAGCGCCGAAAAGTTCAGGTTGGCTGCAAGTTGTTCCGCTGCAGAGACCATCGGCCAATCTCCGTCTACCGTTCCAGCTTATATGGGGATCAAGCCGCCTGTTCGCTCGCTTGCGGCTTTGGCGCGAGGATTTCAACCGTCCCGCCAGCTTTTTCTACAGCAGCGATCGCAGATTTCGAGGCGCCATAGACCGCCAGTGCGACCTTCGTCTTTATCTCGCCACCGCGGAGCAGCCGGACTCCGTCCTTGGCGCGGCGAATTACGCCAGCCTTGACCAGCGCCGCCGCGTCGACCTTTGTCCCGGCGTCAAGCGCACCGGCTTCGATCGCCGACTGGATACCTCCGAGATTCACTTCGTTGAGCTTGGCCGCGAACATGGTGTTCTTAAAGCCACGCTTGGGCAGCCGCCGGTGTAAGGGCATCTGGCCGCCTTCGAACCCCTTGATGCGTACGCCGGACCGAGCAGTCTGGCCCTTGCCGCCACGACCACCGGTCTTACCCATTCCCGAACCAATACCGCGTCCGATCCGCTTGCGGACCTTGCGGGCGCCGGGTAGACCGGCGAGTTCGTGAAGCTTCATGTCCATCCTCGTGTTGGTACGTTCGTTTTTGTCCAGCAGCGCATCGCCCAATACTATCGCGCAAATACCCGGCGCGATGATCACGATGCCTCAATCCTTCTCTACCACCTCAACCAGATGAGCGACCTTGGCGATCATGCCGCGCGTCTGCGGCGTATCAGCGAGCTCGGCAACGCGCCCGATCTTGTTGAGCCTCAAGCCGACCAGCGTCTGGCGCTGGCTGAAATGCCGCCGCAACGGACTGCCGGTCTGGCGGACTCTAACGGTCTTGCCACTATGCTTTTCGGCACTCATTCCACTCTCCACGCTTAATCTGCGGCGGCCTCGGCATCGACATCGCGGCGGCGCGCTTGCAGCGCCGAGACCTTGACGTTACGGCGCGCGGCCACCGAACGTGGCGAATCCTGGCGCTTAAGTGCGTCAAACGTGGCGCGCACGACATTGTAGGGATTCGACGTGCCGATCGATTTTGCCACCACGTCCTGCATGCCCAATGTCTCGAATACCGCGCGCATCGGTCCGCCAGCGATGATGCCGGTGCCCGGCGGTGCAGCGCGCAGATAGACCCGGCCCGCACCATGTCTGCCGGTAACATCGTGATGCAACGTGCGGCCCTCGCGCAGTGGCACCCGGGTCAGTCCCCGCTTGGCGGCGTCGGTCGCCTTGCGGATCGCCTCCGGCACCTCACGGGCCTTGCCGTGACCGAAGCCGACGCGACCCTTCTGATCGCCGACTACGACCAGCGCGGCAAAGCCGAACCGGCGGCCGCCTTTCACGACCTTGGCGACGCGGTTGATATGCACGAGCTTATCGACGAACTCGCTGTCGCGCTCTTCGTTTCTTCGATCGCGGGGTTCACGCGCCATGATGACTTGTCATCCTTCTCGAACCTTTAGTTAACACTCAAAAATTCAATCCACCTTCTCGCGCAGCCTCGGCGAGCGCCTTTACCCGGCCGTGGTAGAGATAGGCGCCGCGATCGAACACGACGTTCGTGATGCCCTTCTCCTTCGCCCGTTCGGCGATCAGCTTGCCCACGGTTTTGGCTGCGTTGAGATTGGCCCCGCTTTTCAGCGTTTCGCGCGTGGTTTTCTCGATCGAAGAGGCTGACGCCAGCGTGACGCCGCGGTCATCGTCGACCACCTGCGCGTAAATATGCTTCGACGAGCGGTATACGGTGAGTCGCTTGCGGTCAGCCGCGGCACGGCGCAACAGGCCGCGCACACGGCCTTGACGCCGCTTGATCCTGTCACTGAGCTTGCTCATCAGGCGGCTCCGTTACTTCTTCTTGCCTTCTTTGCGGAAGATTCGCTCGCCGGCATATTTGATGCCCTTGCCCTTGTAGGGCTCCGGGGGGCGGTACTCGCGAATCTCGGCAGCGACCTGGCCGACCTTATGCCCGTCACTACCTGAGACGATAATCTCGACCGGCCGCGGCGTGGCGATCGTGATCCCCTCTGGAATCGGGTACACGACGTCGTGGCTATAGCCGAGCGCAAGCTGCAGATTTTTACCCTGCACCGCGGCACGATAACCGACGCCGTTGATTTCCAAGCGCTGCTCGAACCCCTTGGTGACACCCGAAATGAGATTGGCCACCAGCGTGCGCGAGGTGCCCCACTGGGCCCGCGCGCGCTTGGTCTCGGCGCGCGGCTCGATCTTGATCTGGCCACCTTCGAGCTTGACCGCGACATCGTCGTGCAACGCCACCTGCAGTGCGCCTTTCGGCCCTTTGACCTTTACGGTCTGGCCTTCGACGTTGGCGGTCACGCCAGAAGGCACCGCGATGGCTCTTTTGCCGATACGAGACATCAGAACACCGTGCAAAGTATTTCGCCGCCGACATTGGCGTCGCGCGCGTCGTGATCAGCCATTACGCCCTTGGGCGTCGAGACGATCGTCACGCCAAGTCCATTGTTGATCCGCGGCATGTTCCTCACCGAGGTATAGACTCGTCGCCCGGGCTTGGACACCCGCTCAATCTCGCGGATCACCGGTTCGCCATCGAAATATTTCAATTCGATCTCGATTTCCGAGCGCCCTTCGCGTTCTACAACGGTGTAACCGCGGATATATCCCTCGTTTTTCAGCACATCGAGCACGCTTTCGCGCAGGCGCGAGCTGGGCGAAATCACTTTCGACTTGTTGCGCATCTGAGCATTGCGGATGCGCGACAACAGATCGCCGAGCGGATCATTCATCGACATCGTGGGCGCCTCCCTACCAGCTCGACTTCAGTAGTCCGGGAATCAGCCCCTTCGAGCCAAGTTCACGCAGCGCAATCCGCGACAATTTGTGCTTTCGGTAATAACCGCGAGGCCGCCCGGTCAGCTCGCAACGATTGCGAATCCGCGTTGCAGAAGAGTTACGCGGCAGTTCGGCAAGCTTGAGCGTGGCGGCAAACCGCTCTTCGACCGGCTTGGATTTATCGCGCGCGATCGCTTTGAGCCGCGTGCGCCGGCCCGAATATTTTTTAGACATGCGGCGGCGGCGGTTGTTCTTTTCAATTGAACTCTTCTTGGCCATTGCTTCTCCTTAAAGTTCCGCGTCTGAGGCTTGCCTGCGCACTCACTGCCGGAACGGAAAATTGAACGCCCGCAACAAGGCGCGCGCTTCGTCGTCGTTACGCGCCGTGGTGCAGACCGTGATATCCATGCCCCACACATCGGCGGCCTTGTCGTAATCGATCTCAGGGAAGATGATGTGCTCCTTGATCCCGAGCGTGTAATTACCGCGTCCGTCGAAGCTCTTTGGATTAAGGCCGCGGAAGTCGCGCACCCGCGGCAGCGCGATGTTGATCAGCCGGTCGAGAAACTCATACATGCGGGCTTTGCGCAGCGTCACCTTGCAGCCGATCGCCTGCCCGGCGCGTACCTTGTAAGTCGCGATCGACTTGCGTGCCTTCGTCACCACCGCCTTTTGACCGGCGATCAAAGCGAGATCGGCCGCGGCACTGTCGACCTTCTTGCGATCGGCCACGCCCTCGCCGATTCCCATATTGATGACGATCTTACTAAGCCGTGGTACTTGATAGCGGTTCTTGTGCCCGAGCTGCTCGGCGAGCGCGCCGCGGATGGTGTCGTCGAACTGCAATTTTAACCGTGCCGGAATGCGCGGCTCCGGCTCGCGCGGCGCCGATCTTTCAGCCTTTTCCGGCTTGCCGGCTTTGGCCTTGTCGCCTTTTGCGGGCCTTTCGCTTTGGGCCGGCCGCGCTGCGCGCTCGGCTTTATCGGCTTTGAGCGGCTTGCCGTCATCGGCCTCGCGCGGCGATCGTCCCTGCTCGGGCGTCTTTTCCGGACGCTTGGCCTGTTTTTCGTCCGTGTCAGCCATCGATCTCGACTCCCGAACGCTTGGCAACGCGCACTTTCTTACGGTCGTCGCCTTTACCCACGAACTTGAACCCGATCCGCGTCGGTTTGCCGTCCTTTGGATCGGCGAGCGCCACGTTGGACAGGTGGATCGGCGCTTCCTTGGAAATAATGCCACCTTCCTGCTGGGCGCTCTGGCGCTGGTGGCGTTTGACCATATTGACGCCGCGGACCAGGACGCGACTGTCGTCGCGGCGCATCTCGATCACCTCGCCGGTGCGGCCCTTGTCGCGGCCCGCGATCACGATCACCGTGTCGCCCTTTTTTATTTTCGCAGCCATCACAGCACCTCTGGCGCGAGCGAAATGATCTTCATGTGATTCTTGGCGCGCAGCTCGCGCGGAACCGGACCGAAAATACGGGTGCCAACCGGCTCCATCTGCGGATTGATCAGCACAGCAGCGTTGCGGTCGAAACGGATGATCGACCCGTCGGGACGTTTGATGTCCTTGGCGATCCGCACGATCACCGCCTTCAAAACGTCGCCCTTTTTCACGCGGCCGCGCGGGATTGCCTCCTTCACCGAGACGACGATCACATCGCCGATTGTGGCGTATTTGCGCTTCGAGCCGCCAAGCACTTTGATGCACATGACTCGGCGCGCACCGGAATTGTCAGCGACATCGAGATTGCTCTGCATCTGAATCATGGCGAGGTCTGGCTCTTCTCGCCACGCACGACGGCCCAGCGCTTGAGCTTGGAAATCGGTCGATGCTCTTCGATCCACACAATATCGCCGACCTTAAACTCGTTCTTCTCGTCGTGTGCGTAGTACTTTTTGGAATGGCGCACGGTTTTCTTGAACAAAGCATGCGTGAAGCGGCGCTCGACGCGCACCACCAGCGTCTTGTTCTGTTTGTCGCTCACTACGACGCCCTGGAGCGTTCGCTTCGGCATATCGATTCCCTCAACTCTTGGCCGCAGTTTTACCGCGGGTCTTGGCGGCAGTTTTAGCGGTCTTGCCGCCACGCTTACCTGAGCTCGTGGCCTCGCCTGTGCGAGCCCGCTTTGCGGCTGGCTCGACCGAACCGTGGAGCTTTGAGCGCGCAATCGTCTTCAGCCGCGCGATGTCGCGCCGAACTTCGCGCACGCGCGCGGTGTTTTCCAACTGACCGCTGGCGCGCTGAAAACGAAGATTGAAGTGCTCTTTCTTCAGCTTGAGCACCTCATCGTCGATCTGGTCGATCGTCATGGCTCTGATATCGGCGGACTTCATGGCGCGGTTACTCGCTGATGCGCTCGACGAAACGCGTCTTGACCGGCAACTTGGCAGCGGCAAGCGCCAACGCCTCCTTGGCGACCTCGACCGAGACGCCATCGACTTCGAACAGGATGCGACCGGGCTTAACCCGAGCTACCCACAATTCCGGGGTGCCTTTGCCTGAACCCATGCGTACTTCGAGCGGCTTCTTCGAGACCGGCACGTCCGGAAACATTCGAATCCAGACACGCCCGGAACGCTTCATGTGGCGGGTGAGTGCGCGCCGCGCCGCTTCGATTTGGCGCGCCGTCACCCGTTCCGGCTCGATTGCCTTCAATCCATATTGGCCGAACGCCAGATCCACGGCGCTGGTGGCGACGCCGTGAATGCGCCCCTTGTGCGCCTTGCGGAACTTGGTTCGCATCGGTTGCAGCATGACTAATGCTCTCTTCTCACCACATCGATTCGATCAGGCGGCATCACGTCGCGGGCGGCCGGCATCGCCTTCGGCCATACGCCTGTCCTGCGCCATCGGATCGTGCTCGAGGATCTCGCCTTTGAAGATCCACACCTTGACCCCGCAGGTGCCGTATGTGGTAAACGCGGTAGCGACGCCGTAATCGACATCGGCGCGCAGCGTATGCAGTGGCACGCGGCCCTCGCGATACCACTCCATCCGCGCAATTTCGGCGCCGCCCAAGCGGCCCGAACAATTGATGCGGATGCCTCCGGCCCCGAGCCGCATCGCCGATTGAACCGCTCGCTTCATCGCCCGCCGGAACGCGACGCGCCGCTCAAGCTGCTGCGCGATGGACTCGGCGACGAGTTGAGCGTCGAGCTCTGGTTTACGAATCTCCACGATATTGATGACCACATCGCTATCGGTCAGGGCAGCGACCTTGCGGCGCAGCTTCTCGATGTCGGCGCCTTTCTTGCCGATGACCACGCCGGGACGCGCCGAGTGGATCGTGACGCGGCATTTCTTGTGCGGCCGCTCAATAACGATCTTCGACACGGCGGCCTGCTTAAGTTCGCCCATGAGCGCCTTGCGGATCTCCATGTCCTCATGCAGCAGCGAGCCATAGCTGGCCTTGCCGGCATACCAACGCGAATCCCAGGTCCGGTTGATGCCGAGACGAAGCCCGACTGGATTGACTTTCTGACCCATAACCACCCTCCTCGCCGCCCGCTGTTACGCCTGCGCCTCGACTTCGCGCACCACGATCGTGAGGTTTGCGAACGGCTTGAAAATTGCGCCGACTCGACCCCGCGCGCGCGCCGCGTGACGCTTGATGACCAGGGCCTTGCCGACATGCGCCTCGGCAACGACAAGATCGTCAACGTCGAGGTCGTGATTGTTTTCGGCATTGGCGATTGCCGACTCCAGACACTTGCGCACGTCTCGTGCAATGCGCTTGCGCGAGAATTCCAGATCGGCGAGCGCGGCCGAGACCTTCTTGCCGCGAATGAGCTGGGCAAGCAGGTTGAGCTTTTGCGGGCTCACCCGAAGCATGCGGGCGACTGCCTTGGCCTCGTTATCGGACAGCGCGCGCTCGCGCTTTTTCTTGCTCATCGGCCTTGTCTCCGCCTCAAGATGCACCGGCTGCCGGAGCAGCGCCTGGCGCCGCAGCCGGGGCTGCGCCTTCGGCCGGGGCAACGCCCGGCGCGCCTGGCAAGCCGGCACGCTTGGCCTTGCGGTCCGAAGAGTGCCCATAGAACGAGCGCGTCGGCGCGAACTCGCCGAACTTGTGACCCACCATCTCTTCCGTCACGATCACCGGGATGTGCTTCTGGCCGTTATAGACGCCGAAGGTCAGCCCGACGAATTGCGGCAGGATAGTCGAGCGGCGCGACCAGATGCGGATCATCTCGTGACGTCCGGACGAGCGCGCGGCGTCCGCCTTCTTCAGCAGATAACCATCGACAAACGGACCCTTCCAGACTGAACGCGCCATGTTCTCTCCTACTTCTGTTTGCGCGCGTGACGGCTCGCCATGATGAACTTCGCCGTACGCTTATTCTTACGCGTCTTCATTCCTTTGGTCGGCTTGCCCCAAGGCGTTACCGGATGACGGCCGCCGCGGGTTCGTCCGCCGAGCGGATGATCGACCGGGTTCATCGTCTCGCCGCGGACGTGACCGCGCCGCCCCATCCAACGCGTCCGTCCGGCTTTGCCGATCGACACATTCATGTTGTCGGGGTTCGATACCGCGCCGACGGTGGCAATGCAGCGGCCGTGCACCATCCGCTGCTCGCCGGAATTGAGTCGCAGGATGACGTATTCGCCGTCACGGCCGACGATTTGCGCATAAGCGCCTGCCGAGCGCGCCACCTGTCCGCCCTTGCCGATCTTCAGTTCGATATTGTGGACAATCGTGCCGACCGGAATATTGGCGATCGGCATGGCATTGCCGGGCTTCACGTCGACATACTCGCCCGCGACGATGGTGTCGCCGGGCGCTAGCCGTTGCGGCGCCAGAATATAGGCGAGTTCGCCGTCTTCATATTTGATCAGCGCGATGAAGCCGGTTCGGTTCGGATCGTATTCGAGCCGCTCGACCTTGGCCGCCACATCGAATTTGCGGCGCTTGAAATCAATCTTGCGATAGGCCTGCTTGTGGCCGCCGCCGCGATAACGCGAAGTGATGTGGCCGTTATTGTTCCTGCCACCGGTCGAATTCTTGCCCTCGGTCAGTGCCTTGACCGGCTTGCCGGTGTGCAGCCCCGCACGGTCGATCAGGACCAGCTGGCGCTGCGCGGAGGTGACCGGATTATAGGTCTTCAGCGCCATTATCCGCTCCTCACAGCCCGGTCGTTACATCGATCGTTTGACCCTCTTCCAGGGTCACCACCGCACGCTTGCTGTCGGAGGTGCGGCCATAGCGGCCGCGGAACGTGCGCCATTTGCCGGGACGTCGGAGCGTGTTAACGCTCTTGACCTTGACGTCGAACAGCTTCTCTACCGCTTCCTTGATCTGCGGTTTAGTCGCCGTGCGCGCGACTTTGAATACGACCTTGTTGAAGGCAGACGCATTGGTCGCCTTCTCGGTTATGAGCGGCGCGATAATAATATCGTAATGACGCGGATCGGTGGTGGTCATTTGAACCGCGCCTCCAGCGCATCAACCGCGGCGCGCGTGAGCACAAGCTTGTGGCGGCGCATGATGTCATAGACGTTGATTCCGGCGACCGGCAACACGTCGATATTTGGAATGTTGCGTGCCGCCTTGCGCACGTCGGCCGCAAGTTCGGCGCCGTCGATGAACAGCGCATTTGATACGCCGAGTTTGTCGAAATGCCAGCGCAAAAGCTTGGTCTTGGCCTCCTTCACGGCGAGCGCGTCAATCACCACGATGCCGCCATCCTTGGCCTTGGCGGACAGGGCATGTTTAAGCGCGAGCGCGCGCATCTTCTTCGGTAGCCCAACAGCATGGCTGCGATAATGTGGCCCGAAGGAGCGCCCGCCACCACGGAATAGATTGACGCGCGCCGAACCGTGGCGCGCCGAACCGGTGCCTTTTTGGCGGTACATTTTCTTACCGGTACGCGTGATCTCCGCCCGGTTCTTCACCTCGTGCGTGCCGCGCTGCCGCTTTGCCAGCTGCCAGACGACACAGCGGTGAATGATGTCGGCGCGCGGCTCGAGACCGAAAATAGCATCCGACACAGTGACCGACCCCGCTTTCTTGCCCTCGAGGGTGGTGACCTGGAGCTCCATATCACTCGCCCTTCTTTGGTTTCTTGGCAGCTGTGGGCTTGCTTTCGCCCTTTGCAGCGGCCGGCTTTGCTTCACCTTTGGGCGCTGCCAGCTTGGCTTCGGCCTTTGCGGCAGGCTTGGCGTCGGGCTTTGGTGCGGCTGGCGCAGTGGCCGGCTGCGCGGCCTCGGCCTGTGAGGTCTGCGGCGCGGCTTGCACGGCATGCGGCGCAGCTTCGGCGGGCGGCGGCTCGTCCGCTTTGGCCGTAGGCGCGGCATCCGCCAGCTTGAACTTACCGGGCTTCGGCACGCCACTCGGCAGCTTCTTCTTCACCGCATCGCGCACCATGATCCAGCCGCCCTTGACGCCCGGTACGGCGCCTTCGACCAGGATCAGCCCACGCTCGACGTCAGTTTGCCTGACGCGAAGATTGAGTGTGGTCACGCGTTCGACGCCGAGATGTCCGGCCATCTTCTTGTTCTTAAAGGTCTTCCCTGGATCCTGGCGGCCGCCAGTCGAACCATGCGAGCGATGCGAGATGGAAACGCCGTGGCTGGCGCGAAGCCCGGCAAAGTTCCACCGTTTCATCGGCCCCGCCCAGCCTTTACCCGTGGAAGTACCAGTGACATCGACAAATTGGCCGACCACGAAATGATCGGCGGTGATTTCTGCCCCGATCGGGATCAGCGCGTCCTCGTCCACCCGGAATTCGGCCAGCTTGCGTTTGGGCACGACCTTGGCAACCGCAAAATGACCGCGATCAGCCCTTGTAGTGCTCTGCACCTTGCGCAGGCCGGCGCCGAGTTGGAGCGCGATGTAGCCGTTTTTCTCTTTGGTGCGATGCCCGACGACTTGGCAATTGGCAAGCCGCAACACCGTGACCGGCACATGTTCGCCGGTTTCGGTGAACAACCGCGTCATTCCAATTTTCTGTGCGAGCACTCCGGAACGCATTGTCTTCTCCGAGACCCCTTACAGCTTGATCTCGACGTCGACGCCGGCGGCGAGATCGAGCTTCATCAAGGCGTCGACGGTCTGCGGCGTCGGATCGACGATGTCGAGGAGACGCTTATGCGTGCGCATTTCGAACTGCTCGCGGCTTTTCTTATCGACATGCGGGGAGCGATTTACGGTGAATTTTTCAATCTTGGTTGGCAGCGGAATTGGCCCGCGGACCTGCGCACCAGTACGCTTGGCGGTATTGACGATCTCGCGCGTCGAGGCATCGAGAATGCGATGATCGAACGCTTTCAGCCGGATGCGGATATTCTGGCCGTTCATGGTCCCGTCTCTCTACCCCGTCTTTGCCGGACTCAATCCGGCAATCCCGATTAACCCGCACCGCAGTGCCTATTTGATCGAGATGGCCGGGATAAAGCCCGGCCATGACGATGGTCTGATCCTTACTCGACGATGCTTGCCACTACGCCGGCACCGACCGTCTTGCCGCCTTCGCGGATGGCGAAGCGCAGTTTCTCCTCCATCGCGATCGGCACGATCAGGGTGACCTCCATGGCGATGTTGTCTCCCGGCATCACCATCTCGGTGCCTTCCGGCAAAGTCACCACGCCGGTCACGTCGGTGGTACGGAAATAGAATTGTGGCCGGTAATTAGTGAAGAATGGCGTATGGCGGCCGCCTTCCTCTTTGGTGAGGATGTAGGCTTCGGCCTTGAACTTGGTGTGCGGCTTCACCGAGCCCGGCTTGCACAGCACCTGACCGCGCTCGACTTCCTCGCGCTTGGTGCCGCGGAGTAGACAGCCGACGTTGTCGCCGGCCTCTCCCTGATCGAGCAGTTTGCGGAACATCTCGACGCCTGTGACCACCGTCTTCTGGGTGGGCCGGATGCCGACGATCTCGACTTCCTCGCCAACCTTGATGACGCCGCGCTCGATGCGGCCGGTGCAGACCGTGCCGCGACCGGAAATCGAGAACACGTCTTCGACGGGCATCAGGAACGGCTGATCCTTCGGACGATCCGGCTGCGGAATGTATTCATCGACAGCCTTCATCAGCTCGAAGATCGAGTTCTTGCCGAGATCCGGATTCTTATCTTCGAGCGCCATCAGCGCCGAACCCTTGATGATTGGAATCTTGTCGCCCGGGAAGTTGTACTTCGACAGCAGTTCGCGAACTTCAAGCTCAACGAGTTCGAGCAACTCCGGATCGTCGACCATGTCGACTTTGTTGAGATAGACGACGAGCGCCGGCACGCCGACCTGGCGCGCGAGCAGAATGTGTTCGCGGGTTTGCGGCATCGGCCCATCGGCAGCGCTGACCACCAAGATCGCGCCGTCCATTTGCGCGGCGCCGGTAATCATGTTCTTGACGTAGTCGGCGTGACCGGGGCAATCGACGTGCGCATAGTGACGCTTGTCGGTTTGGTACTCCACGTGCGCCGTGGCAATCGTGATGCCGCGCGCCTTCTCCTCCGGAGCCTTATCGATCTGGTCATAGGCGGTATAGGTCGCCTGACCCTTCTCCGCCAAAATCTTGGTGATCGCAGCCGTCAATGACGTCTTGCCGTGATCGACGTGCCCGATCGTGCCGATATTGCAATGCGGCTTGGTGCGCTGGAATTTTTCTTTGGCCATGGGACTCTCCGTTCCGGCTCCTGCTTAATCCTTGTGTATTTTGATCAGGCGAACTTCGCCTGGACCTCTTCGGCGATGGCTTTCGGCACTTCGGCGTAGTGGTCGAATTGCATGGTGAACGTAGCGCGCCCCTGACTCATTGAGCGCAGGTTATTGACGTAGGAGAACATGTTGGCGAGTGGCACCATCGCGGCGATGACATTGGCATTGCCGCGCATGTCCTGGCCCTGAATCTGGCCGCGCCGCGAATTCAAGTCGCCGATGACCGAACCGGTATAGTCTTCCGGGGTCACCACCTCGACTTTCATGATCGGCTCAAGCAGTGCCGGAGCGCCCTTTTGCAGGGCTTCGCGCAGCGCCGCGCGCGCGCAAATCTCGAACGCCATGGCCGAGGAGTCGACATCGTGCGAGGCGCCGTCGACCAGGCAGACCTTGAGATCGACCACCGGGAATCCGGCGAGCACGCCCGAACCCAACATGGCTTCGAGACCTTTTTCCACGGCGGGCACGAACTCCTTCGGCACCGCGCCGCCCACCACTTCGTTCTCAAATTCGAAACCGGTCCCGGGGGGCGCCGGCTCGGCGACGATCTTGATACGCGCGAACTGGCCGTGGCCGCCGGTTTGTTTCTTATGGGTGTAATCGACGGTCGCAGGGCGGGTGATCTTCTCACGATAGGCGACCTGCGGGGCGCCGATATTGGCATCGACCTTATAGGTGCGCTTGAGGATATCGACCTTGATATCGAGATGGAGTTCGCCCATGCCCTTGATGATGGTCTGGCCGGACTCCTGATCGGTCGTGACGCGGAACGACGGATCCTCCGCCACGAGCTTCGCCAGCGCGACGCCGAGCTTCTCCTGATCGGCCTTCGATTTCGGCTCGATAGCAATCTCGATGACCGGATCGGGGAATTCCATCTTTTCCAGGATGACGGCTTTCTGCGGATCGCACAGCGTGTCGCCGGTGCGTACTTCCTTCAGCCCGGCCAGCGCGACGATGTCGCCGGCATAGGCTTCCTTGATGTCTTCGCGATTATTGGCATGCATCAACAGCATCCGACCGACGCGCTCTTTGCGCTCCTTGGTCGAATTCATCACTCCAGTTCCGCTTTCGAGCTTACCGGAATAGATGCGGCAAAAGGTGATGGTGCCGACGAACGGATCGTCCATGATCTTGAAGGCCAACAGTGCCAGCGGCTCGCTATCCGATGGCTTGCGCTCGACCTCGTTGCCTTTGAGATCGACGCCTTTCACTGGCGGCACATCGAGTGGCGAAGGGAGAAAATCGACCACCGCATCGAGCAGCGGCTGCACGCCTTTGTTCTTGAACGCCGAGCCGCACAGCACCGGAAAGAAGGTGCCGGCGATTGTAGCCTTGCGGATCAGCCGCTTGAGTGTGGCGACGTCGGGTTCTTTGCCTTCGAGATAGGTGGTCATCGCATCGTCATCGAGCTCGACGGCGGCCTCCACCAGCTTCTCGCGGTATTCTTTAGCCTGCTCGGCAAGCTCGGCCGGAATTTCAATATCGTGATATTTCGCGCCGAGTGTTTCGTCGTCCCACACCACGCCGACCATGCGGATGAGATCGATGACGCCCTTAAATTGCGACTCCGATCCGATCGGCAGCTGAATCGCCACGGGTTTGGCGCCAAGTCGCTCGACGATGTCTTTGAGGCACTGGAAGAAGTCCGCACCGATCTTGTCCATTTTGTTGCACAACACGATGCGCGGAACTTTGTAGCGGTCGCCTTGGCGCCAAACAGTTTCGGTCTGCGGCTCGACGCCCTGATTGGAATCGAGCACGCAGATGGCGCCGTCGAGCACGCGCAGCGAGCGTTCCACCTCGATGGTGAAATCGACGTGGCCGGGCGTATCGATGATGTTCAGCCGCTTGCCGTTCCAGAATGCGGTTGTTGCGGCCGAAGTAATGGTGATGCCGCGCTCCTGCTCCTGCTCCATCCAGTCCATGGTCGCGGCGCCTTCGTGCACCTCGCCCATTTTGTGGCTTTTGCCGGTGTAATAGAGGACACGCTCGGTGGTCGTCGTTTTTCCGGCATCGATGTGCGCCATGATGCCGAAATTGCGATAATCCTCGATCGGGTGGCTGCGGGGCATGGGGGATAATCCTTTGTCGCCGGTTCACCAGCGATAGTGCGAGAACGCCCGATTGGCTTCGGCCATACGGTGCGTATCTTCGCGCTTCTTTACGGCGTTCCCCCTGTTATTGGATGCGTCGAGCAACTCCGCCGAAAGTCGCTCGGTCATTGTTTTCTCATTGCGCTCGCGAGCGGCGGCGATGATCCAGCGGATGCCAAGCGCCTGACGGCGCGAGCTACGCACTTCGACCGGCACCTGATAAGTGGCGCCGCCAACCCGGCGCGAACGGACCTCGATCGCGGGCATGACATTGTCGAGCGCTTGTTCGAACACCGCAATCGGGTTCTGCCGGGTCTTGCCTTCAATCATGTCGAACGCGCCATAGACGATGTTCTCCGCCACCGACTTCTTGCCGGCATGCATCACCGAATTCATGAACTTCGTGACGACGACATTGCCGAACTTCGGATCCGGCAGAATGTCGCGTTTATCGGCCCTGTGACGGCGGGACATTTCGTCGTTTCCTTCGTCTCACATTTCTTAAGAACGCAAAGCGACCCGTTACTTGGGCCGCTTTGCTCCGTATTTCGATCGCCGCTGCTTCCGGTTTTTTACACCCTGGGTATCGAGCACGCCGCGCAGAATGTGGTAGCGCACGCCGGGCAGATCCTTCACGCGGCCGCCGCGGATCATCACTACCGAGTGCTCCTGAAGATTGTGGCCCTCGCCGGGAATGTAGCCGATCACTTCGAAACCGTTGGTCAGACGCACCTTGGCGACTTTACGCAGCGCCGAATTCGGTTTCTTCGGCGTCGTCGTGTAGACGCGGGTGCAAACGCCGCGTTTTTGCGGGCTCTGCTGCAAAGCCGGCACCTTCTTCTTCGCGTGCTGCGTAACCCGCGGCTTGCGAATGAGCTGGTTGATGGTCGGCATTCCTCGTCTTCACTCCAAATTAAGCTTGCGCCCGCTTTCGCCGGCGCCCGCCGAATCCATCCGCGCAAAACCAAACCACGCCTTCCGCTTCCCGGGGCGGAGGGGCGCTTGGCCTTGGCAGAGGACCGCGCGGGCGACGCGGTCATGCACCGATAATCTGACTTTCCGAAGTCAGAGGCAGCGTTTGAGCTTCCTTCGTCGAGGCGTCGCGCCGCGGCCGACGAGCCTAGAAAGTAACTACTTTCAAAAGCTTATGCAGAGCCGGGCAGGCCGTTCCGACTGGCGAAGCTCACCGCCTGCCGAAAAGTGGGCGGTATGTATCGGCGCTACCGCCGCAAGTCAAGCCGATATGGGCATAAAAGCGCGATGGCGCAAGCATTTCTGCCGATTCCGGGCGATCCCATATCCCATTGCCGGCGATTGCTTGGGATCACGCTGGCTCCAGCCCCAGCGTATGCATAAGACGTTTCGACGCTTCGGTCCGGGTGAACGCAATGAACGCCTCGGCCGCAGGGTGCCGCGCGCGTACCCAAATCCCGGCGGCATATGTAATGACATTTTGCAACTCGGCCGGCAGCGGTCCCACTAATTCGGCGCCGTTCACCGGCAGAATAGCCACGATCTGCTGCATGCCGACCTCAGCCTCGCCGCTGGCAACGAGCTCCGCCACTGGCCTGCTGGTGAGTTTGCTCTTGGGCGCTACCTCCTCGGCGATGCCAAGCTTTGTCAGCAGACCCGCGACATAGGCGCCGCTCGGTCCGTCGCTATAGGCAAGCGAGCGAGCTTGCAGGAGCGCCTGTCGCAATGCAGCGACGCTGCCGACGTCCGGCTTTGGCGCGCCAGTTCTGACCGCAAGACCGACTGACGAGTGCGCTATGTCGTCAGCGGTGCCGGGCGCGACGGCGCCTCGAGCGATCAATTCGTCAAGATCTGGCCGGGGCATAATGACGGGGCATAATGACAAGGTCAAAAATTGCGCCGGCTTCGACCGCTTGCTTCAACGCCGAAGTCAGCCGGGTTTCGACATCGACAATCGCGTCATGCGCGCGCTCGAAGAGGGGCACTAGATCAACGATCAGCGGTCGCATGCCGCCACCGCTGAAGATTTTAGGTGGCTTCCTGCGCGGCTATCATGCCCTTCAGTCGCACCGCCCAACGTATCGGATGCCGGCACGAGGCCGGACATGACACAAACTAAAGGGGCGCCCAAGGGCGGCCCCTCGCCGTAGCTTGAACCTGTTACTCCGCCGCGGGCAGCGCTGCCGGCTCGGCCGCTGCCTCGGCCTTTACGGCAGCTTCCTTCTCGCGTTCGGCGAGAATGAGCTGATCGCGCTTAATCGCGACTTCGCGGATTCTGTTCATCATCGCGCCGGTTCCCGCGGGGATCAGCCGACCGACGATGACGTTCTCCTTCAGCCCATCGAGCGTATCGGCTTTGCCGTTGACCGCAGCCTCGGTGAGCACGCGCGTCGTCTCCTGGAACGATGCCGCCGAGATGAACGATCGGGTCTGTAGCGAGGCTTTGGTGATGCCGAGCAACACCGGATGGGCCGTGGCCGGCTTCTTGCCCTCCGCGACTACCCGTGCATTGACCTCGTCGAACTCGATCTTGTCCACCTGCTCGCCCTGGATCAGGTCGGTTTCGCCGGATTCGTCGATCTCGACCTTCTGCAGCATCTGGCGGACAATCACTTCAATGTGCTTGTCATTGATGCTCACGCCTTGGAGCCGGTAGACGTCCTGGATCTCGTTGACGAGGTAGCCGGCAAGCTCCTCGACGCCTTTGATCGCCAGAATATCGTGCGGCGCCGGATTACCCTCGACGATGAAGTCGCCCTTCTCGATCACATCGCCTTCCTGCAAGTGGATGTGCTTGCCTTTGGGAACGAGATATTCCCTGGGCTGCTCATCCTTGTCGGCCGGTTCGATGCTGATGCGACGTTTGTTTTTGTAGTCGCGGCCGAAGCGCACGGTGCCGGAGATTTCCGCAATCACCGCGGATTCCTTCGGCCGGCGCGCTTCGAACAGCTCCGCCACCCGCGGCAGACCGCCGGTGATATCGCGCGTCTTGGCGCTTTCGGTCGGAATACGCGCGATGACGTCCGCTGCCTTCACATGCGCACCTGGATCAACCGAAATGATCGCGTCTACCGCCAGCATGTAGCGGGCTTCGCCCCCACGGCTCAGCTTGAGGATCTTCCCGTCCTTGCCCTTGATTACGAGGGCGGGGCGCAGATCCTGTTGGCCGCGCGCCGAGCCCGAGCGCCAATCGATGACGACGCGCTTGGCAATGCCGGTGGACTCATCGAGCGTCTCGGTCATGGACTGACCTTCGACCAGATCCTCGAAGCCGACCGTTCCCTCAACTTCGGTGAGGATCGGACGGGTATAAGGATCCCACTCGGCAATGCGCTGACCGCGCTTGATGTGATCGCCATCGTCGACCTTAAGCCGCGCGCCATACGGAATGCGGTGCACCGCGCGTTCGGTCCCATCCGGATCGAGCACTGCCACGATCAGGTTGCGGTTCATCGCGATCAGATCGCCGTCCGAATTGCGGGCGACGTTCATGTTCTTGATTCTGACCGTTCCTTCAAAGTTGGATTCGACGAAGGACTGCTCCGAAATCTGCGCTGCGCCGCCGATATGGAAGGTGCGCATGGTGAGCTGGGTGCCCGGTTCGCCGATCGATTGTGCGGCTATCACACCGACCGCCTCGCCCATATTCACCGGCGTGCCACGGGCGAGATCGCGCCCATAGCATTTGCCGCAGACCCCATTTACCGTGTCGCAGGTCAACACCGAACGAATGCGCACTTCCTGCACACCCGCGCCCTTGAGCCGCTCCACCTCCGGCTCCTCCAGCAGCGTTCCCTTGGCAACGAGAACTTCGTTGCTTGACGGATCGCGGACGTCTTCAGCCGTGGTGCGGCCGAGGATGCGACTTTCCAGGGAGGCCACGACTTGGCCGGCATCGATAATGGCGCGCACCTTGATGCCGCGGGACGTGCCGCAGTCCTCATCGGTGATGATGCAGTCCTGCGCCACGTCGACGAGACGGCGGGTCAGGTAACCCGAATTTGCGGTCTTGAGCGCCGTGTCGGCGAGACCCTTACGCGCACCGTGCGTCGAGTTGAAGTACTCGAGCACCGAGAGCCCCTCCTTGAAGTTGGAGATGATCGGGCTCTCGATGATTTCGCCGGACGGCTTCGCCATCAAGCCGCGCATGCCGGCAAGCTGCCGCATCTGCGCCGGCGAGCCGCGCGCGCCGGAATGCGCCATCATGAAAATCGAATTGACCTGCGCTTCGGCGCCCTGCTCCGTCGCGGGTTTGGCGGCGGAAATTTCCTTCATCATCGCTTCGGCGATCTCTTCAGTGCACTTCGACCAGGCGTCAACGACCTTGTTGTACTTTTCGCCCTGCGTGATCAGGCCGTCATTGTATTGCTGCTCGAATTCTTTAACCGCCTCGCGCGTCTTCTCGACGATCGTGCGCTTGGAGCCGGGCACCACCATATCGTCTTTGCCGAAGGAGATGCCGGCCTTGAACGCGTGATGGAAGCCAAGCGCCATCACGCGATCGCAGAAGATCACCGTCTCCTTCTGCCCGCAGTGGCGGTAGACGGTATCGATCATGCTGGAGATCTCGCGCTTGGTCATAAGCTTATTGACCAGATCGAAGCTCACCTTGGCATGCTTCGGCAAAACCTCGCCGAGCAGCGCACGCCCCGGCGTAGTCTCGTAGGTTTTGCGCACGGGCTCGCCGTCCTCGCCGAGGCCTTCCCAGGTGTATTTGATCTTGCTGTGCAGCCCGACGGTCTTTTCATGCAGCGCGTGCTCAACCTCGCTGATGTTGCGATAGTAGCCCTGCACGACGTTCTGCTTCTTCGGATCGCGCTTGATCTGCTCCGGCGTGTAGAGCTCGATCTTGAACTGGCCCGGGCCATTCTCGATCATGATCGAGAGGTAGTAGAGGCCAAGCACGATGTCCTGCGACGGCACGATGATCGGCGATCCGTTCGCCGGATGCAGGATGTTGTTGGTCGACATCATCAAGACGCGCGCTTCGAGTTGCGCTTCCAGCGAAAGCGGCACGTGAACCGCCATCTGGTCGCCATCGAAGTCGGCATTAAACGCCGCGCAAACGAGCGGGTGGAGCTGGATCGCTTTGCCTTCGATCAGAACCGGCTCAAAGGCCTGAATGCCAAGGCGATGCAGCGTCGGCGCCCGATTGAGCAGTACCGGATGCTCGCGAATGACTTCGTCGAGAATATCCCACACCTCGGGCTTCTCTTTCTCGACAAGCTTCTTCGCCTGCTTGACCGTGGTCGACAGGCCCTTCGCATCGAGCCGCGAATAGATGAACGGCTTGAACAATTCGAGCGCCATCTTCTTTGGCAGCCCGCACTGATGCAGCTTGAGCTCCGGACCCACGACAATCACCGAACGACCGGAATAATCAACGCGCTTGCCGAGCAGGTTCTGCCGGAAGCGGCCCTGCTTGCCCTTGAGCATGTCGGCGAGCGACTTGAGCGGCCGCTTGTTGGCGCCGGTAATGACGCGACCGCGCCGGCCGTTGTCGAACAATGCGTCCACCGCCTCCTGGAGCATCCGCTTCTCGTTGCGAATGATGATGTCGGGGGCGCGCAATTCGATCAGCCGCTTGAGACGGTTGTTGCGGTTGATCACGCGGCGATAAAGGTCGTTAAGGTCCGACGTGGCGAAGCGGCCGCCGTCGAGCGGCACCAGCGGCCGCAAGTCGGGCGGAATCACCGGCACGTGCGTGAGCACCATCCATTCCGGCTTGTTGTGGGATTGGATAAATGCTTCGATCAGCTTGAGCCGCTTGGCGAGCTTCTTCGGCTTGAGCTCAGAGGTCGACTCGGCGATCTCCTTGCGCAGATCTGCCGCCATCCTCTCCAGATCGAGCGCTTTGAGCATTTCGCGGATCGCTTCCGCGCCGATCATCGCCGTGAAGCTGTCGGCGCCATATTGATCCTGCGCCTTGACATAGTCCTCCTCTGAGAGGAGCTGACGATCCTTGAGCGGGGTCAAACCCGGCTCCAGCACGACATAATTCTCGAAGTAAAGTATGCGCTCAAGATCCTTGAGCGTCATGTCGAGCAGAAGCCCGATCCGGCTCGGCAACGACTTGAGGAACCAGATATGCGCAACTGGCGCAGCGAGCTCGATATGGCCCATCCGCTCGCGCCGCACCCGCGACAGCGTCACCTCAACCGAGCACTTTTCGCAGATGATGCCTTTATACTTCATCCGCTTGTACTTGCCGCACAAGCACTCGTAGTCCTTGATTGGCCCAAAAATGCGCGCGCAAAACAAACCGTCGCGCTCGGGCTTGAAGGTCCGGTAATTGATGGTCTCCGGCTTTTTGATCTCACCGTAGGACCAGGACAGAATCTTCTCCGGGCTAGCAATCGCAATCCGGATCTGGTCGAAGACCTGCGCCGGCACTTGCGGGCTGAAAAGATTCATGATTTCTTGGTTCATCATTCGCTCCGTTTCGGACGACAGATGACGGACGTCAGATCGAGTGTGCGCCGTTATTCGACATCGTCCATTCTCCGTCGTCTTCCTCTATTGTCTCTTACTCCGCCGCCTCGGCGACTTCACCGCCGCCACCACGCTGCTGCTTGGAATTATGCAGCTCGACGTTGAGTCCGAGCGAGCGCATCTCTTTCACCAGCACGTTGAACGATTCCGGAATGCCGGATTCGAAGGCGTCATCGCCGCGCACGATCGACTCGTAAACCTTGGTGCGCCCAGCGACGTCGTCCGACTTCACAGTCAGCATTTCCTGAAGCGTGTAGGCAGCGCCATAGGCTTCAAGTGCCCACACCTCCATTTCGCCGAAGCGCTGTCCGCCGAATTGCGCCTTGCCGCCGAGCGGCTGCTGGGTGACCAGACTGTACGGGCCGATCGAGCGGGCGTGGATCTTGTCATCCACGAGATGGTGCAGCTTCATCATGTAGATGAAACCGACCGTCACTCTACGATCGAAGGAATCGCCGGTACGGCCGTCAAACAATGTCACCTGACCCGAATGATCGAGGCCGGCGAGATCGAGCATATGCTCGATATCTGCTTCCTTGGCGCCGTCGAACACCGGAGTGGCGATCGGCACGCCATGGCGAAGATTGGTGCCGAGCTCGATGAGGCCCTTCTCGTCAAGCGACTTGATGGTCTCGTCCTCACCGTAAACTCTCTTCAGCAGCTCTTTGAGCGGCTTGGAGTCCTTCTTGCCATTGTGCAGGTCGACGGCGTAGCCGATCTTCAGGCCCAAACCGGCGCATGCCCAGCCAAGATGGGTCTCGAGAATCTGGCCGACATTCATGCGGCTCGGCACGCCGAGCGGATTGAGCACGATATCGACCGGAGTGCCGTTTGCAAGGAACGGCATGTCCTCAAGTGGCACGATTTTCGACACCACGCCCTTGTTGCCGTGGCGGCCTGCCATCTTGTCGCCGGGCTGGATTTTCCGCTTCACGGCGACGAAGACCTTGACCATCTTCATCACGCCGGGTGGCAATTCGTCGCCGCGCTGCAACTTCTCGACCTTGTCGAGGAAGCGCTGCTCTAGCCGTTTCTTCGACTCGTCGTATTGCTTGCGGATGGCTTCGATCTCCGCCATCACCTTGTCGTTCGGCGAAGCAAAGCTCCACCATTGCGAGCGCGGATATTCTTCTAGTACCGCGCGGGTGATCTTGGTGTCTTTCTTGAAGCCCTTCGGCCCGGCAATGCCCTGCCGCCCTTCAAGCAGTTCGGCGAGGCGGCCGTAGACGTTGCGATCGAGAATCGCCTGCTCGTCATCGCGGTCCTTCGCCAGCCGTTCGATCTCTTCGCGTTCGATGGCAAGCGCGCGCTCGTCCTTCTCGACGCCATGCCGATTGAACACGCGGACTTCAACCACGGTGCCCTGGACGCCCGGCGGAACGCGAAGCGAAGTATCGCGTACATCGGAGGCCTTCTCGCCGAAGATGGCGCGCAACAGTTTCTCTTCCGGGGTCATCGGGCTTTCGCCCTTGGGCGTAATTTTGCCAACCAGGATGTCGCCGGCGCGCACCTCCGCGCCGATATAGACAATACCGGCCTCGTCGAGGTTCTTGAGCGTCTCTTCCGAGACGTTCGGAATGTCGCGAGTGATCTCTTCCGGACCGAGCTTGGTATCGCGCGCCATCACCTCGAATTCCTCGATGTGAATCGAAGTGAAGACATCGTCCTTGACGATGCGTTCGGAGAGCAGGATTGAATCCTCGAAGTTGTAGCCATTCCACGGCATGAACGCGACCAACACGTTGCGGCCAAGCGCAAGCTCGCCGAGATCGGTCGACGGACCGTCAGCAATAATGTCGCCGCGCTTGACCTGATCGCTCACTTTCACCAGCGGCCGCTGGTTGATGCAGGTGTTCTGGTTTGAGCGCTGGAATTTTTGCAGCCGATAGATGTCGACGCCGGGCTTGGTCGGATCAGGCTCGTCGGTGGCACGAATGACAATACGGGTCGCGTCGACCTGATCCACCACGCCGGTACGCCGCGCCGCGATCGCCGCGCCGGAATCGCGGGCGACGATGCCTTCCATGCCGGTCCCGACATATGGCGCCTCGGCGCGCACGAGCGGCACCGCCTGTCGCTGCATGTTGGAGCCCATCAGCGCGCGGTTGGCGTCGTCGTTTTCCAAAAACGGAATCAGCGCCGCGGCAACCGAAACAAGCTGTTTGGGCGACACGTCCATGAAATCGACTTTGTCGGGCGGAATAAGCTGCACGTCGCCAGCGTGCCGCACCACGACGAGGTCGTCGGTGAAGCGGCCTCTGGTGTCGATCGCGGAGTTGGCCTGCGCGACCGTGTAGCGCCCCTCCTCCATCGCCGAGAGATAGACCACCTCGTCGGTGACGCGGCCGTCCTTGACCTTGCGATACGGCGTCTCGACGAAACCGTACTTGTTCACCCGAGCATAAGTCGCCAGTGAATTGATCAAGCCGATATTCGGTCCTTCCGGCGTCTCGATTGGGCAGATACGGCCATAATGGGTCGGATGCACGTCGCGCACTTCGAAACCTGCGCGCTCGCGCGTGAGCCCGCCCGGACCGAGTGCGGAAAGCCGTCGCTTGTGCGTGATTTCCGACAGCGGGTTGGTTTGGTCCATGAACTGCGACAGCTGTGACGAGCCGAAGAATTCACGCACCGCTGCCGCGGCAGGCTTGGCGTTGATGAGGTCCTGCGGCATGACGGTATCGATGTCGACCGAGGACATGCGCTCCTTGATGGCGCGCTCCATGCGCAGCAGTCCGATGCGATACTGATTCTCCATCAGTTCACCGACTGAGCGGACACGCCGGTTGCCAAGATGATCGATGTCGTCGATGTCGCCTTTGCCATCGCGCAGATCGACAAGCGTGCGGATCACCGCAATGATATCTTCCTTGCGCAGAATGCGCACGGTGTCCTCGGCGGTGAGGTCGAGCCGCATATTCATTTTGACGCGGCCAACCGCGGACAGGTCATAGCGCTCCGGATCGAAGAACAGCGACTGGAACATCGCCTGCGCCGTGTCGATCGTCGGTGGCTCGCCCGGGCGCATCACTCGATAGATGTCGAACAGCGCGTCTTCGCGCGTCATGTTCTTGTCGATCGCCAGCGTGTTGCGGATGTAGGCGCCGACATTGACGTGATCGATATTGAGAAGCGGCAGCTCCTTGTAACCGATCTCGGTCAGCGTCTTGAGCGTCTTTTCGGTGATTTCCTCGCCGGCCTCGGCGTAAATCTCGCCGGTCTTCGGATTGACGAGATCCTCGGCGATATATTGGCCGACCAAGTCCTCGTCCGAGAGGCGTAACGCCTTCAATCCTTTTTCGGCAAGCTGGCGGGCCTGACGCACCGTGAGCTTCTTGCCGGCTTCCAACACGACCTTGCCGGTGTCGGCGTCGACTAGATCGTTGACCGCCTTGTAGCCGCGCAGCCGGTTGGCGTCGAACGGCACGCGCCAGCCATCCTTGGCGCGTTTGTAGACAACCTGTTTGTAAAAAGTATTGAGGATCTCCTCGCCGCTCATGCCGAGTGCATAGAGCAGCGAGGTGACGGGAATCTTTCGCCGCCGATCGACGCGGGCGTAGACGATGTCCTTGGCATCGAATTCGATGTCGAGCCACGACCCGCGATAAGGGATGATCCGCGCAGCAAACAGCAACTTGCCCGACGAATGGGTCTTGCCTTTGTCGTGGTCGAAGAACACGCCAGGCGAGCGGTGCATCTGCGAGACGATGACGCGCTCGGTCCCGTTAATGATGAACGTCCCGTTGTTGGTCATGAGCGGGATATCGCCCATGTAGACATCCTGCTCCTTGATGTCCTTGACCGACTTGGCGCCGGTTTCCTCATCCGTATCGAACACGATGAGCCGCAGCGTCACCTTGAGCGGGGCGGCGTAAGTCATGCCGCGCTGCCGGCACTCGTCGACGTCGTATTTCGGCGGCTCAAATTCGTATTTGACGAATTCGAGCATCGAAGTGTTCGAGAAGTCGGAGATCGGAAATACCGATTTGAAGACCGCTTGCAGGCCCTCGTTCGGGCGGCCGCCTTGCGGCTCCTGCACCAAGAGGAATTGGTCGTAGGATGCCTTCTGAACCTCGATGAGGTTCGGCATGTCCGCGACTTCCTCGATTTTCCCGAAAAACTTTCTTACGCGCTTCCGACCGATAAACGTCTGCGCCATCATATCCTCTCGCTCAATCGAACCATCAGATCCGAAGCACCGGCAAAGCCGAACTTCGAACCATCGCCTCAACCCGGCCGCATCAAATACCGCAGCGGTATTTGCGTGTGCCATCTCGAGGCAGCGAGGCGATCAAGACGACTCTCCAGAAGGCCGCAATCCATCGCGACCGTCGGGACAGGCGTCATTCGCCGTGTGTTCCCGCCCTATGTATTTCCGTATTTCCGTCCTATTGTTTAACGATTCGGGTACCTGTCCGAATCGCCGCAACGCTACGCCGCAGCACGATCTGCCGCACTCTCGACAGCCGGAGGAAACTGCTCCGGCCCCGGCCATCCACGCCTTGAACCGGCACTTAGAGCAGTTGGGAACCCAGGCGTTACTCCGCTCGCCCCGGGGCTTCCCTTAAGTAAGTACTGCTTACTTAAGCTCAACCTTTGCGCCGACCTTTTCAAGCTGCGCCTTGATCTTGGCAGCATCGTCCTTGTTGACGCCTTCCTTCACATTCTTCGGGGCGCCTTCGACCAAATCCTTGGCCTCTTTGAGCCCGAGTCCGGTAATGGCCCGAACCTCTTTGATCACTTCGATCTTTTTCTCTCCGGCGTTGGCGAGAACGACCGTAAATTCCGTCTTTTCCTCGGCCGGCGCCGCCCCTGCCGCCCCTGCCGCAGCCGGGCCCGCCGCGACTGCCACTGCTGCGGCGGCCGAAACCCCCCACTTCTCCTCGAGGAGCTTGGCGAGTTCCGCAGCCTCAAGCACGGTGAGGCCGGAAAGGTCGTTCACTATTTTCTGCAGATCAGCCATGATTCAGTTCCTTCGGTTCTAGCCTTAGCCGCCTCATGCGGCCGCATTTTCGGTCTTGCTGGCATAGGCCTGGACCACGCGAGCGAGCTTCGCCGCAGGCGCGTTGATCACTTGCGCGATCTTCGTTGCCGGCGCCGCAATAAGCCCGATGATCTTTGCCCGCAGCTCATCCAGCGACGGCAGGGCGGCAAGCGCCTTGACGCCGTTCGGGTCGAGCGCGGTCGTCCCCATGGCGCCGCCAAGAATGATGAAACGCTCATTATTCTTGGCGAATTCCACAGCGACCTTAGGCGCTGCAACCGGATCGCCCGAGAAGGCGATCAGAGTCGGACCTTTGAGAAGCGGCGCAATCGAGGCGACGTCAGAGCCTTCGAGCGCGATTTTGGCGAGCCGGTTCTTGGCCACCTTCACACTCGCGCCCGCTTGCTTCATCTGCCGCCGCAAAGTCTGCATTTGCCCGACCGTGAGGCCGGCATAATGTGCAACGACAACGACTGTGGTGCTTTTGAACACCTCACCCAGCGCCGTTACGAGCTCGCTTTTTGCCGCGCGATCCAAAGCTCTCTCCAGTTGGCGGTCCGCTGGTTCCGTTACCAGGCATCCCGCACGGCCTGCGCTTTTCGGCAGGACCTTTAAGGCAGGACGACATTGACACGCCCTGCCCTCCGGCACGGTTTCGCCGCGCCATCGAGGTCAGAACCAAAGGGACCCTTCGATTACACGTGGATCCCTTGTCCTTCACCCGTCTATGCGGGCCAATGGATTAAGCCGTTGTCGGCGCCCGCAGTCTCGGACAGGAGCGCGCTCCCCATCCACCATTAAGCTCTTCGACTTCTTAGATAATCCGAGCTGGAAACTAAGAAGAGATCTCGCTCGTACAGTGTTTGAAAAGCGCGCAAAAGCGCGCCGACAAATCGGGGCCGGCACGCCCATAACCTTATCTAACCTGACCATCCGCTTTTGCCAAGCGCTTTTAATGCGCCGGCTGGGCGGTTGCGAACAGGGTCGCGGGCTCGACTTTCACACCGGGACCCATGGTCGAAGAGATGGCGACCCTGTTGATGAAGTGACCCTTGGCGCCGGCCGGCCGCGATTTTTGCACAGCATCGGCGAACGCGCGGATATTTTCGATCAGCTTTTCCTCGGTGAACGACGCCTTGCCGATGCCGGCCTGAATGATCCCGGCCTTCTCGGCGCGGAACTCCACGGACCCGCCTTTGGCGCCACGAACGGCATTGGTGATATCCATTGTGACGGTGCCGACCTTGGGATTGGGCATCAGGCCGCGCGGGCCCAGCACCTTGCCGAGCCGGCCAACCAGTGGCATCAGGTCGGGCGTTGCGACGACTCGATCAAAGTCGATAGCGCCGCCTTGCACCTTTTCGACCAGGTCCTCGGCGCCGACGACGTCCGCGCCGGCCGCTTTGGCCTCATCGGCCTTCGCGCCCCGCGCAAACACGGCTACCCGCACTGAACGACCGGAGCCGTTCGGCAAGTTGACGACACCGCGAACCATCTGATCGGCGTGGCGTGGATCGATGCCGAGATTCATCGCCACTTCGATAGTCTCATCGAACTTGGCCTTGGCGCGCTCTTTGACCATCTTCACCGCTTCAGGAAGCGGATAAAGCTTTTCGCGGTCGACGCCCTCACGCGCCTTTGTCGTTCGTTTGCCGAGCCGGCTCATGGCTTCACCTCATAGCCCATCGAGCGCGCCGACCCTTCGATCATGCGCATGGCAGCTTCGATAGTGTCGCAATTGAGATCCTTCATCTTCTGCTGTGCAATCTCGCGGACCTGCGCCCTGGTAACAGAGCCGGCGATTTCGCGCCCCGGGGTCTTCGAGCCGCTTTCGAGCTTGGCCGCTTTCCTGAGAAAGTGCGACACCGGCGGCGAGCGCATCTCAAAGGTGAAAGAGCGATCCGCATAAACCGTGATCGTGACGGGGATCGGAGTGCCCTTCTCCATCTTCTGCGTCTGTGCGTTAAACGCCTTGCAGAATTCCATGATGTTGAGGCCGCGCTGACCCAGCGCCGGTCCGATCGGCGGCGACGGATTGGCCGCGCCTGCCGGCACCTGCAGTTTCACATAACCGGTAATTTTTTTTGCCATTCTTCACTCCTTCAGTGGTGCGGTTGTCGACGACTGGCGACCGTCTCAACCTCCCACACATTCAGACGTTGGATGACGTTGCCTGATCAAAGCTTCTCCACCTGACCGAATTCAAGTTCGACCGGGGTCGCGCGGCCGAAAATCGAGACTGCTACCTTCACGCGCGACCTGCTTTCGTCGACCTCCTCCACCGTGCCGTTGAACGAGGCGAACGGCCCATCCGACACACGCACCTGCTCGCCAACCTCGAATGAGACCGAAGGCTTCGGCCGTTCGATGCCTTCTTGCACCTGCTGCAACAGCCGCTGGGCTTCCGCCTCCGACAATGGCGTCGGTTTATTATCAGAACCGAGAAAGCCGGTCACTTTCGGGGTGTTCTTGATGAGGTGGTAAGCCTCGTCGGTCATCTGCATCTTGACCAGCACATAGCCCGGAAAGAACTTGCGCTCAGCGTCAACTTTGCGCCCGCGCCGCACTTCGACGACCTTTTCCTTGGGCACCAGGATTTCCTCGAACAAGTTCGACAGCCCGCGCTGTCTGGCCTGTTCGCGGATCGAATCAGCCACCTTGTTCTCGAAGTTCGAGTAAGCGTGGACCGCGTACCACCGCGCCGTCATGTTATGAATTCCGGTTCGTTGATCTTGTTCGCCAATTGCCACTCAGACACCGAGGAGAAAGCTAACTGCAATGCGCATCACCTGATCGGCCAGCAAAAAGAACAGCGAGGCGATCAAGACCATGACGAACACCATGATGGTGGTGACGGTGGTCTCCTTGCGCGTCGGCCAAGTGACCTTCTGCACTTCTGCGCGCACTTCCTGCAAAAACTTGAACGGACTGACTTTCGCCATCGCGTCATCCAACAGCCTTCCCCGCCCAACTTTTAAGGACGAGACCGGCCGGCGGTTCCTTTTGGGGAATAGGTTCGTCGCGGAAGTCCGATAACCGGGCCGCAGACGATGGCTGTTACCTACTGCCACCCCGCCGCATCGTCAAGCGCGACCCGCTTTACCCGCCGGGTCAAGCGCTTATGGCGTGTCATTCGGCCTGGCAGGAGTGGAGGGACTCGAACCCCACCCCCCGGTTTTGGAGTTCGGCAATAGCGATGACATCGTGTACTACTTCGTTCTGATAAGTCCGAAAAATCAGCCTCTATCGAGTCTCGGCAGTCGGCTTGATGCTGTCCAATTCGGTCCCGTGCTGACAAAATGGTAGCAGGTGGGATCACCCGCCTTCCTTCACCATTATGAAGTCGCGCTCAACGATGTCCGCTTTTGGGGGTAAAGCGGACATCAGG
>Ga0209465_10000031_pt1 | contig 59663 bp, 49 predicted proteins | sample PanSoiPlot1MoBio_FD_188321 | JGI IMG/M metagenome (GOLD analysis project Ga0209465, IMG submission 188321) | Tropical forest soil microbial communities from Panama analyzed to predict greenhouse gas emissions - Panama Soil Plot 1 MoBio (SPAdes)... | ecosystem: Environmental > Terrestrial > Soil...
CTATTCCAATCTGTTGACGAGTCGTACGAGCGGCGACCGTTTCGGCAAGGACCAATGGAAGGCGTTTCTGTTCAACGGGCGGCTTGCGAGTGCGCTTGGCGAATGGCCTTGGACCGACGTCTTTAACAGCTCCGAGACATCGAATCTGCTGCTCGCAACCCTTTCGGCAGCGATGGTCGGAATAGGCGATCCGATCGGGCAGTTCAATCGGGCGAACCTCCTGCATGCGGTTCGTCCCGATGGTGTGATCGTCAAGCCGGATACCGCCATCGCGCCGCGTGATAGCGCCTATATCGATGTGGCACGCCATCGCAGGTCGCCGATCGTCGCCTCCGCAAGCACGAGCCATCTCTCGGGCATCACGACCTACCTGTTCGCGTTCGCAGACCCCGAGTCCCGCCCCGGCGAGCGTCAAGGTGAAGAAGACACCAGCGACGGGCAGCGAAACGTGAAGATAGAACCCCTAGAACTCGGCTATGAAAGCCCAGTATATGCGTACAACTATTTTGACCAGTATGGACTGCACCTGCAGCCGTCGGACGGTTTCGCTTTCAAGGTGCCTGATGATGGCGCCTACTGGATTATCGTACCCGTCGGACGATCGGGTATTGGATTTCTGGGCGATGCGGACAAGTTCGCCTCGAATGGAAAAAACCGCGTTGTCATGATGAATGACACCGGCGAATTCTCCGCCGGTGTGATCTTCGCTGAAGGTGAAAACCGGCTTCACCTCCACGGCTTTTCACTAGCGCCGCCCCATGTGGAGGCGTTGGACGGCGAGGTCGAAGACGTCGTCTATGACCCCCAAACCCGGCGGTTTCATTTTGACTTGATATCGAAGCCGGGCAGCTCCGCGCGAATCGTTATCAGGGCGAACCCGGCCTCCGGATCAGCGGGCTCACGCCATTAAACCGGGTTAGCGAAATCAGCACGGCCCTTGGGACTGAAATCCGTCACGCGGGTTCTTACCTGAGATTGATGCCGGCGAGCGCGATCAACCGGCATCGCTGTTGTTCTCCAACCGAGAGTTATCGGAAATCGGGCACGACCGCCTGTGGTATGGGCAGGGCGGAGACATTCGGAAAGAAGGAGTTAGGATTATCCGCGCAGTTCATCTCCACGAGTGGGCCTTCCGGTGCGCTCGCCAACTGCGTAAGGCGCTGGATAGGAATCTTTGCCACTGCCGCCTCATATTGCCGGAAGCGCTGGATGGCGTCCCAGGGCGTTGTGAAAGCGCCCGGGTCCTCGACGTGAATGTTCGCTTCGAGCACCTTGCCGTCCTCGATCAGGTGGAAGCGCTCGATGACGTGAAGCTGCTTGGTGTGCGGCGTTCCGAATCCGTCAACAAGCGTCCTGTCATCGAGTCCGATCGTGTCGACGACGAGCGTATCACCTTCGTAATGACCGATAGATTCGCCATACCACGATGTTCTGACGTTGGCAGAATGCTTGTCCGTCAGGTGGACGTGGCGAACGTCATTAAAGCTTGTCAATATCATCACCACTTCCTTCGGCCCCTGAATGAAAAACATCGGCTGAGTCATGGGTGAGAGCAGAAATCCGGTAACGCCTTTCGGCCAGCAACTCGCGGTCGGCGATGGAACGAGCTTCCCGGACAGGACAAGCTCGTTGCGCTTACGGATCACATCCCTGGCCCAGGGCAGGAGGATGGGATTGCTGAGATCGGCGAGGTGCTGGGTCGGCTGCCTTCCGGTCACGCGGAACTCGTCATTCGAAACATAAGGATGTGCGGGGTCCTGCTGCACGGGGCCCGCACCATGCGCCGGTGGGATAAATAAGCGGTTATACGCGTACCACCCGATATTTCGATCGGGCGCGAAATTCGGTGGTGTGCTCTGAGCCATCGCCGAAAAGCTCAAGCTGCCGGCCAGATAAACTACGCCGATGAGAACGCCTCCCGTGAAGTTCCCTCCCTGTCTGGACATCGGGTCCTCCTCTGTGACACAGGTCAGCAAATATCGAAAAAGTAAGTATACCGATATCGGCACCAAGATTCGAGCGCGGCGATGAAAAATCGCATTTGTCCCAGGAAAGCGTCTGTGAGGGCCCTCGGCGTCAACTTACCGATTTGCGGCCGGGCCAGCGTCGACGTGCGGCGGCGTGTAGCTGAGGTCTAGCCGCTCGCTCCAGCCAATCTGAAGTGATCGGATCGTCGCGAAAGCGATAATAATGAGTTGTGCCGGAAAGGATGATGTAGGGGCGACCCTTGTGGTCGTCCTGTTGCCGGATGCGACGAATGGCGACCACAAGGGTCGTCCCTACAGCGGGCAATGTGTCACGACACCATTTGTGCGAGCCGCTCCAACGTTATGATTTGATCAATGCTCAAATCCCATAGATTGGCTGAAGCTATCGACGAGCCTGCTTTTTTTGTTCCTCCCAATCCGATGGCGCCAGGACCGCGCCAGAGCCAAGACGTCGGTCGCAGCCCATATCTCCTGTCGCGAATGCCCTATGGCCGGCGCACGCCCGCCACAGAGGACAGGTCACGATGTGGCTCGCCGCAGACATAATCTTCGAGCCAAACGTCGCTGCGCAGCTTGTAGACGAAGCGCGCCTGCCAATCCCGGCTGTAGTATATCGGATCGTGGACGGTGATGACGTCCTCGAGTTCCGTCGGGCTGATCCGGCGGATACGTTCGACGGTGCGCATCTCGTCAGTATGCGGCGCGCCGGCGGCATCCACGAAGGTCTTTTCGTTGAAGCCGGCGGTCTCGATCACCAGTGTATCGCCCTCGAAATGGCCGACTGAATGACCGTTGTAGTACGGCAAGGTCGTCAGCTCCTTCTCACTGGGCATCGGCTGCTCCATTGCGACCACGCGGATCTGATGGTTGAGTTCATGGATGATCGTGATCTGCCCTGGGGGGGCCTGAAAGATCTGGAATGGATAGGGAGTGGCGAGCACGCGCGGCAGCCCGTCCGGCACGCAGTATCTGCGCGCGGTGTCGATGATCGAGCCCTCCTTCAGACCCGCGGTGTTTTTTTCATAAGCCTGCTTGCCAGCCGGGGTGAGCGGCAGGTCACCGCCACCGACGATTTGGATCTTGGCTCGATATTCGGTCGCCCAGTAGGTTCCAGAAATATCCGGCGTCTCACCGTAGGCCAAGTCGGATTGCACCGCTAGAGCGACTAAAGCAGCCGTAGCCATGCCGGCACGAACCGAGATCCTGCGGCTTTCCATGTGTCCCTCCCTTGTTACTGACTTTGCGGAGGCCAACGCGACGCGAGAGTAATTCCATCCGCTCGTCTTGCCATGACGTTAGCACTCGATGCCGCGGGGAAAAAGTCAGCTGCGACCCATAAGCTAAGCAGAACCTGAGCACGGGCTTGCGGCAGCCCGCAAGGGACAAATATCAATTCGACCATCTTTGTCGGCGTGGGCGAGCATGCCCAAGCTCTTATTGCCCAGGGGCAGGAATCTGGATGAGCTCAGCCAGTTGTGCGTCCGTGAGCGGCGCCTGCATGAACTTGAAATCGACTGCATCCTTTGTGACCGCTGCGATTCCAGACAGATGATCCGGCGATATCGCCGCCTTCGGTAAGAATTCGTCACGGATTCGGATGGCCAAACGCTCAGGCACGCCGGCGTAATCGGAATAGGTCTTTACCCCCGCGGGATCGCTGTACAGCCATTGATAGGTCTCGCGGTATGCCGCGACAAAGCGGTTGATGACTTCGCGGTGCTTCGCCAGAGCGGCGGCATTGACGATGTGCACACGGACGGTTTGATCCCGCGTTGAGGGTGCATCACTTCCGCGGGCGATCAAACGGATCTTTCCCTCATCGAGCGCGTTGAGGCCGAACGGCGGCGACGCCCACCCGACATCGACTTGCCTAGACATCGCCTGGGTCATGGTCAGTGCGGCTGCGCCGGTGGCGACAGGTTTCGCCGCAATCTTGAAATGCTTGATCAGGGCCAGGAGTGTGGTGTGGGTCGACGCACCGTTGGTGGAATAGCCGACGGTCTTTCCGTCCAGATCTGCGAACGACTTGAGTGGCGATTCCGCCGGCACATACCAGTAGAGATCGCCGGCTCCGGTCGTGCCCGCCAACAGAATCCGCACCGGCGCGCCCTTGGCAAACGCCCCGAACACGCCGGCGGTCCCGGCCGCAATCCCGATGTCGACGCTGCCGGAAATCACCGCCTGCATCGTCTCGCCGCCGCCATTAGTGTAGAGAATTTCAAGCCTCAGCCCATGCTTCGCGAAGATGCCGGCCCTCTGACCGACATCCGGCAAGCCGCTATCCCAATTGTTCGGCGCTCCGACTGCGACTTTGAGAACCTCATCGCACCAACCGACTGTCGGGGCCAAGGCGACTTGCACGCAAGCGAGCAGTATGGAAATCAGCAGCATGGTGTGGTGACGAGGCACGATTTCGATCTCCGCAAAATTTGCCCGCTGCATGCGCGCCGCACCCGTTACCATCGGCAGCCTCGCCTTGAGCGGCGCCGGCGTCAAGCTTAGGATAGCAGCATCGGCCGCGTGGGATGACGCGCACAATAAGCCGCAATGAATTGCGCAGGGAGGGAAGCGGTATGTCGACCTCGCTCATCGTCAACGGCATGGCCCACGGCGTCGACGTGGAGCCGGACACCCCATTGCTGTGGGTGCTTCGTGACTCGCTGAAACTTACGGGCACCAAATACGGTTGCGGTATTGCCCAGTGCGGCGCCTGCACCGTCCTTATCGACGGGCAGGCGACGCGATCATGCAGCGTCCCTCTGTCGGCCGTGGTCGGCAAATCCGTCACCACCATCGAAGGGCTCGATGGAAGCCATCCGGTGCAACTGGCGTGGATCGAGTTCGACGTTCCACAGTGCGGATACTGCCAGTCGGGGCAGATCATGGCTGCGGTGGCTCTGCTCAAGAGAATCCCGAAGCCGACCGATGCTGATATCGACACCAGCATGGACAATATCTGCCGTTGCGGCACGTACCTGCGTATCCGCCAGGCCGTTCACCGGGCGTCGGAGCTGCAGGCGTAGGGAGGACCGACGATGAGCGCAAATGTTGCGTTTACTCCGCAAGCCGAATTGGACCGCCGCGGCTTCCTGGCCCGCAGTGCCGCGGTCGGCGGCGCGATGGTTCTCGGCTTTTACCTGCCGCCGGCGAGCGTGCGCGCCGCTCCGATCGATGGCCAGCCCTGGTATCGCGATGCCGTGGCTCCCGAGCTCAACGCATGGCTGACGATCGCGCCCGATGACACCGTGACCATTCGGGTCGCACAGACCGAAATGGGAACCGGCGTGTTTACCTCATGCCCCATGATGGTGGCCGAGGAGCTGCAGTGCGACTGGTCCAAGGTGCGGGCCGAGTATGCCTCACCACACCGCAACCACGTCGAGCGCGCCCCGGATTGGACCCTGCAAGTACCCGGCGGCGGCGATCCGACGATCCGCGATGGCGGTGGCGAACCGGCGTCGAGCAGCGGCGACAAGGGCGTGTACCGGCGCATGGCCACCAGTTCGAGCGGTTCTGTTCGGGAGAGCCGCTACTACCTGCAAATGGCCGGCGCCGAGGCGCGTGAGCGGCTCCTTTTGGCCGCGGCCCTGCTGTGGGGCGTGCCGACCTCGGAATTGGCGGCAAGAGACAGCATCATCACCCACGCCCCGAGCGGGCGGCAGACCACCTACGGAGCGCTCGCAGCGAAGGCCGCACAGATTGCGCTTCCCGATCCGTCAAAGATCAGGATCAAGGGGCCGGACCATTTTACGCTGATGGGGACCGAGCAGAAGAATCTGGACGTTCCGCTGAAGGTGAGCGGCAAGGCCATTTATGGCATCGATGTTGAGTTGCCCGGCATACTCTACGCCGCGGCCGTGGCCTGCCCGGTGTTTGGCGGCAAGATCAAGAGCTACGATTTCAACGCCATCAAGAATCGACCGGGCGTTCACTCGGCCGTCAAGTTCGAAGGAAAGGGTTATGTGAGCGGCGGGATTGCTGTCGTTGCCGACACCTGGTGGCGGGCCAAGACTGCACTTGATCTCATGCCCATCGAATGGGACTTGGGACCTAACGCTGATCGCAACACCTCAGAAATGATCGCGGCCAATACCGACTTGTTGACCAAGCCCGGCACGATCGTTCTCGCGGAAGGTGGAAGCTACACCGCGGCCAAAGGCAAGGCCGCCAAGGTGGTCGAGGCGGCTTATACGGTGCCCTACCTTGCGCACGCCCGTATGGAGCCGGGCAACGCGACCGCAATAGTGACGCCCGATCGCGTCGACGTGTGGACCGGTGATCAGGCGCCTGACCGCGCGTTGGTCCGGGCGGCCGAAGAGGCGGGCATGGCTGCCGACAAGGTGTTCGTGCATACGACCTTCCTGGGCGGCGGGTATGGTGGTGGCGGCGGTTCGGATCAGTTGCGCCAAGCGGTCGCCGTCGCCAAGACGCTCAACGGAAGGCCGGTGAAGCTTATCTGGAGCCGGGAAGAGGACATGCGCCTCGGCGAAAAATATCGTCCCTTGGGCATTGGCCGCTTCGAGGCGGCGCTCGATGCCGATGGCTGGCCGGTGGGGATCGCCATGCGGACGGTCGGCGACCGGTATGACACAGTCAATACGCCGGCCGGCACCTACAAGAACCTGGTCGCCGAACAGGCAGTCCGCGGACTGCACGAGCTTCCGTATCACTTTCCGGTTCGCCATTACGACGTTCACACGCGCAACAGCCATGTTCCGGTGGGATTCCGGCGCGCCACGGGAAGCTCGGTCAACGTGTTCTTTCTCGAGAGCTTTATCGACGAACTGGCGCACGCCGCCGGCAAGGACCCGTATGAGTACCGGTGCGAATTGGTGGCGCGGAACGCGAATTTCCGCGGCCGCGACGACTGGCTCAAAGCGCTCGACCTGGTTGCCGAGATGTCGGGTTGGGGCACGCCACTGCCCGAGGGCTGGGCGCGTGGCATCGCCATCGACGACCGTCGGCGTCCGTCCCGGACGACCGTCGCCTTGTGCGCCGAAGTCGTCACCGTGTCGGTGAGCCGGGCTGGACTGCTTCGGCTCGAGCGCGTCGATGTGGTGTTCGACGAGGGCTTCTCCTTCGTCAATCCGCTTTCCGTGCGCAAGCAGATCGAGGGGCAGGTCGCCTGGGGCCTTGGTGACGCAATGTGGCAGGAAATCACCGTCAAAGACGGACGCGTGGTCGAGGGAAATTTTGATGCATTTCAGATTGCCCGCATGGCGGACTATCCGCTGCAGGTCAACATCTCCTTCCTGAAGACCGACAACAAATGGATTTCCGGCGTCGGCGAGGAGGCAATTCCGCAGATCGCGCCCGCTATCGCCCAGGCCGTATTCAAGATTACCGGCAAGCGCATCCGGTCCCTTCCGCTCGGAAATCACGACCTGAGCTGGGGCTAACTTTTTGCGGGTCAGAGCTGGCGCGGCACCACTCGCACTCGGACGGCCGGAGCCGGCGCACAGTCGGCCCGGTCAATAAAATCAATCAGAAGAGATTGCCATGAACATACCAGCCGCAATCGTAGGAACCGCCGTGACCCTGGCGCTGGCTCTTCACGCCCATGCCCAATCTGCGAGCCCTAAAGTGGCCGACGCCATGCCTGGCGATGTGAGGGTGATTGCGACTGCCGCGATCCGCGGACCGCTCGACGCCGTGCACAAACAGGCGGAAGCGGCGATTGGCAAGCCGATCGTCGCGGAATACGGCTCGGCGCGAGGCAATTTGAAGGACAAAATCCTCAAAGGTCAGGATTTCGAGGTCGCCATCCTGCTGCCCGATGTCGATGACGAAATCGAGGCCGCAGGCAAGACTGCGCCTGGCAGGTTCGAAATCGCGCGCGTACCTGTGGCGTTCGGTCTGCGGGGCGAGGCTCCCAATCTCGATGTCAGCTCACCGGCCGCGGTTAAGGCCGCAATGTTGAACGCGAAATCAGTCCGGTACGCTCCAAGCGGCGCGGCATTGATGACGGTAAAGAAAATCCTCTCCACGCTCGACATCGCTGACAAAATTCACGATTCCAGTGCGGTCGCTGGAGAGATGCCGCTCGCGGCCGGAGAATATGAAATCAACATCTATCCCTTGAGCGAAATCATTCCCAACAAGAAGCTCAAAAACCTGGGCGCGGTCGTTCCCGAGTTGCAGGTGCCCGTCATCATCGAGGCGACAATCGGCAAGGGCGCGGCCGATTCGAACGCGGCGCGCGCTCTGATAAGCTTCCTCCAGGGGCAAACCATCGACCACGCGCTAAAGAACTACGGCATGGAGAAGGGCCATATCGAGAAATAGGCGGTCTGGTTCCGGGTCAAGTCGTCGCTTTCGAGGCATCCGTTGCCGACAGCGCGCCCTGGCGCGTCCGCGACAGCGAAGCTGTGTCTTGCCATCAGGGAAGCGGAAACCACTGGAGGCACCGCTTGATGCCTTCCCGGCAAGTGAGTCAAACTGACTTGCTTCCGGCGGGGGCTGGTCGACCGCATGATCGTGCCTCAATATGACAGGAAGCCCGTATGACGATCCGCCCCGTCATTCCTATAGCGTTTGTCGTCGGCCTCGCTCTTGCCGACGGGTCGACCGGTCCCGCATGGGCACAAGAAACAAATACAGGAGAAGCGACGGCCGGCCAGACTGCGCCGGCGCTCGACCAGGCTGATGCCCGCATCAAATATCTCCATGACCGATTGCGGATCACAGCTGAGCAGGAATCGCTCTGGGATGCAGTCGCTCAGGCCGTCCGCGACAACGCAGGAGACCTCGCGCCTCTCCTTAGAGAGCGGTTTCGCGCCACGACAAGCGGCAGCGCGCTCGATCTTCTTCGCTCCTATGAGATGCTCGGCGACGCCCAACTCGATGGTCTCAGGAGGATCATCACCGCGTTCGATCCGCTGTACAACGGTCTGTCGGACGGTCAGAAAAAGATCGCGGACGCAATCCTTCGCGAAGGCGCGCAGAACGCGATGATCAGCGGCATCCCGTGGGTCCCGCCGCCCTTCAGCCCTTCGCTGGTGTACCCATTGATCTGGGGCGGCCTTCCCCTCGTGGTTCATCGCCCCGTGGGTTTCCACCACTTTCACGGCCTACATCCGTCAGGTGCACATTTTGGCAGATTTCATCGCTGACAACAGCCAAGCTGCCCTTCTCGATACAAGTTCGATCGACCTGAGCGGGATCGAAAATGCGCTTTGGGTCCCGGCTGGGTGCATCGGTCATGAACCCACTCTTCATAGCCTTAGGGAACCTATATAACTTTGTCGAGTTGGTGGCATGCTGCGGTGGCCCGATGGAGGCCTTCTCTCGCCCGAAGCCTCAACGAGCCATGGGGCGCTGTTTTTGTCTTTTGGGGGCATGGCGTTATGAATTTTCTCCACGCGGGCCGGGTTGGCCGAACGTCTGGTTTTCTCAATCCAAGGCACCGTCTGACCTGGTTGGAGCGTGCGCACCTTGTCATTGCGGGCTGGGCTGCTGTGATGGTGATGGGCGATCATGCGGGCGCGGCAAACGGTCGGAAAGAACGCGTGGTGGCGTTCGAATCGCGCATCGCAGGCGAGCCTGTTGAGCCGATGATGGCCATCGTTTCGCTCCGCAACCAGCGGATCACTGCATACGACGCCAAAGGCTGGATCCTGCGGGCGCCGGTATCGAGCGGCCAGAAGGGACGCGAAACGCCTGCCGGTATCTTCAGCGTCATCGAGAAACAAGCCGAGCACTACTCGAACCTGTATGACGACGCCTACATGCCACACATGCAGCGCATCACTTGGTCGGGTATCGCACTCCACGGCGGACCTCTGCCGGGACATCCAGCGTCACACGGTTGCATCCGCATGCCCTACGACTTCGCCAAACGCCTGTTCGGCATGACCAAGCTCGGTATGCGGGTAATCGTGGCGCCAAGCGACGTAGAGCCGGTCGAGATCGTCCATCCGGCTCTGTTCCCCACGCGGCCGAGCGCCGGCACGGTGGCCGCCGCGCGAGCCGCGGAAGCGGACGAGGCGGCCAGAAAGGCCGATCAGGCGAGGCTCGCTGCCGTGACGGCCTCACGAGAAGCCGCGCGGGCAATGACGCGCGTGGCCGAAAATTTAAAGCTTAGAGCCGAGGCGCAGTTGGCCGCCGCCGATCGTGCGGTCGTCTCCGCGGGATCGGCCGACGCAAAGGAGCAGGCTGAGGATGCCAAAGCGAAGGCAGCCGCGGCGGCCGCCGAGCTCGAGGCGCAATGGATAGCAGCCAAAGCCGAAATGCAACCGAAGCTCGATGCCGTGGCGTCTGCGCGCGAAGCCGCTGTCATGGCAGAGAACGCGCGGGTCGTGGCGGCCGAGGCGGCGCGCAAGGCGGCGCTCGACCTCGAGCCGGTATCGGTCTTCATCAGCCGCAAGACGCAGCGTCTTTATGTCCGGCAGGCCTTCCAGCCCATCCTGGAGAGCCCGGTCACGGTCCGGGATGCCGATCGTCCGATCGGCACGCATGTCTTCACCGCCATCGAGCGCACCGGCGGTGACGCCGACGTGCGATGGAGCGTGGTCTCGCTGAATGGCGGACATGCAGATGCCAGCGCGGACAAACCGCACGGCCCTACGCGCGGACGCCGTAGTCAGAGCGTCGAGCCGATGGCGACCGATCCGGGCGGCGCGAAAGCAGCGCTCGACCGGATCGTCATTCCACAGGACGTATTGGATCGCATCGCCGGAATAGCGTCGCCGCGATCTTCCCTGATCATCTCCGACGAGGCATTGAGCTCGGAGACCGGTAAAGACACAGAGTTTGTCGTCCTCATGAGCGGCGAGCCACAAGGCGGCATCAAGTCCCGACTCCGCGGTCCCGAGACCAAAGTCCGGTACGAGCGGCCGCGCGATCGACTACCATCTTTGTCCTCCCCATTCGCGGGTCCGTATTCCACCTGGTGAGGCGGAATTTCTGCTGCCAGAGGCGAAACGACGGCCCGCCTAATGGTTCGAGGACCGGTAATTACGCCGTTGCGTCCCCTGCGGACACCGCCTTTCAGATAAGGTAGGCTGTCGCCAAGCGCGATCACAGCGAAGCGGTGCGCAATTGCGGTGGGAGGTATTCATGGCAAGACGCAATGTCTCGTTCCAGGCTGGATTTCTGGCAGGCGGCATATTGGCTGGGCCCGCATTGGCCGCCGACGTTACACCAGACCGGCTCTTGAATGCCGACAAGGAGCCGCAGAACTGGTTGATGAATCACCGGACCTATGATGGCCAGCGCTTTTCGCCACTTGCACGCATCAACCGCGACAACGTCAAGAACCTGAAGCTCGCCTATGCGGTGCCGCTCGGGGGCGGCGCCGGTAACGAGTTTGCCAACGCAACGCCGCTCGCCGAAGACGGTTTCCTCTACATCACGGATTCCTGGAATGTCCTCTACAAGATCGATGCCCGCTCGGGCGACCTCGGTCGCATCGTGTGGCGCATGGATCCCAAGCAGGATCGCCAGATGCGCAGCCGCGGCGCAGCGTTGTGGGGCAATCTCGTCATCACCGGTGCCGGCGGTTTCGGCAACTCGCCGCGCATCATCGCGACCGACAAGGAAACCGGCAAGGTGGTCTGGGAAACCTCGTTCCAGGACACGCCGGACGTGACCTTCACGGCGGCGCCGCTCGCCATCAAGGACAAGATCGTCGTCGGGGCGGCCAACGGCGACCAGGGCGTGCGCGACTGGATCGCCGGGCTCGATGCCGCGACCGGCAGGCGCCTGTGGCTCAAATATACGATCCCGGCTCCGGGCGAGCCTGGCAGCGAAACCTGGAAAGGCGACACCAATGCCTGGCGCACCGGAGGCGCGGCGGTGTGGGTAACGGGCGCCTACGATCCCACCACCAATCAGACCCTATGGGGAACCGGCAATCCGGTACCGATGTTCGATCCGTTCCATCGGCCGGGCGACAACCTCTACACCAACAGCGTGATTTCATACGATCCCGATACCGGCAACATGAACTGGTATTTTCAATTCACGCCGGGCGACATGTGGGACTACGACGAGGTTGGCACCCATATTCTGATCGACGGGCAGGTCGGCGGCCAAGCGCGCAAGCTGATTACACACTCGGCGCGCAACGGCTTTCTCTACACGATGGAGCGCGCCAATGGCGCAATGGTGCTGGCCAAGCCCTATATGGAGGTCAACTGGACCAAAGGCATCGACCAGAAAACCGGCAAGCCGCTCGACTATGATCCTGCCAAGGACATTCAGATCTACGCGGGCATCGGCAACCTCAATCCGAATGAGCCACCCAAGAGGGTCTGTCCGTCACTATTGGGCGGCAACAACTACTGGCCGAGCTCCTACAGCGCGAAAACCAAGCTCATGTACATCCCGGCGCTGTCGAACTGCTCGACGATTACGATCGACCGGGAAAAGCACAACAAGGAGAGAGGCTGGAATGGCGGCCTCGCCACCACCCCCGAACGGTGGGAAAGCGACCTGAAGGCCGCCGACCCGCTGACGGGTGAGATCAAGAAGAGCGTGCACCTGAGCTACCCGAACTTCAGCGGCACGCTTGCGACCGGCGGCGGGCTCGTATTTCTTGCGCTGCTGGATGGCACAGTTGCGGCGTTCGACGACACCACGCTCGACGAACTGTGGAAAATCAACGTCGGTTCGGCTTTTTCCGCGCCGCCGATGACGTTCGAGACCGGCGGGAAACAATATATCGCGATCGTCTCGGGACCGAGCCCGGCAGCCAGAGCGAGGCTTGTCAATACGCCGGAACTCCGCGAGCAGCGCAATGCAGTCGTGCTGCATGTGTTCGGGTTGTGAGTAGCCGAACTCGTCGCGGTCGGGACCGAGCGGCCGCACAAGCGGTGTGGTGACACATCGCCCGCTGTAGGGGCGACCCTTGTGGTCGCCCCATTCGATGTACCGTTTTCGGATGAGCACTACTGCACGGCAATCGCCTCTACCTCAATTTGAAATCCGTAATGGAGACCGGGAACGGGCACCACAGCGCGTGCGGGCCGCGATTCTCCCGCCCATTCGGCGTAGATGGTGTTGAAGGCAAGCCACGATTCGATGTTGGTCACATAAACCCGCACCTGAACGAGCCGATCGATCGAGCTACCGGCAGCCCGCAATGCCCGCGCCACATTGTCCAGCGCTTGACGCGCTTGCTCCTCAAAGGACGCCTCGACCAGCCTGGTGCCGTCGGATTTTATGGGTAACTGGCCTGAGATGAAGATCAGTCCGCACGCCGCAACGGCATGGCTGTAATGGCCGCCTGGCGGGGCCATAGTTGCCGGCGAGACACGAGCGATTTCTGCAGTCATTGAGGAGCCCTCGGAACGCTTCACATTCTGCGCGACGGATGAATTTCGTGAAGACCGCGCGTAACCAAACCTGCTAGCCTCCCGAAACCACTTCGAAGTGGCGAAACCAGGGAGGAAGCCATGCTCCAGCTCTCGAAGCTGCGGACGGCCTTATGCCTGCCCGCTGATGCGCGACAAGCCCGAGGCCCACGTCACGCAAGTCCACGCAGCCCAAATCCGCGCAGCTCAAGTCCACGCAAAACATCAACGAAGACAAGCCTCAGCTTCGGGCTTGCCGTGGTGCTTGGAACGCTATGCGCTTCATGGCTTGGAGTGGTCGCCGGGCAGGGTCAAACGACCGAAAAGAAACCGAGCCCGGTTGTCGAAACCAAGGAAGGACCGGTCCAGGGTTTCATCTCGAACGGCGTGACCGAATTCCTCGGCATTCCCTACGCCGAGCCGCCGGTCGGCAATTTGCGCTGGCGACCGCCGAAGGATCATGCGCCGTGGCACCAAGTTCGTAACGCCACGGAATTTGCACCGACCTGCGCGCTGATCACGACGCTGGGAGTTTTCTCGGGCCCGCCGAACAACAATGAGGACTGCCTCTACCTGAACGTCTTCACGCCGGACCCCAATCCATCGGCGCGGCTTCCGGTGATCGTCTGGATTCACGGCGGCGGCAATGTGGACGGCGAAACGCCCGGCTACGATGGCAGCAAGCTGGCGGCACGGGGCAAAACCGTCGTTGTGACGATGGAATACCGCTTAAACCTGATGGGCTTCCTGGCGCATCCTGCGCTGGACAACGAAGGCCATCTTTTCGGAAATTACGGCATTCTCGACCAGCAGGCCGTGCTGAAATGGGTCGAGCGCAATATCGCGAGCTTCGGCGGCGACAAGGGCAACGTCACGGTTGGTGGTCAATCCGCAGGAGCCGTCGACACCGGCATCCACATGCTGTCGCCGCTTGCCGCCGGGCTGTTCCACCGGGGAATTTGCCAGAGCTTCTGCATGGCTTTCCCGCTGCCTACGAAGACGGCAGCCGAGGCCACCGGCGTCGCTTTCGCGGAGGCCGCCGGTTGCGACTCAGGCACCGGTCCGGAGATCGCCCAATGCCTGCGCAATCTTTCGGCGGCGAGGGTTGAAGAACTCGCAGGCACGGCAAGCACGCAGGGCAAATTCATAACCGGCCGAGGTTTCGTGGACGGGGAGATCATTCCCGATCAGCCGCTGAAGCTCTTTGCCAGTGGTCGGTTCAACCATATGCCTCTGATCAACGGAAACACGGCGGATGAGACGAACTTCGGCCTGGCGATCACGGAGTACTTCTCGAACGAGAATAACGCCCTCCGCACCCCGCCGACCGCGGAGCAATATCTCAACTACGTCAACACGACTTATGTCCCGCCAGCCTATCCTGAAGGAACTGCAGCGAAAGTTCTGGCTGTCTATCCGCTCAGCGCCTTCAAAACCCCGCAATTGGCCTGGGATCGGGTCGGCACCGATTCAGGGATCTGCAATCAGCGAAGGCTGGACAAAGTCCTCGCTCCGCAAATCCCGCTGTATGTCTATGAGTTCGCCGATAAGACGGCGCCGTTCTTCTTCCCGGATCTGCCGGGAATGGAGGCGCTCGCCTACCATACCGCCGATATCCAGTACCTGTTCCCGCTTTGGCATGGCGGACCACTGGGCATTCCACATCCGCTGAACCCTCAGCAGGCAAAACTGTCCGATCAACTTGTCTCTGCCTGGGCCAATTTTGCCCGGACGGGCAATCCGAACGGATCAGGCGACAATCCGTGGCCGCGCTACACCGCGAGCGCCGAGGCGCCCGCCTGGCTGATCCAAGACCTGACAGGTCTGTCGACCTTGACGGACGCGCAATACGCGGCGCTTCGCCACTGCGACTTCTGGGACTCGGTGACCGCAACCCAGTAAAGCGACTTCGTCGTGCCAAAGCGCAGGCCAGACGATAAGGTGACGGCCAAGCATGACCGTCACTTTTTTGCCAGCATCCCAATCAAGCAAAGCGAAAGACAAGCTTCAGGCGCAACCGCGGAGCAATTGGCCATGATTTCCCTCGATCCGGCGCATACCGCACTCGTCGCCATCGATATGCATCGTGGCCATCTCGATCCCGCGGTGGCAACCCTCCCCCTGGCCGCGGAACGCTGCGGTCTGGTGATTGCGCGTGCGGCGCAGCTGTTCGCTGCATTGCGCGCGCGTCGCGTGCCTGTCGTTCATGTTGTCACAGAATACCGCGATGCGCAGGAAATACTCGCAAACCCGTTCTGGAGAGCGATCCATGACGACCCAACCAAGGCGCGCAAACGCATGTCGGGCCACAACATCATCGGCGAACCCACGACCGAAATCATTCCCGACCTCATCAAGCCCGGAGATTGGATGGTGCGGGGTAAGAAGCGGTACAGCCCGTTTCACGATACCGGCCTCGGGTTCCTGCTGGATCGGCGCTTGCAGGTCGACACGCTGATCGTTGCGGGGATCAACACCACCTCCTGTGTCCTATGCTGCGGCTTCGAGGCGACGAACCGTGACTACCGCGTCGTCGTCGCGGCCGACGCCGTCGATTCGATGGATGGCGAGGAAATGCACGGCTTCGCCCTCCGCCTGATGGCGGCAACAGTCGGATGGGTGCTCGCTAACGACGACATCATAGCAGCGCTCAGCGATGCCGGGCCTTATCGAGAATTGCAACGGGCGCCTGCGGCGGGCAACATCCTGCGCGGTTAATGCGACCCCCACCACAAGCTCAGCTACAATTGCTTCGCAAACCCGAGCCAACCGGTCCGATCCGATGACGCTCCTACTGTCCAATGAAGACATCGAGAAACTGTTGACGATGCCCGAATGCATCGACGTGCTCGAACGCACATACATCGAAATGAGCGAGGGCCGCAGTGTCAACCGCGTCCGCTCCGATTGCCTGGTCCCATCGAAATGCAACGATGCCATCTACAGTCTGAAATCAATGGATGCCGTCATTCCGGGATTGGGCGTCAGCGCGGTCCGCATTGATTCGGACATCGTGACCTGGCCAAAACAAGGCGCCAATATACGCCGGGTCAAAGTGCCCCTCGCCCCGAACGGCCGTTATGTCGGTCTCGTGCTGCTATTCTCCTGCGAGAGCGGCGAGCCCCTCGCGATCATGCCCGACGGCATGCTGCAACGTATCCGCGTCGGGGCGACGAACGGCCTCGGCGTCAAATACCTCGCTCCTAAGGACGCAAAGGCGGTCGGCATTCTGGGTTGCGGCTGGCAGGCCGGCACGCAACTGATGGCGGTGTGCGCTGTCCGCGACATCAAGATAATCCGTTGCTTTAGCCCAAATCGCGGCAGTTGCGCGGCATTTGCGCAGGAGATGAGTTCGGTTCTCGGCATCACGGTCGAGCCTGCTAGCCGGCCGGAAGATGCCGTCGGCGAAGCCGACATCGTGATGTGCGCCACCAACTCCATCGAAAACATATTCTTTGCGCGCTGGATAAGGCCCGGAATCCATATCAGCTCCATCAAGGTGCCCGAAATCGAGGCCGCGGCTATCCGGCGAGCGGATCGATTCGTGATCCATACCCATGATACAAAACCGCTGCACGTCACCGCAAAAGATCTCAAGACACCGGAGATCGCCGAAGGCAAGGGCTGGAGATTAGGCGAAGGAATCGATTTCCCGGGCACGCCGACGCTCGCCGATGTGATCGCCGGCACGGCTCCCGGCCGGCGCTCGGATCGTGAGGTCACGTGTTTCATCAACAATCTGGGGTTAGGGTTGCAATTCGCGGCGGCCGGCGCTGTGGTGTACCGCAAGGCGAAGGAAACCGGCCTGGGTCGCGAGCTGCCCACCGAGTTGTTTACGCAAGACGTCCATCCCTAGCTTAGAAGGATTGCTTACTCTTGACTAAATGAGGACACGCGGACTGGGGTGGCCACCTGCGCAAAACCCAATGGCCGAGCGCCGACGGAAATAGCGGTGACAACGGGGATTCTCTTGAGATCATCATATGTTGCCGCAAAATATTAGCCGCGTGGCGGCTTGGTTCGCTTTGGCGGTGATTATTGTTCTTTCGCTGGTTCCGCCAAGTGCAAGGCCAACCACATTTGTTCCTCATAAGATTGAGCACGCCGCAATATTTCTGCTGGACGGTATCGCGTTCGGCCTCGCTTACGGCGGTTACGAATGGCTATTGAGCGTAGGGGCCGTGATATTTTGCGGGGGGCTTGAGCTCGCGCAGTTGATGATTCCCGGCCGGCATGCGCGGCTCAGCGATTTTTTCATAGATGCGACTGCGACCTGCGTCGGAATCATTGCCGGCTCGACCGTGACCCGGCTGGTGCGCCGGTTCGGCTGAAAGCGGCCGATCATCGTGCCCCTCTGGGTGGCCCCGACCTCTCGCGGCAATTGGGGACGGAGATCGGGGCCGTGCTCTCATTATAGAGAGCCAACTCAATTTAACCGCAATGGCCCACGCCGGACTGTGACGTGGATCACACTAAGTATGCGAATCCGACGTGGAGCGGATGGCGAAGCGAAGCAGTTCGCAACGGCCAACGAGCCGGATCGAGCGCCGCCCCATCCGGCAAACAGCAGGCTCCCTTTTTGCGGTGCAAAAACAGGTGCCAGTTACCACCTCCCGGCGTGGGCGCCGCCAGACGTGCTACTGGCCGCACCGGTCAAAGTAGCAAAATCATCAGGGCAACCAGGACGAAGCCGCCGACCAGCACCGTCCAGTCGCCTGAATTCAGGCCGAAAAATCGGCCGTCGGCCGTGATACGCAAGTACACATTCTGTGACATGGGCGTCCCTTGCTAGAAACCCGCTGCAGTTAGTGCCGAGCTGGCCTAAAAAGGTTCAATTGCCCATCTGACAAAAAACGAGCAGCGTGCAGGGCCGTTTTCACCGCATCGCCGCGTCGGTGGCTGGCACGGCGCGGCCGATTATGAGACACGCTTTGTTCGTGCCGGCTTGTCGCCTGCCACGGTGGCCCGGCGCATGGGCCCCATGTAGTTCTAATTGCCCCGGGCTCTCATGCGCAGGCGTTGAACGAACGCTTTGACCAGGGGTGCGTCTTCATCACGTCTGTATAGCACCGCGATTTCAGCGCGTTGGGCGATCCCTGTTAGTCTTCTGAACACCACTCCCGGGATAGCCAGCCGTGCCAGCACCGCCGAAACGATGCCGATCCCCATACCTGCGCTTACCAGCGTGAGCACCGACCAGACATCATCAGCGCGAGCTACAATGTGCGGCGAGGCCGTTTTGGCTATCTTGCCCGCGACATTGCCCCACAGACCGATTTCCATCGGCGCTGATGTGGAGACAAATTCCTCTTCACCAATCGTATCAGCGGAAATCTGCTTGCGCGGTGCAAGCCGATGCCCCTCCGGGATCGCAAGAAACAACGGTGAACGCTCGATTGTAATTCCCGCGAGACCGGCCGGATAACGCTCCGCCGCGCACGTGAAGGCGACATCGATCGCCCCTTCAACCATCGCTGTATATATCGTGAAGGGCTCCAATTTGCGGAGTTGAAATGACACTTCCGGGTGGACGTCACGAAAACACCGGATGGCGGATGATACAAGGCCGCTGCAGCTTGCCGAGAACAAATAGCCGATCGCCAGATTTCCGGTTTCGCCACGAGCAGCGCGCCGGACCGCCAGGGCCGCCTGGTCGGCCTGCTTGAGCGTTGCCCGCGCCTCGTCGAGAAACCGTTTGCCGGCCGGAGTCAGCGCCACGGCAGTTTTGGTCTTGCGCGTAAAGAGCTGGACGCCGAGGATCAATTCCAGCGATCGGATCTGGTGACTCAGCGTCGGGGCCGCGATATTCAGCCTCGCGGCGGCGCGTGCGAAGTGAAGTTCCTCGGCGACAGCGATGAAATAACGAAAGTGGCGCAGTTCCATAGTCCCATTATACGATCCGACCTAATAAAAAACGACAACGTCGTTAATGACAGGCGCGCTGGGGCATAGGACGCTGTCATTCACTTTTATAATTTTCGTTATAGGAAAAAGCATGATGTCTCGCCGGGAGACTGAGGGGCGCGAACTCGTCGAGAGTGGTAATGTGGTGCGGTTGCAGCCTTCCGGCGCAATTGGAGCGCGAACCGGCGCGACTGGGCCGCGGGGTGCACCTGCGGCGGACACAGCGTCTTCGTTTCAGGCGGAAACGATCACGCGCGATGCCCTTGAGCTCCTAAAGGCCTTCTTCGCGATCGACGATGCGGCTGGACGGGCAGCCTTAGTCATTTTGGCGCAGCGACTTGCCGAGCTTTCCTCAAGGAAATAGCAAGGCTGCGTTTGCCGTACTCCGTGCTGAATACAACCGCTCTTACGGAAAAACGCTCGCCGTCTCGCCAGGCGCACCGACGAGCGCCGGTGCGCCCATAAGGACAGGCTGGCCATCAACTTCGATGCAGGCTTGCACCGATACCACCGTGCCGGCGAATGGAAGACGCGGCGCGAGGACACGCGAGCCCATCAAAGCTTCGAACGGTTGTGCCGTCCGGCACCCTTCCACCACAAACGAGGAGAATTGCGACAGGGCATGGTCGCTCGGCAATTGGGCGACGGCATTGGCAAAGGCCTCCGTCGCGTCCGTTCCCGCACCATCGCGATCGATCGTCGCCCCGCGGCGCACCCAGCTCCCCTTGTAAGCAACACTCGCGCGAACTGCAAAACGCCGACCAAGCGCGGGCTCGCCCTCTATTCGTATGAGCCTTCGGTCGCGCGCAAGATCAGGCGCTATCGCCACGTAAACCTCCTCCGCGCCAAGCCGGCGCGCCTCCTGTTCAACAGCCGCGACCACCTCATTGGCGACTCCGAGCGGCTCTATACCTGACAATGCTTTGGCCGCGATCGAGGAGGCTTGGGCCGTCAGCATCAACTCCGCAGGGTCGGCGCGTGCCCGCTGTGCGGCGAAGAGGTTGGTGGCGTCGGAGAAGGCAAGCCGCGGGCCAGCCTCACGGAGATCTTCGGCGGTGCCGGCCGATAAATGATCGAAATCGACCACGCCAACGGTCGCATCAGACTTATGGCCAGCGATCAGGCGCGCGGACTCCATCCCGATGCGCGGAGCGTGCATCACCTCGCCGACGCGGCTTGTCCGCTCGATCCACGGCTTGACCCGGAACGTGAGTGCGACGACGAGGATCGGCAGTTGATCGCGCGCCACCACCAGCATGGCTTCCGACCAGTAGGGAACGAATCCGGTGAGCCACGACACTGCGGCAGGACGCGTGTTGTTGGTGTAAAGCAGCAGAGCGTCCAGCCCGTGCATCGACACGCGCAATCGTTCTAGGCGCGCATCGAACACCGCGTCCGGCAATTCGACCCGGGAGCGAGCGATCAGACCGCGGCGCATGGACGGCCACTTTCTTCTCCCTCCCCGTCTTCGGGGAGGGCAGGGTGGGGTCTTCTCCACGGCACGACGCTGCCGGTTGCCCCCACCCGACCTCGCTCCGCTCGGCCACCCTCCCCGAAGGCCGGGAGGGAAAAAGCTCGGCCGCAACCGAATGACTCTTTTCGCATCATGCCGGCACCTCGAAAAGCTCACGCGGCGTGCCGCACAGCACCTCGACCCCTGTGTCGGTCACCACCACAGCATCGCCTAGCACCACATAGCCCACGTCCGGATGATAGGTGTTGGGATGAACGATCAGCGCCATGCCGGGCTCGAGCGGCGTGTCGACATCCTCCAGAATATGCGGCTTGGAATCGCAGAACAGCCCGATGCCATGGCCACGTACCCGTGTGTATTTGCTGGTCACATAGTCGCCGAGGCCGAATTTGCGGAATACGTCGTTCTCGGCGCGCGCCACGTCGGCCGCGGTGGCCCCCGGCTTCACGGCCGCAATGCCCGCCTCCAGCGCCTCGCGATAGATCGAAAATGCGCTTGCCTGCGCGGTCGATGCAGTGCCCACCACCAGCGTGCGGCAAATCTGGACGTAGTAGCCCTCGACCGCCGGAGTTAGTTCGGTGGTGATGAGATCGCGTGCCGCGATCCGTCTCTCCGACGGCGGCGCCATCGCGAACACGTCCTTGCCGCCCGAGCCGATGATCATGAAATTGTCCGGACAACCGCGTCGCCGCAGATAGGCTTCGAGATCAGCCACGATCTCGTATTGTGGTCGGCCGGGCGCCACTGCTTTGATGAATTCCCGGTAAGCTTCATCCGCGATCCGAGCAGCACGCCGGATTGCGTCGAGCTCGGCCGGGAGCTTGTGCATCAGCAGCTTGTCGAGCAGTGGCGTGCCGTCCGCTATAGTGAAGCTGCGGGCAGCGTCGGCCATCCATGCGGGGAGAAACCGGCGCGGCGCCGCTGCAAGCCGATGATTGGCGACGCGCTCGAGCCGCGCGCCGACCGCACGAGCGATGTCGCCGGCGAGCCACACCGCGACGCCCGGCGCTTCTACCTCGGCGCGCTCGGCATCGGTCGCGCTATCGAGGAAAAGCTCGGTTGCACCATCCGCTGCCATCACTGCGATACCATGACCTTCCAGAATGCCGAAATCCGAGACGTAGCGCAGGTAATCGCCCTGCCATGCGTTGCCGTACATCACGATCTCGTCGATGCCGGCGGCTTGCATCGCAGCGAGAAGGCGGTTTCGGCGGGCGGCGGCAAGGGGAGTGAAGTTTGGCGGCATTATGCGTCGTACCCATAATCCCGTCGCGCCGCCTCCGCCGACACGTTGCCCTTCGCGATGTCGTCCGCGATCGTGCGCCGATCACGCTCGCGCGGGTCGCCCCAACCGCCGCCGCCGGCGGTGCGGAAGATCAGGCGGTCTCCGGCCTCCATCGGCACATTGGTTGCCTTCAGGAGCTTCTGTTTGGTGCCATCGCGCTGGACCAGCAGCGCTTCGTTGACGGCGCCCGCCTGGCCGCCGTTGAGCCCCCAAGGTGGATCCTTGGTGCGTTCGCAGTTCACATTAGTCAGGGTCTTGCCGAGCGCCCGATACGTCAGTTCGACGCCGAGCCCGCCGCGATGGCGGCCGGCACCGCCAGAGTCCTCGCGCAACGCAAAGCGCTCGATCAGGAACGGATACTGGATTTCCTGCAGCTCTACGGGCGCATTGCGCACGTCGCCCTGGCAGATCGACACCGATGCTGACTCGCCGTCTTCGCGCGGCCGCCCGCCCCAGCCGCCGCCAAAGATGTTCATCAGCAGGAAACGCCGGCCATCGGGGCGGAAGCCCGAGAATGAGCAGCCTCCCATGTCGCCTTTGTGGGCGGCCGGGATGCGGTCCGGCAGCGCGGGCGCCAGCGCTCTGAGAATGGTGTCGATAACGGTCGGCAGCGGAATGCTCCACAGCCCGAGCGCGGCCGGAGGCTTGGCGTTGAGGAGCTTGCCTTCCGGCAGAATAATTTCGAGCGGCCGAAAACAGCCTTCGTTGACGGGCGCATGCGGCAGGGTGAGGCACTTGAAGGCCACGCGCGCGGCGGCAAGCCCCCCCGAATAGCCCGAATTGGTCGACCCCGGCACTTGTTCGTGCATATCGGAAAAATCGACCACCATGCGCGAGCCGTCGACAACGACCTTCACCTTGATGCGCAACTTCACGTCCAGCGTGCGGCCATCATTATCGAGAAAGCTTTCCGCTTCGTAGATGCCGTCCGGCATTTTCGCGACAAAGTCCCGCGCTTCATGCTCGGTGTTGTCCCAGATCGCTGCGATCGCGCTGGTCACCGCGTCGTGACCATAGCGCGCGAGCAGTTCGCCGTAGCGGCGATTGCCGAGCTGGCAGGCCGCGATCTGAGCGCGCAGATCGCCCAGTGCGGCGTCGGCAAAGCGCACATTGTCATGGATGATCTGCCACAGCGTCGCGTTGCGTTTTCCCGCTTCGTAGATCTTGAGCGAGCGGAACTGCAGACCCTCCTGATAGATCTCGGTTGTTTCCACAGAGCCAAAGCCGACTCGGCTGCCGCCGATATCCACCCAATGAGCGCGGCTCGCCGTGAACGCCACCACCTCGCCGTCGTGAAAGCATGGCGCGTAGATCACCACGTTGTTGAGATGCTGCCCGCAAACAAGCCCGTGATTCATGATGATCACGTCACCCGGTGCAAAGCCGTCGAGGCCGTAACGGTCGATGCCGTCCTTCACGGCAATCCCGAGATCGGCGAGAAAGATCGGCAATCCGCCGCGGTTCTGCGAGATCATCCGGCCCTGCGCATCGAGGAGCCCACAACAGAAGTCCCGCACCTCGTAGATCATCATATTGTAGGCCGACTTGCACAGCGCCGTCGCCATCTCGTCCGCATACGTGTTGACGGCGTTGCGCACGACTTCGACGGTGATGGGATTCGGATTCATCTCGGTCCGAGCCACGGCGTGTTTCACCCTCCCCTGCAGGGGGAGGGGCGGACTGCCGAAGGCAGTCCGGGGTGGGGTGACGGCCGAGCCGCGTGCGCGGAATGTGTCGAAAGGCTGTCACCCCCACCCGGCTCACTGACGTGGGCCGACCTCCCCATTGCAGGGCAGGTCAATCGCCTTTGAGGGACCGCGTCTGCTCCCTCTCCCCGCTTGCGGGGAGAAGGTCGGGGTGAGGGAGCCTCACCACAAGCTCGGACTCGCAGCAAGGCCCCCTCACCCGGAATTTGCGCGAAGTGCGCAAATTCCGACCTCTCCCCGCAAGCGGGGAGAGGTGAAGGCCCGCTACCCGAAAAAGCAATGCGATTACCCTGCCCGGCAGGGAGAGGTGAACAAGCAGCGCCTTGCATTTCCAATCCCTCCTCCCAGCGTTATGTCCGGTTGCCCAGGGTGATCACGATGTTACCCCATGCGTCAATCACGGCGCGATCCCCCGGCGGCACCAGCGTTGTCGAGTTGGGCTCCTCAATCACCGCGGGACCGACGATCTTCGCGCCGGCCGCAAGCCCTGGACGCCAGGCAATGAGCGCTTCGACCGGCTGTGCCGGATCGCCGTAGACGACGGCGCGGCGCTTCCTGACCGCGGCCGGCTCCGCGATCCATGGCGTGCTGAGCCAGCGGGTGATCGCATCATCCATACGTGATACCGTCACTACCAGGCGCAGATTGACGATCTCGATCGACTGGTCAGGCGCCGCATGGCCGTAGCGGCGATCGTGCTGCGCGTCGAAGTGCTGGCGAGTCACTGTCGTGGCGCCGACCAGATCGTCGGGCCCCGTCACCGGAACCGCGATGGTGTGCTCCTGGCCACGGTAGCGAAGGTCGGCGGCAAAATCGAATGTTCCGCCCGCTAGGCCATCGCGCTTGAGCGCCGCCTGCCCGGCGGTGCGCAAATCCGCAAAGGCCTGCGCCACCTGGGTCGCCTGGAGGCGATCGAGTTCCCCGATCAGCGTGCGTACGAAATCTTGACGCCACTGCGCCATCAGCATGCCGAGCGCGGAAAAATTTCCCGGCAGCTTCGGGATGACGACCTGCGGAATCGAAATCTCGCGTGCGATGGCGACGGCGTGAAGCGGCCCTGCCCCGCCGAACGCAATCAGCGCAGCGTCGCGCGGGTCGATGCCACGATTAACCGACACGGCGCGGACCGCGAGCGCCGTGGCGCCGTCGGCGATTGTTGCGATGCCGAGCGCAGTCGTCACCGCGCCGAAGCCGAGCCGTGTCCCGAGCTTCGCCAGCGCCCCACCGGCGCGGGTGCAATCAAGCTTCATGCCACCGCCCAGAAAGCGATCGCCATTAAGCCGGCCCAACACAAGGTCCGCATCAGTCACGGTCGGACGTTCACCGCCGCGTCCGTAGCATACGGGCCCGGGGTCGGCGCCGGCCGAGACCGGCCCCACATGCAGGCCGCCGTTGTCGTCGGTCCAGGCGATCGAGCCACCGCCGGCGCCGACTTCAACGATGTCGACCACCGGAAGCTGCATGGGCTGCCCGGTAAAGACATCGCCGATCACATAGCCTTCCTCGATCGGCAGCATCCCATCGGCGATGAACGTGGTCTTCGCCGTGGTACCGCCCATGTCAAAGCCGATCGCTTGCTTGATGCCGAGGAGCCGCGCCAGGTGGGAGGCGCCGATCATGCCGGCAACTGGCCCGGATTCCATCATGGCTACAGGCTGACGCCGCGCCTCGCCGATCGACATGGTGCCGCCGTTTGATCGCATGATCGCGATCTGGCCGGAGAACTTCGCGACGCGCGCGAAGTTCTCAAACCGCGCCAAATAATTGCTGACGCGCGGTCCCACGAAAGCATTGAGCGCCGTCGTCGAGGTGCGCTCGTATTCGCGAAATTCGCGCAGGATTTCATGGCTCGCGGTCACAAAGATGCGCGGGCACAGGCGGCGCAGCATCTCGGCGGCAATCATCTCGTGCGCCGGATTGGCATAAGAATGCAGAAAGCAGATCGCCACCGCCTCAATCCCGAGCGCATCGAGCCGGCGCCCCAATGTCTCGACCGCGACGGTATCGATTGCGACAAGCACCTCGCCTGCCGCGTTGATCCGTTCGCGCACCTCGAAGGTGCGATCACGCGGCACCAGCGGACGCGGCCGATGGAAGTCGAGATTGAATGCGTCCGGCCGGTTGCCGCGCCCCAACGCGTAGACGTCGCGAAAACCTTCAGTGGTGACGAGCGCAGTCAATGCACCGCTGCGTTCCAACACGGTGTTGATCGCGATGGTTGAGCCGTGCAGCATTTCTCCGATTGCTGCCACGTCGCAGCCGCCAATGCGGAGCGCCGTCGCGGCGCCGACGGCTGGGTCCGCCGGAACCGTCAGCGTCTTGGTGGCGACGATGGTCCCATCCTGATAGCCGACCAGATCCGTGAAGGTGCCGCCGATATCGATGCCGACGATGTTCATAGGATGCAGAGGAGTCCTTGACCGGCTAGCCAGTGTCACGGCCCGAGTTGACCGGGCGATCCAGTATCCACGGCCGGTGGTCACTAGAATCGCCCGATCAAGCCGGGCGATCACACCACATCCTAGCCGCCTATGATCAGAATCGCACCGGCACAAACCGATCGGTGTAAAGGGCTTTCGCCTCCGGGACTGCGGGAAGGATACCCAACTCCTTGAGCGACGATCGAATGACATCGATCGCCTCCGGGTCCCAAACGCCATCCAGGGAGAAGCCAGCCATCTGGGCATCATAGATTTTTTCCACGACGCTCTGGCGCACGTCCAGCGTGCGCTGCTCGGATTTCACCGTGAAGTCACGGTTGGCATTCATGAAAGCCACCGTCTTGAACCAGCCGCGCAGAAAGCGACGCAGGATTTCCGCCCGCTTGTCGATCATCTCATCGGTGGCGAATATCACGTGGGTGTAGAAATGTTTGACGATGTCGCCGAACAGGATGAGGTTGCGTGTGCGGCCGGCTTCCTCGAGCTCGTAGCCATTGGCCGCTTCCAGCACGGCGCCGTCCAGTTCGCCGCGATCCATCGCAGCAAGGCGCGCCTGCATCTGGCCGAGCGGAGCGATCATGATGCCGTCCGGACCCCAGCCCTGCTGTCGGGAGAGTTCGCGGACCAGCCAGTCGGTGAGCGAGCCGCTGGTGGTAACGCCGATGCGCTTGCCCTTGAGGTCGGCGACGCTCCTGATCGAGGACTTCATCGGCACCAGCAACGCTAGATTGCGCGGTGCGCCATACATGGCGGCGACCCCGATCATCGGCGCGCCTTTGACACGGAAACCAAGGCCCGGACCGGACCCGAGGCCGACATCGAGGCTGCCGGCTGCCAGCGCCTGTTGCAATTGAGCATCGCCCCGGAAGCTCGATACCGCTATGTCGAGGCCTTCGCCCTCGAATATTTTCGCATCGATTCCAACCTCGGCTGCCCCGAAAGCGAACGAGTTAGGCACTGCCTTGCCGAGACGGACGGTGTCGAGGGCAAGGGAGGGCGTGATGAGATTGACAAGCAACACTGCAATCAAAGCAGCGAAAGCATGTCGTAGCCAGGGCGCAGCGCCAAGCCGTAGCTGTGCCAGAACGTGCAGGCCGCGAGTTTTCGGCTCCCTCTCCCCGCTTGCGGGAAGAGGGTCGGGGTGAGGGGGACTCTCCACAGGCTCAGACTCGCGGAGAAGCCCCCTCACCCGAAATTTGCGCAAAGAGCGCGCAAATTTCGACCTCTCCCCGCAAGCGGAGAGAGGTGAGTGCCGGCCGCGCCTTATCTTCTCGAAACACGATGGCTGCATCGCCATCACTCCTTTCCTCCCCCCGGCACCGGCGGGCGCCCCGCGTAGGAATGGCTGTAGACCGGCACCGTCTTCTCGCGCAACCCACGCAGGTATTGCAGAACCTGCTCGTTGGTCATGTATTTCGACATGTCGAACTTCTCATGATGCACCATGTCCTCGAGCGGTCGACGAACGCCCTCCTTGGGCGGCACCGCCGGATAGCCGATCGGCATAATCAGCGAGAACGTGAGCAGATCCGGCACGCCAAGCACACGCTTGAACGGCTCCTGGATATGGATGGTGACGTGCTGGCTACCCAGCCCGAGCGCACCGGCGGCGAGGTGCATCAGCATGGCGGTATTAGCGAGTCCGTCGGTAAGATGTGACTGATCGCGCCCGAACGTGTGGGCGCCCTGGACGGTTGCCCACTGCCGCCGGCCGTCACCCACAATGACGATCAGCACGGGAGCAATCGACCAGCCGACACCAGTGCGGTGCTTTTGCAGGGCTTCGTCATGGGTCATCTGGAACGACGGGTGGCGTAGCTTGAAGTCGCGCTGTTGCTCCATCCAATAGATGAAGTCATTGTTCTCCTCGGTGTAGACGCGGAAAAGCTCCTTCTTGATCGCAGGGTCCTTGACGACGATGAAATCCCACGGCTGGCCGTTGGCACCGGACATTGCCCAACGCCCGACCTCAAGGATTTTGGTCACGTATTCCTCGGGAATCGGATCGGGCTTGAGGTTGCGCACGCTCACGCGGGTTTTGACGATTTCCAGCAGAGTATCGTAGTCACCCGTAAAATTGCGCTGGTCCATCGCGATTTCCGTTTGCTCGCGTTCCTGTTCCCTCCCCCGCTCTGCCCTCATTCCTCCCCGCCTTCGGGGAGGGTGGCCGAGCGAAGCGAGGCCGGGTGGGGTCACAGGCACGGCCGCGCCGTGGAAAGAACCCCGCCCCTCCCCGAAGACGGGGAGGGAGAAGAAATCACTTCTGCGTCTGCTTGAAATAGCGCAAGTCGGGTGCTGGCTGGTCCTTCTTGGTCGGCATCAGATAGCCGTCCCCGCTTACGAAATAGCCTTCCTTGCCGATGTAGACGTGCATGTTGTTTTCCGAGCAGAGATCTTCGTGAAACTCGATCCTGCCGGGCACCCGCTGGTAATGCTTGGTCACCATCCAGGGACGGGTCAGAGCGTGATCGTAAGTGGTGATCTCGTTGAGAAGAATGTTCCGGTTCGACTTGTCCAGGGACAATCGTTCCTTGATGACGGACTCGTTGTCGTAGTGCAGCGGAATGCCGCTGTCGTCGTAGATACGCGGACCTTTGAAATTCCGGGTTTCGACCTCGAGCGTGTCGAACCGCCCGTCGCCGTCGGTGTCGAGCCATTTGCCGATCGAATAGCCCGCATAGCTGGGCTCGGCATCCTTCGGCATTTCGCGTCCATCGGTATAGATCCAGCGCGGAATGTTGTTGTCGTAAACCACCAGCGTGATGTCGGGCTGGATGAAGAACGCCAGCGGGCGCACGATGGTCATCAGCCGCGGCATGCCGTTGCTGATGCACTTCACCCTCGTGTCCCCACCCTGCCCTCCCGCAGCCTGGTCGGCGACGCTCGCCTCCCAAATCGCCTGATACTCCGGGATCAGCGGCGCTTCCTGCTTAAGACGCGGCTTGGTCTCGTCCCAGTTGATCCCGACTCCGGGCGCCCGCCGCCACTGGCCTTTCCAATCCGGATATCTGGATTCATCGTGCGCCGCCGCGCCTGCAATCGACAGCACCAGCGCGCCCGTCAGCGCCACGGTTCCGAAGGAGATTCGGTGGAGCATGTGTTTCTCCTTTGATCGAAAACATCCCTCCCGGCCGGAGGGACAAGCTCCGCAAAAAGATACACCGAGTGCGCGCAGTTGCGGAAGGGAGGGAAAATTGGAGCGAGCCAAACTTGGGGCGGTCATTCCGGGTCCCGAGCGCAGCGAGGGAGCCCCGAATACATAAGTCGGTCAGGGTTATGGATTGCGGGCTCATCGCGGCGCCTGTCATCGGGCCGGCCGACGGCCGGACCCGTTGGCGGCACCCCGGAATGACGGCGCATTCAAATCAGTCTGCTCGCGGCTTCAAGCGCCCCACCGGCGCTTCGCAACCGCCCCTGGCGCCCGAGGACTGCCGACAATTCGGGCGCGGAGCGCCATCAGTAGCGCGCGCGCCAGAACGGGTTGGCCCTGATCGAGCAGGTCAATGGCCTCACCGACCACGTCACTGGCAATTTCCTGATTGAAAGTGCCGAGCGCCAACTCGTCCGACGCCTTTTGTCGCAAGGCGCGCCGATCCCGTCCGTGTTCTCGCACCGCGACCATGAGGGCATTATCGGATCGCGTACCGATCCTCCCTTGGGGCGTATCGGCTGCCGGATCGATCTGGTTGGCGATGGTTCGCAACGCCGCGGCGGCGGATTCCGAACTCGTTACTTCGCTCATCTCCTTCACACCGCCCCAGACACAGGCGGCGGCCAGCACACATCGATTTCTTCCAGCCGACAGCTGCGTCGCAACCATTGCGTCAACCGCACGAGCAGCCCGTTCGACTTCGTCGCCGATGTCCGCTTCGTCACTCAAGTTTGATCACGCATGAAACACGGCGGCGGCTTCGAGAAGATCCTGTGCAAACCGTCGCAGAATGTTCAAACCCGACTCGCGGGCCTCCAGAACATCGTTAGCTCCTGTCGCCTGCACCGTGAGAGACGTTGCCAACAGGTGTTCGGCGTCCAGCAAGAAGGTGATTCTCCACGACGGAATATCGCCTTTTGGCGTAGCGATTGCACCGGAATACTGCACCGATGCAATCTTCATCTTTACGGATGATATCTTCTTCGGTGGTGCCGCCGGCGGGGGCGCATCCTTTCCGATCTGTTGCGAAACTCTTACGATACGCTCGCCTTCAAGTTGCTTTGTCATGTACGATCCGCGATTGCCCTTGATTACAACTACGCAATAAGTCCGGCGAGACACGCTTCAGCAAGCGACGACGATATGCCGTAAGACTGCCGCGATTGGAAAATCCGGAAATCCGACGATATCGACTCATGCGCTCACCGTTGTCTGCGCGGGGAGGTGGGGCGGACCAGGGCAGCCAATGGCCATTTGCCGTCCGAACGGCTAACTCACACATTGTAGAGCAGCCAAATCTGAGCTCGCCCGATCTACGAGCGAGAGCATCATTCGCCTGCGCCGGCATATAACACCAGCGCAGCGTCGCACGAGCTGCGCAGTCTCCATAGACCTTCATCGTTCCCCTTAAGAGGCCCACAACATGCTCACATGCCGGGGGACCACCCTACGATTCGGCCACAATTGGATATCTTCGTTTTGATTGTGACAGCACAAAGGGCGCTTTGCGGCAGTTCGATGGAGCGGAACAACTTTTGATATCGCAACGCAGCGATAAGGAAGACGTAACTAATTCAGAACGCGGAATAAGAGGTTCAGTTGTATCGTGGTGATGTCGTCGCCTCCTGCTAGAATGAATGCGAAAAATCTGGTCGCGACCAACAACGACAAAACCGGGTTTTTGATCGATGAAGCGGATGTAATCACCGGCGACGACATTGGTTTTGCATTGAAAACCAGCCAAGTGTCAAACCGGCATTAGGGCCTGCGAATATTTTTTGTCGTCAATATTCGCCCCTTCAGGCGGCAAGACGCAGAATCGTGAGGACGCTCAACGAGCGCGAAGAGTGTGCCGATCGGAGCACCCGGACCAATGCGGGGCCCCATCCATGGATGCGTGACTCGGAGTTGCCGCACTGCCGCCATGCTGAAGCCCTTGTCGTGGCGACGCTACGAAGGGGCAGCGAATCACCTGGGGAGAGGACCAAGATGGGGAAGGTTATTGTTGTAACGTCCGGTAAGGGGGGCGTCGGCAAGACCACATCAACGGCGGCTTTCGGCGCGGCCTTGGCACGCGCACGACAAAAAGTCGTCGTTGTCGATTTCGATGTCGGCCTGCGCAACCTTGATCTTGTGATGGGGGCCGAGCAACGGGTGGTGTTCGACCTGACCAACGTCGTGCAGGGCACCGCGACAGTGTCCCAAGCCCTGATTCGCGATAAGCGCCTGGAGACGCTCTACCTGCTTCCCGCCTCGCAGACTCGCGATAAAGATTCCCTCACCGAAGACGGCATCGCCAACGTCATTTCCGAGTTGCGCGACAAATTCGATTGGGTGATTTGCGACAGTCCGGCCGGCATCGAGCGCGGAGCGACTCTCGCCATGCGATTTGCTGACGAAGCCATCATTGTCGTCAATCCGGAAATCTCGTCAGTCAGGGATTCCAGCCGCATCGTCGGGCTGGTGGATTCCAAGCCTCTGAAAGTGGAGACGGGGGGACGTCTGCCCAAGCACCTGCTGATCACCCGGTTTGATCCTGAGCGCGTGTCGCGCGGCGAAATGCTGAGTGTCGAGGACGTGCGCGCAATTCTGCCGATACCTCTGCTGGGCATCATCCCGGAGAGCGAAGAGGTGCTGCGGGCATCCAATCTCGGTGCGCCGATCACTGTCTGCGGCCGCCAAAGCGCCGTATCCCGCGCCTATTTCGACGCCGCACGCCGGATCAATGGCGAACGGATCGAGATGAAGATACCGAGCGACAACAAGAACCTGTTCACGAAATTGCTCGGACGGAGGGCCGCATGAACCGCCTCACTGCGCGAACACCGGTCGGTTCGGCGCCGGTGGCGCGCGAACGGTTGCTGAGCCTGCTTGAACACGACCGCTGCCTGATCAGTCACGCGGACCTCTTATCGGTTCTGCGCGAGGAGATTTATGCCTTGGTGGGCCGACATGCCGCGATCGATCCAAACAAGGTCCACGTCATGGTGGCTCGCGGCAAATCCGCCTCGACCTTGACGGTCGACATCGAGGTTCCGTTCCGCCCTCGCACGACGACACGGCGTGTGCATGAGGGTGAAGGCAAAAACGCATTATCGTACCGATGAATCCGCGTTCGCTGCACTGAATTCTCTGCAGGTCGTGGCCGGGCTTGTCCCAGCCACCTCGATCGTTCTTGCTCTGCGGTTTCAAATTCGAGATCGCCAAGACAAGCCCGGACAACGACGCGGCAAGTGCCTCAAACCGACCGAAATCAGGTCGAAGGTCCCCGGGTTACGGGGCCGGCGGTGTGGGGGGCGGAGTCTGCTGGATACCTCCGCGGCCCATCTGCTTTCCGTCCGGCAAGGTGACATTCAAGAATTGACCTCCATTGCTGCCGTCACGCAACGGATGGATCGTAACCGAGACATTCATCCCCGGCGTCAGCGTCTTCGGTTTCCAGCCATCCCGCACCAAACCGCTCGGTCCATTGAGTTCGATCGCCCATACATCAGCCTGACCCTGCTGGTTGGCAACGTTCAGCATGATCCAGGCATGGGGGTTAGTCCACTGGAATTCCTTGACCGAACCTTCCAAGGTTACGGTCTTTTCAGCATCGAACATCGCAAAGGAATGATGCGCAACAGCGGGAACTGCATATATCCCTATGGCGGCAATGCCCGCAGCGGCAAGTGCTGTGATTTTCATCGGCGTCTCCTGCATTTTCTTCTCCGGAAGTTTAACTAAAGAGAGTAAGAGAATGCGCCGCGCACGTCAACGCAGGGGAGGAAAACGAGGCAAATCGGAAAGCATGACCACAGGCACGAGGCAATAGCTGTTTCTTTATTTTCATTTTTGCGCCGGCAATTCGGCCCTTCTTCCAAAAACTGGGCTCATGGCTCTTACCCTCCACGGAGATTGCCTGGCAAAATTCGGAAGCTTCGCACGGCTTGGCGCCACATAACAGGATTGACCCTTAGAATCGGAACACTGGTCATGTGCTTCATCAAAATTGAAGGGGAAATGCATTGCGTAGGGCGGCCCTTGTGCCCGCCCGCGCGCTGCCGCAGGCTGCCGGGCAGCCACAAGGGGCGCCTCGACGAAGGCGAACGTCTTACCCTTCAATTTAGTTGACGCGCTCCATTAGACTTGGCGAGAAAAACTGGAGCGACAGTCTGTTGCTGAAAACGAGTTGGGAGGAATGCGATGAAAAATGTTCACCTTGGCGCCGCCCTGGCCGCGCCGCTCGCGCTCGCATTGTCCGGTGCGGTCTATGCGGCCGATCCGCCTGACTTCTCCGGAATCTACTGGGCAACCGAATATCACGCCAAGATTCAGGTTGTCGGTGGCGGCGAGCTGCCGCTCACGCCCGAAGGCAAGGCTGCCTATGAAAAAAACCTTGCCGGCCTGAAGGATGGATCGATCGTTGACAATGCCCGCCGGTTCTGCGTGCCCGACGGCCTGCCACGGGTATTGGCCAATCCTTATCCGTTCGAGATTATCTACGGTCCGCCTGGGCAGATCACCATTATCTACGAACTCAGCCACCAGGTCCGCGCGGTCGCCATGGACAAGCCGATGCCTAGCGACGACGAACTGGAGACGTGGCCTTTCTACAATGGCCACTCGGTCGGACATTTCGACGGCGACACACTGGTGATCGAGTCGGCCGGGTTCAACGAAAAGACGTTCGTGGACGCCACCGGCGCGCCACACACCGATGAACTGCGCACGGTCGAGCGCATCCGCAAGATCAGCCCAACGCAACTCGAGGACGTCATCACCATCCACGATCCGCAATATTATACCCGCGATTGGCAGGCGCACTTCGTCTATACACTGCGCAACGATATTCGCATCGAGGATTATAATTGCGGCGAGCCGCATCGCGATCTCTCCTCGGTGGCAGGCGTGCGCCATCCGTAGCGGCCAAGCTAGAGCGGATTTCGATCGCCTTGAGACACAAACCAACGTCGTCGCCGGGCTTGTCCCGGCGACCCCGAACCCTAAGGAACTGAGGAAGAATAATCGGGGTGGCCGGGACGAGCCCGGCCATGACTCCGTCCACAGAATGAAGAGAAGAACGACAATGAAATTCCCTTCCGACGCCAAGCGCATCCCGGCGCCCCTACTTGCGTTCGCTGCCTTCGTTGCCATGGCGGCATCCGCGCCCGTGTCCGCGCAGACCCCCGCGCAGAACGCGATCCCCAATCTGGCTTCGACCAGCTTCGCCTGGCTCTCAGGAGCCGATTGGTTTGATCCGCCGCCAGGCACCGGCCGCGGCCCGATCCGGCAGCATCCCGACTATCCATATGTGGGCAATGTCGGGGCCAACGGCAGGCAGGTGACGGTACGTCTCGGCAACTATAAGGATCCGGTGCTCAAGCCCTGGGCAGCCAAGCAGATGCGCGAGTCGAATGACGAGGTCATCAGCGGCAAGCGAGCGGTTGGGTTCGCAGCGCAAGCCCGCTGTTATCCGGGCGGCGTGCCGGGTCAACTGCTCTATCCGGCCGAGCCGATGTATTTCATCCAGAATCCGAAACAAGTGTGGATGATCTGGCAGCGCGACCACATGGTCCGCCGTATCTATCTGACCGACAAGCATTCGGAAAACCTGAAGCCGTCGTGGTTCGGTGAATCCATCGGCCATTATGAGAATGGCGAACTGGTAGTCGACACCATCGGACTGTCAGCCCAAAACAGCTACATCGACAATCTGCGCACCCCGCACACGGAAAAGGAGCACGTGATCGAGCGCTACAAGCTGTCGCCAGACGGCAATGCGCTTGAGGCGTATGTCATTGTGGAGGATCCCGACACCTTCAACGAGGCGCTTCACATGGTCCAACGCTGGCGCAAGGTGAAAAACCCGCTCCTGGAAACGGTGTGTGCCGAGAACAATGTGGACTATTTCCATCAGAATCTGTTCCCGCTGCCCGAAGCGGAAAAGCCGGATTTCTGAAATACAGGCGAGATCCAGCAAATCAATCGCTTCAGCCAATGTGATGGGATTTAAGCATCGATCAAGCCATAAAACATTGGAGCGGCCGCACAAGCGGTGTCCTGACACGTCGCCCACTGTAGGGGCGACCCTTGTGGTCGCCCCATTCGTCGCATCCGGCAGCAGGGCGACCACAAGGGTCGCCCTACATCATCCTTCCGTCGGCGCGAGTCCCTTGTTATCGCTTTCGCGACGCTCCAGTGCTGGAGAAGTCGCTGCCGATCGGCTGAGCGGATGGATCCGCGCATCGAGCCATTGTATGAATATCCAACAACAACGGACTGGAGGAGCAAAGTCCATGTCGATCAGAAAGCTGGCCGTCGGCTTGGTCGTGCTGATCGGTTTCACCGGCCAGCTTTTCGCAGCCGACGATATTGGACGGAACGCTGCTTCTCTCCGCGACATCGCCCCCCTCGGCGCCTTGCGGGTCGCCATCGCAGTCGGCCCGGCGGCTTCGACATTCTGGGCGACACGCGATCCGACGTCAGGACAGGCGCGCGGCGTGACGGTGGAACTTGCAAAGGCCGCCGCCGCAAAGCTGCACGTGCCCTTGAAGCTCGTCGAATATCAGAACTCGGGCGAGATCGCCGCTGCCGCCGCAAAGGATGCGTGGGACATCTCCTTTATGCCGGCGGACGCCGAGCGCGAAAAATTCGTCGATCAGGGGCCACCCTATGTGGTGTACGAGAGCACCTACTTAGTGCGGGTGGAATCCGGTATCAAAACCATTGCAGACGTCGATCGTCCCGGCATCCGCGTCGGCGCGATCGAAGGCACCGCGACGTCGCGCACAGTGGCCCGATCATTGAAGCGCGCCTCGCTCACCACGTTTCCCAAGCCCGAAGCAGCCGCGGAATTGTTGGGAAAAGGCCAACTCGACGCCCTTGCCATGGGCACCGAGGCCCTGGTCGACCTCGCGAAGGGCCTGCCCGGCACCCGTGTGCTCGACGAACCCGTCCAATCGACCGGCGTCGTGGTCACGGTGCCGAAGAACCGTCCTGCCACACGCGACTGGGCGGCGCAGTTTGTCGAAGACGCAAAGGCAGACGGCACGGTACGCCGCGCATTCGACAGCGCCGGCTTCACCACTGTGGCAGTGGCGCCGGCGCGCAAGTAAATGGTCGCCCGGTTTTGTGGGCGTTGCTCTCAACATAGGACCGAGCTGTTTCGAGGAGACTGGCGGCTTACCCCATGGTAGCTTCGGTGCCGACTTTATGCTGGCGACGGTGAAAGTAGGCCAACGAGAGACATCACATCACGCGGCCTCGCGCATATCACGCAGCCTCGCGGAGATGACTTCTGTGCTGGACGCCTGGCCCGGCCCGCTGGGTCGGGCCAGGCTCGACAGCCGCAAGATGTTTTCCGATGGCGCCTATTGGCCCAGCTGCTTTAGCTCCGAAATCGCGCCTTCGTATTCCACAAAGTTCTTGGGGCAGATGTCGGCCGCAGCTTGCAGTGACGTTTTGGCCTCCGATTTGTTGCCGCGGAGAAGCTCCCATTCCCCTGCGTAAAACGCGGACTCGCACCTGTCGCCAGCATTGGCCGCCGCGGTGCGCATCTCTTCAAGCGAGCGCCGCCCAAGATAGAAGTCGATCACCGCGCGGGGCCAGTTTTGGCTCTGCAGCCGCTCCGCATTAGCGGATAGTTCGGCTGTGCCATCCTGCCCGATCCGCCCGAGTGCAAGGTAGCGCAAGAGCATCACATAAGCGTCGTCTTTCAGATCATTGGCGCGCTGGAGATCGGCGGCGGCCTGCTCGAAATCGCCGCTGTAAAAGAACCATCTCCCGCGCAATCTGAAGGCTGCGGCCGAATCGAGTTGGATCGCCTCGTTGAAATCCGCCATGGCGCGGTCGCGATCCCCCTTGGCACTGTACGCGATGCCGCGGTTGCTGAAGGCCACGGCATATTTCGGGTTGAGCCGGATCGCCTCGTCGTGATCCGCGATGGCGCGGTCGTTATCGCCCTTTGCGCGGTACGCGATGCCGCGGTTGTTGAAGGCCGCCGCATATCTCGGACTGAGCCGGATCGCCTCGTCGTAATCCGCGATGGCGCGGTCGTTGTCGCCCTTGGCGCGGTACGCGACGCCGCGGCTGTTGAAGGCCATGGCATATTTCGGATCGAGCCGGATCGCCTCGTCGTAATCCGCGATGGCACGGTCGTTGTCGCCCCTGGCGTTGTAGACGAGGCCCCGGTTGCGGAAGGCCAAGGCGTATTTCGGATTGAGCCGGATCGCCTCGCTGTAATCTGCGATGGCGCGGTCGCGGTCGCCTTTCGCACCGTAGGTGATCCCCCGATTGTTGAACGTGGTCGCATTGTTCGAATCGAGCCGGATCGCCTCATTGAAATCGGCGATTGCGGCATCACGGTCGCCCTTCCCGTTACGGATTGCTCCCCGCTGATTGAAGGCATTCGCATTGCCCGGATCGAGCCGGATCGCCTCATTGCAGTCGGCGGTGGCACGATCGCGGTCGCCTTTCATGTTATAGACGATAGCGCGGTTATAGTAGGCGATCGCATAGTTTGGATCGAGGCGGATCGCCTGGTCATAATCCGCAATGGCGCGGTCGCGATCGCCCTTGGCATTGTGGATGTTGCCGCGGTCGTTGAAGCCCTTCGGGTTTGTGGGCTCGAGTCGGATCACCCGATCAAGGTCGGCTATGGCTCGGTCGCGATCGTTGCTGGCGTTGAGAACGTTTGCCCGACTGGCAATCAGGCTGACCCTGTTGGGGACGAGCGCGATGGCCTGATCATAATCCGCAACGGCCCGGTCGCGCTCGCCTTTGGCATTGTAGGCATTTGCCCGCTCCGCAAGCAGGTCGGAGCGAAGGAGCGGCACAGAGTACAGCTTGAGCAGTTTGTCATAGATCGCGATGGCGCGATCGAAATCGGCCACCGCGCGGTCATGCTCGCGCATTTTATCGTGGACCGCTCCTCGTAACCGAAGGGCGTTCGCGAACTCCGGATCGATCTCGATCGCCTTGTCCAAATCGGCCATCGCGTGCGCGAGATCGTTCCTGGCGAGGAAAGAGCCTCCCCGCCCAAAAAGCGCTATCATGTCCTTCGGAAAGACACGGACCGCCTCATTCCACTCGATGATGGCGCGACCGTGGGCTCCCATCGCGGCGTATATTCTCGCACGGCAGCGAAAATTATCGCTATCCTCGCTAATCTTTGCGGCCTCGTCGCAATCGCGCAGGGCGAGATCGATATGATGCGTGTTGAGATGCGACGCGGCCCGTTGCGCATACATCCCTCGCAGCGCTTCACCGCTGATCCGGCCGGAAGCGATCTCGCGGTTGCATGCTTCGATGATCTTGTCATCGGGCACAAACGCGCCGCCCGCCCTTCGGCATACGCGCCCGTCAGTCGAGCGACTGTCCAGCTGGCATGTCACTTTGACGGAAATCGCTTTGGCCCTCTCGATAATGTCGGATTTCGAGAGCGGCGGCGCCTCGCGCGCCTCGGGATGCGGGACGCCGCGGGCGTCAAGCAACGCGGCCGCGGCCGTGCTGCCCGTCCCCCGCCCCATCACGTGGCCGGTATCCCCCAGGTTGATGCCGATGACAAGGCCGCTACCGTCCATGATGGCGCTTCCGCTCATCCCGGGCTCGAGGCCCGCTTCCGTAAAGAGCAGCTTGTTGTGGCGCCATCCGGTCAGTCCTAGGGCCTTGCCATCAGCAGCTCTCCCGCCAGCCGGTGGAAAACCGTAGACGACTACCGGTTCGTCGTCGCGAACCGAATAGCGCCAATCGGCAATCCGGACCGGCTTTAGATTAGTTGCTAGCAATACAAGGTCATTGGCTGCATCGGTCGCAACGACCCGCGCCGTGCCGCTTTGGCGCCCCGATTGGACCGTGAGCTGTTGGCACGAATCGATGACATGGAAATTCGTGAGCAGCCGGCCATCCTTCGACACGAAGAACCCGGTGCCCCGACTTAGTCTCGCGACCTCGGCGGCTGGCCGGCTCGAATCGAGCGCGATCCCCAGCACAAGCAATAGGCAAGTGAAGGCTGCTGTTCGCACGGCGTTCCCCCGCTCTCCCGCGGCTCCCGGCGTAATAGGAAATTATGGCCTAAGCGCCGCGCTCAAGGCAAAGACTTCGTGCCAGCCCACACGCCCCTGGACAGTGGAAATGTTCGGGCAACCAAACGCTCGGCCTGGATTTGCAAGTTGGCACCTCGCCACAATACCGGATGGGATCGGATTAATGATGTGAGCTGGCTCACGCAACCTCCAGAAAACCCGGAGGTCGCGGTAGGGCGCTCATTGCTGAGCGCCCCCGCACAGATCTCTTCACCACCGTGGCGGCGGCACCGGCGTGGAGGTAGGTCCATCCACGCCGGGGCCAGCAACACGCTTCCGGGCGATCGCTGCGAAACACGGCATCGAGTTTCTGAGCTGATGACTTGCCGGACATCGGGAGATATGCTGGCGCCGCCAGCATTCGGCGCATAAAGTTGCCCCCCGCGTCACCGTGCGCAGGCGCGCAATTGGCCGATAAGCCAGCGCAGGCCGGGATCCGCGTCATTGCGCCGATGCCAGACAACCGAAAGCGTGAACGGCCGGATCGGCAGCGGCGGTTCGTGCGAGCGCAATCCAAACGGCTTCTTGTAGGCCTCGATGAGTTTCGCCGGCATCGTAGCGATGACGTCGCTCTGCGCCACCGCAGCGAGCGCCGGCAAGAACATCGGCAAGGTCGCGACCACCCGCCGGACATGTCCTTTGGCGGCGAGCGTGTGGTCGACAATGCCGACCGGATCGCCCGTGACCGACACCAGTATGTGATCGAGTGCCACGTAGGTCCTCAGATCGAGCGTCCTGCCGATCCTTGGATGAGTGCGCCGCGCAGCGACCCGATACGATTCCTGGTACAATGGCTCAACACGAAAGTCGCTGGATTGCGTCCAGATCAGGCAGACCGCCAGATCCACGTCGCCATCGCCGAGCGCGCGTAGCGCATCCTGCTGCGTCAGCGAGCGGAAGGTGAGGCGCACATTGGGGGCTGATCGCCGGCATAGTGCGATCAAACGCGACCCCAGCAAGACAGTGGCTGAGTCGAGGCCGGTCACGCGAAACTCACGTGAGCTGGATGCAGGATTGAAGGCGTCTCCATCCGTCAAGGTTTCCCGGGTGAGCCGCACGATCGTATCGACTCTGGGTGCGAGCTCGCGGGCCCGCTGGGTCGGCTCGACCCCGAACGGTCGCCGCAGAAACAATTCGTCCTCGAAGATTTCGCGCAGCCGGCCGAGTGCGTGGCTGACGGCCGATTGCGTCATTCCCAGGCGCTGCGACACCGCGGTGAGTTTGCGCAGCCGATAGGCCTCGGCAAACACCAGCAGCAAGGTGCCATCGATCTTGCGCAATTTCGAATTGCTCATATCCGACATGAAAAGATTTCAGTTTGCACGATATCGACGAAAAGTTATATGCGCTGTGTGCGATATTGCAAGAAGCCCGTCGAGCGAGACCATGCCGGGTGCCAGCCGCAGCGGCCACGGCGAGGGCTAAGGTGTGTAGCGCCAACGGAAGTGCCGAAGATGGCGCGCGTCGTTGTGCGCAGCGTGCTGGGGCCGCCGACGGAAGGCGGACACATCGGCTCAATCCCCTGGGAAGGAGATACGTGATGAAGATCATCGCATACGACAACTTTAAGCCAGGTGTGACCATGGAGACAATCAAGCCCTACCTCCGCGAGGAAGTCGCAAACGTCTGGCGTCTTTGGAAGGCCGGGATTGTCCGGGAGAACTACGCGCGTGCGGATGTTCCCGGCGTGGTCATCGTCTTCGAGTGCAATGATGTCGACGAGGTGAAACGTTACGTTGACGACTTTCCGCTGTCCAAGCGGGGATTTCTCGACTGGTCCTACATCCTCTTGGATGCGCCGCTGCCGCTGGAGTTCCTCTTCGATTCTGAAGTGGATGTAAGCGAGCCCTATGATAGGACGAAGCCAAGTGCCGGGCATCGATAGCGGCTGGCGTTCTTCGGGTATCGCACCGGCTTCTCGTCCGCGAACGACCCCTGGGAGCGAAAACAATGAAACAAGCCTTCGGAATCGACATTGCACGCACGCTCGAAGACGTCTGCAACCCGACACACCTGGCCTTATTAGTCTACGACATGCAGGTCGGCATCAAAAGCCAAGTAAAGGAAGGGGACGTCATCGCCGCTCGGGTACGCCAGATCCTCGATGCCGCCCGCGCGGCCGGCACGCGCATCTTCTTCACCCGGCACATGTCTCTGCCAAAAGAGCTAATGGGCGCTTTTCAATACCGAATGGCCATGGCGTGGCAGGCTGTCGAGGATCCCGGGAAGATCGTGCAGTGGTTCCTTCGCGACACGCCCGGCTTCGCCCTTGTGCCCGAACTCCAACCACTATCGAGCGAAGCGATCTTCGATAAGATCACCATGTCGGCGTTCGAAGGCACGCCCCTTGCGATCGCGCTGCGGGATTGCGGTATCACCGCTGTCGCTATCTGCGGCATTGCAATGGAGGTCGGGATCGAACCCACGGCGCGGCATGCGGCGGATCTCGGCTTCATTCCGGTGATTATCGCCGATGCCTGCGGCACGGGCCATGCAGATGCCGCCAAGCGATCGCTGGACAGCCTGGCATTTGCGGGGGACTCGCTGATCACAGACACGGCGGCGTTCTGCCGCCTTATTCGCGAAGCTTGAGCCCCCAACCTAACCGATTTGACAAAAGAACGGTGGACGCACCGGCCGCTTTCATCATTCACGCCCCCTTCCCTCCCCTCATCGCGCGCCAGATGACCTCTGCGGTCGCCGGCATCTCGATGTGGCGGACGCCAAATTCCGACAGCGCATCGACCAGCGCGTTGGCGACCGCCGGCAAGGCGCCAACAGTGCCGGCTTCGCCGGCGCCCTTGACGCCGAGCGGATTAGTCTTGGTCGGCACCGAATTGCTCTTGATCGCGATCGCCGGGAGATCGCTCGCGCGCGGCATCGCATAGTCCATGAATGATGCGGTCAGAAGCTGGCCGGTACCGGGATCGAACCTGATGTCCTCGCGCAGGATTTGCCCCACGCCCTGGGCGATGCCGCCGGCGATCTGGCCGTGGAGAAGCAGCGGATTGAGCACGGTGCCGACGTCGTCCACTACGCTGTAGCGCACGATCTCGACTTCGCCGGTTTCGCGGTCGATCTCGACTTCGCACACATGCGCACCGTTCGGAAAATTCTCGACCTCCGCGCGATAGACGGCGGTGACCACAAGCCCCGGCTCAATGCCGGGCGGCAGCCTGGCCGGATTGGCGGCGAGCTTGGCGACCTCCTTAATCGTCAGCGTTTCATTGGTGGCAGGCGTCGAGAACACGCCGTCGGCAAATTTCACTTGCGCTGCTTCCGCCTTCAGAGCGAAGGCCGCAATGGCGCGTGCCTTCTCGATCACCTTGTGGCAGGCAGCATCAACGGCGGCGCCACCCAGCGTGGCCGTGCGCGAACCGCCGGTACCTTCGCCGAAGAACACCTGATCGGTGTCGCCCTGGAGATACTGGATATCGGCCGGGTCGAGGCCGAGGCGATCGCACGCGATCTGCTTGAACACGGTCTCGTGGCCCTGGCCCTGATTGATGGCGCCGCAGAACAGCGTCACCGTGCCGGAGCGATCAAACCTGATCTCGGCGCCCTCGAAGCTCGGTGCGCCCGCGCGCTCGATTGTGTTGGAAACGCCGAGCCCGCGCAGCTTGCCTCTCTCGCGCGCCTCCAGGCGCCGCCCGATAAAGTCATCAGCTTCGGCGCGTTGCAGCGCCATCTCCAGATTCTTGGCAAACTCGCCGCTGTCATAGGTAAACGTGAGCCCGGTCCGGAACGGCATGGCATCAGGCGGGATCGCGTTGCGCTGCCGCAGTTCGATCGGATCAATGCCGATTGCATCGCCCGCGAGGTCGATCATGCGCTCGATCACATAGCCCGCTTCGGGGCGTCCGTTGCCGCGATAGGGGCGGACCGGATTGGTGTTGGTGAAGACCGCCGTCACATCGGCATGGATCGCGGGCGTGCGGTAGACGCCAGCGAGCGAGCCCAGATTGCCGACGAAAGCGGGCGTTGCGGTCTGCAAGTATGCGCCCACATTGGCGATCGTCTTCACCCGCAGCCCCAGGAAGATGCCGTCCGCGTCAAGCGCAAGCTCCGCATCGGTGACATTGTCGCGCCCCTGGGCATCGGAGAGAAACGCTTCCGTGCGCGTGCTCACCCATTTCACCGGCCGCCCGGTGAGCTTCGATGCCAGCAGCACCAGCGCCACTTCGTTATAGACCGCGGACTTCATGCCGAAGCTGCCGCCGATGTCGCCCGCAATGACGCGAACTTTGGCTTCCGGCACCTTGAGCATGGCGGCTAACTCCGCCCGAAACGGGTGAGCACGCTGCAGGGTGGTGTAGACGGTGTAGCGACCGTCATTGGCATTGAACGCGCCGATGCTGCCGCGCGGCTCCATCGTCACCGCGGTCACGCGATTGATGACGAAGTGCTGTCGCACCACATGGGCCGCGTGCGCAAACGCCGCATCGGTCGCGGCCTTGTCGCCTTCGAGATGGACGAAGCAGATGTTGTTCGGGCAATCGTCGAACACGCGGGGCGCATCGTCGGCGAGAGCCGGGGCGGTCGATGTCACCGCCGCCACGGGTTCGTAATCGACGACGATGAGTTCGGCCGCATCGGCTGCCTGATGGTAGGTTTCTGCCACCACGAAGGCCACGTAATCGCCGACCCATCGCACTCGATCCGATACCAGCGCCGGATACCGCGGCCGATACATTGGGCTGCCGTCGCGCCGTTTGAGGCCGCCAGGCACCGGCAGGTCGCCCCATCCCGACGCGCGCCAATCGGCACCGGTCAATACCGCGATTACGCCCGGCGCGGCCTTGGCAGCAGCAGCATCGATCGAGCGGATTTTTGCGTGGGCATGGGGCGAGCGCAACACATAGCCGAACGCCATGCCGGGCAGCGCGATGTCATCGACGTACCGCCCTCCGCCGCGCACCAGCCGCGGGTCCTCGAAGCGGGACACCGGTTGTCCGATTCCAAACTTCTTCACCCTGAGCCCCGTTAACACCCTCATTGACGCGCATACGCAAGGAGGATGTTAAAGGCAGGCTGATACCAAGTCCAAGAGGCTGTTGCGCAAAAGCGTGTGTGACCGCTCAGCAATCGTCGGAACGGGCCCTCCGCCGCCCTCTGATTGCCGCGATTGGCAGCGCCTTAGCGGTAATAGGCGTGACGGTAATAATAGTAGCGGTGATGGCGATGGAACCCCAAACCACGGGCGATGGCCGGACCGGCGGTATACCCGATCACGCCACCAACCAAGAGGCCTGCAGGGCCAGCCACGAGAGCACCTGAAGCCGCGCCGAGCACGGCGTCGGTCACGCGCTCTCCGGCGCCGGCTGCCGTCGGCGCCAGCAGCGCTGCGGTAACGAATGCCGTGGCCAATACCTTTTTCATGATTGCCTCCAATGCTGTAACAGCCCGGTGCAACCGCGGCCCAATTTCATCTATGCCGATCTATTTGCTTTAACGCTAATGATATCAAATGGTTTCATCCACCTTCATTCGCCTTATCAAGCAGCCGCCGACACGCCTCAAGCTCCGCAAGTGCATGCTTGAGCCGCCCCTGGTCTTCGGCCGCTATACCGCCGGGTGTGGGCGCCGCAGCGGCAGGCGAAGGGTGATGAACCTGCAATGCTCCGGGTACCTTCGAAGTCGACACCACGGCCGCAGAATTGGCCGCGACTATTGGGCGCTTTTCGTGCGTAAACTCGGATGGCACGTGATGATCAGGCTCTCGTTCCTCGGCGTCGTCAGCTCGGCCGGATAGCACCGTTTCCAGGGACGGGAACTCGAGAACAGCCGGCACGCCATTCGGCTCGCCATCACCATCTTGCGCATCATCCCGCGGTAACACCGCGAGACTAGCCGCTTGCCCTTGTCCCACCGATTGTACCGTGCGGACCCCTTGCTCGCGCAAGATGCGTTGAACCCCGCGGATCGTGTAGCCGTCGCCGTAGAGCAAATGCCGGATACCCCGCAAAAGATCGACGTCCTCAGGACGATAATAGCGCCGGCCGCCGCCGCGCTTCATCGGTCTGATATGAGGAAAACGACTTTCCCAAAACCGCAGCACGTGCTGCGGCAGATCGAGTTCGTCTGCGACCTCGCTGATCGTACGGAATGCGTCGGGCGCCTTGTTCAAAGTCGCCTCTTACGGTGGGCATTGCGTTAAGAACTACTGCCGCCGTCCGGGCCTGCGTTGATGCGCTGCTTGAGAATCGCTGACGGCTTGAACACCATAACCCGTCGCGGCGAGATTGGCACTTCCGTTCCGGTTTTGGGGTTGCGGCCGATGCGTTGTCCCTTCTTGCGCACCACGAAAGAGCCGAACGAAGACAGCTTCACCGTTTCGCCACGCTCGAGACAGTCTGTAATTTCCTTGAGCACCAACTCTACAAGGGCTGCCGACTCGGTTCGAGATAAGCCAATCTTCTGATAGACGGCCTCACATAGATCGGCGCGTGTAACGGTCTTTTCGGTCATCGCCAGCCTCGATGCACCAATCGATATCTTACTTATACTTCAAGGATATGGAGTTGAATGCCCGGGGTCAATCCGGGGTCCCTCTAAACTCCGTTCCGTTGTGGCCCGGACGCATCACCACCGCAACAGAACGGCCCCCCAAGTGAACCCCCCACCCATGGCTTCAAGCAGCACGAGATCCCCTGATTTGATCCGGCCATCACTGACCGCCACCGCCAGCGCTAGTGGGATCGAGGCCGCGGAGGTATTTCCATGCCTGTCCACGGTGGTGACGATCTTCTCTGGCGCAATGCCGAGTTTCTGCGCGGAACCATCAATGATACGCTTGTTGGCTTGATGCGGCACGAACCAATCCACATCTGCCGCGTTGTAGCCGGTCGCCGCGAAAGCATCGACGACCACGTCTGTAATCATCGCCACCGCGTGCTTGAAGACCTCGCGGCCCTCCATGCGCAGGTACCCTGTCGTCCCGCTCGATGAGGGTCCGCCATCGACGTAGAGCTTATCCTTGTAGCGGCCGTCGGAGCGCAGATGTGCGGTCAAGATTCCGCGGTCCGCGCGAGTGCCGGCCTGCGGCACGGCATCGAGCACGACCGCGCCAGCCCCGTCACCAAACAGGACGCAAGTGCTGCGATCGCTCCAGTCAAGCAGTCGCGAAAAGGTCTCCGCTCCGATGACCAGCGCCCGTTTAAAACCGCCGGTCTTGAGGAGTCCGTCGGCGGTCGCAAGCGCGAAAACAAACCCGGAACACACCGCTTGCAGATCGAAGGCGGCTCCATGGATGATGCCGAGACCGGCCTGGACCGAGACGGCGGTGGCCGGGAAAGTGTTGTCGGGTGTCGAGGTGGCGAGCACAATGAGATCGATGGACTGCGGATCGACCCGGGCGACCGCGAGTGCAGCTCGCGCGGCCGCGAGCGCCAGATCGGACGTGTGTTCGCCCGGCGCAGCAATCCGACGCTCGCGGATTCCGGTGCGCTGGGTGATCCACTCATCGGAGGTGTCGACCTTCCGTGCCAGCTCGTCGTTGGTGAGAACGCGGCTGGGCAGATAACCCCCGCAGCCAAGTACGACCGACCGAGTAACTGTCACGAGGAAACGCTTTCTGCGGTGGGTCGTTCGGCTGCTTCTGCGGCCTGCTGGCCAAGCATTTCGGAAATGCGCGCCCGCAATTCGTAGCGCACCATGTCGTGGGCAAGATCGACTGCCGCCGCGAATCCTTCGGCGTCCGCAGCGCCATGGCTCTTGATGACGAGCCCGTTGAGGCCGAGGAAGACCCCACCATTGACCTTGCCTGGATCCATCTTGTCCTTCACCGCTGCGAACGCGTTGCGGGCGAATAGGAACCCGATCCTGGCCGACAGGGTGCGGCTCATCGCGCTGCGTAAATACCAGGCAAGCTGTTTGGCGGTTCCTTCGGCGGTTTTCAAGGCGATATTGCCGGCGAAGCCTTCGGTGACCACAACATCCACGGTCCCCTTGCCGATATCGTCGCCTTCGACAAAGCCGGCATAGTCGAGGTCCGGCCTCCCGGTCCGGCGCAAGATGACGCCGGCTTCCCGCACCTCTTCGAGCCCCTTGACCTCTTCGACCCCGATATTGAGGAGCCCGACGGTCGGCCGGTCGAGGTCGAATAAGACCCGGGCCATGGCACTGCCCATGACAGCGAGATCGACCAGATGCTTGGCGTCCGCCCCGATCGTGGCTCCAACGTCGAGAACGATCGATTCACCCCGCAAGGTCGGCCACAATGCCGCGATGGCTGGCCGATCGATCCCCACCATCGTTTTGAGATGGAATTTGGCCATCGCCATCAGGGCCCCGGTGTTGCCCGCCGAGATCGCAACATCCGCATTGCCCTTCTTGACTGCGTCGATCGCCATCCACATGGACGACTTCCACCGGCCGTGGCGCAACGCCTGGCTGGGCTTGTCGTCCATCTTCACCGCTACATCGGTATGGATGACTCGCGAGACAGCGCGCAGCGCCGGCCGCTCCGCGAGCAACGGGTCGAGCACCGCTCGATTACCGACGATTACAAACTCGGTGTCGGGATGCCGCTCAAGAGAAATGCTAGCGCCCGCCACCACGACCGGTGCGCCATGGTCACCTCCCATGGCGTCGAGAGCAATGCGTACCTTCTGCGGCATCGATCGACCTTGGCGGGGGCCAGCGCCAGATTTTCAGTTCCGCCGACCGGGTGCCCGTTCGCGGCGCGGGACCATAGCGCGTCGGATTGTCGGGGACCAGCGGTTAGAGGCAGTCAGGACAAGGATCGGTTGAAAGCGGCAACGCGTTTTTGGGCCGCCTTCAATTTCAATTTCGCGCATTCTTGAGCTTGGCCAGTGCTGCAAACGGACCCTTAGCGCTGCCTTCCTCGACCGGCAGCGCAAATCTCGCACCTGGTTTGCGAGGATACGGGTCGATACCCAGCAAGAGGAACTCGGTCGCAATTGCGCCGACATCGGCCGCGCCGTCGGACAAAGCCTCGGGCAGTTCGTCGGCCTCAAAGGCCGCATTCTGGTCTGCGATATCTCCTGTCGAAGAAGCCGCAAAAATCACATCGATCGGCTCATCCACCATATTTTCCATCGGTTCGAGTGTGACCACACAGGTTTGTCCGACCGTGGCGGAAACGCGCCCCGTCATCCGCAAACCGCTGCCGTAGCGTGCGAGGTCCACCGTGACCTCAAGTCGGGGTATGTCCCGCACGCCCGCGAGCGCGGCAAGGGCGACAAGCACGTGTGCATCAGCGACAAGGTCGAGATGCAGCCCGGTTTCCGGAACATCCTCAAGGCGGACCGGGACGTGCCACGGCTGCGTTGGCTTCGTCATGGGAACGATCACCTCGTTTCGCCAGCAGGGTCGGCATCGGCCAAAAATGGCGTCCGGATTGCAAAATGCAAGCTGCCCGCCCCCCCGCAACGTGGCCGTATTGAATCGCCCTTGTGTCGCGCGGGGAACTTGCGTTGTGGGCCGGCCGGCGCACCCGGCGCCACGATGGCGCCACGGAGACTGTAGAATGTCCTCGCGCCGGGTCACCGAAAATAGCCGCAGAATCATGACGTAAGTTCGAATGCGGCGCGTATGCCCGTTGTAATTCCCGGCGACGCGGGCTAGGTCATGAGCTTTCGACGCAAGGGGATGCCGGAAGTTGAGTCGGATCGACGATTCCAAGAATTGTTTCAACGCTTGGCGATCGCTCGCCGTCGCGGCGGCGTTGCTTGCCGGCGCATACGCCGGCGGATGCACCCAGGTCTACCATCACGGCTACATGATTCCGGAGGGCGCATTCGAGCAACTTCCACTCGGTTCGTCCCAGGAGCAGGTGTTGATCGTGCTCGGCACGCCCTCAACGGTCGCCACCATCAGCGGTGAGGTGTTTTATTATATCTCGCAACGCTCCGAGCAGACCTCGTTTCTGCCACAGAAGGAAGTCGACCGTCGAGTCGTCGCGGTGTATTTCGACAAGGCCCGCAAAGTGCAAAGGCTTGCGGATTACGGCCTCAAGGATGGCAAGATATTCGACTATATCAGCCGCACGACACCATCCGGCGGTGCCGAACAGAATTATCTCGGTCTCGTATTCCACATCTTTAAGTGATTGATCGGCTCCGTGAATTCGGTCACTCCAAGTAGGATGGGTCGAGCGGAGCGAAACCCATCAGGTGTGCCAACTCGAAACGCCGTTGATGGGTTTCGCTGTCGCTCAACCCATCCTACAGGCTACGGCCATCAATGCGCCAAGATCGCCAGCAGCAAAAGCGCGACGATGTTGGTGATCTTGATCATTGGGTTGACCGCCGGACCGGCCGTGTCCTTATAGGGATCACCGACCGTATCGCCTGTCACCGCAGCTTTGTGGGCTTCTGAGCCTTTGCCGCCATAGTGGCCATCTTCGATATATTTCTTGGCGTTGTCCCAAGCGCCGCCGCCCGAGGTCATCGAGATCGCCACGAACAGGCCGGTGACGATCACCCCGAGCAGCATGGCGCCAACCGCTGAGAATGCCGCCGATTTGCCCGCCGGCCCGCCGCCCGCGATCGCATAGATGACAAAATAGACAAAGATCGGCGACAGCACCGGCAAGAGGGACGGAATGATCATTTCCTTGATCGCCGCGCGGGTGAGCAAATCGACGGCGCGGCCATAGTCCGGCTTGTCGGTGCCCTTCATGATGCCGGGCTTCTCCCGGAACTGGCGCCGCACCTCCTCGACGATCGAGCCAGCGGCGCGTCCCACCGCCGTCATACCGAGGGCGCCAAACAGATATGGCAGCAAGCCGCCAAACAGCAGGCCGACCACGACGTAGGGGTTGTTGAGCGAGAAATCGAGCTGCACGCCCTGGAAGTAGGGATGGTGCGAGGTATCGGTGATGAAGAACTTGAGGTCTTCATTGTAGGCGGCAAACAGCACCAGGGCGCCGAGACCGGCGGAACCGATCGCATAACCCTTGGTCACCGCCTTCGTTGTATTGCCAACTGCATCGAGTGCGTCGGTCGATTTGCGGACCTCCTTCGGAAGGCCTGCCATTTCGGCGATACCGCCGGCATTGTCGGTGACAGGTCCGAAAGCGTCGAGTGCCACGATCATGCCGGCCAGCGCCAGCATGGTCGTCACCGCAATGGCGATGCCGAAGAGGCCGGCCAGCGAATAGGTGACCAGAATGCCGGCGATGATCACGATCGCCGGCAGCGCCGTCGCCTCCAGCGATATGGCCAGACCTTGGATGACGTTGGTGCCGTGGCCAGTTACCGAGGCCTGCGCGATCGACTGCACCGGACGGAAGTTGGTGCCCGTATAGTACTCGGTAATCCAGATGATGAGGCCGGTCACGGCGAGCCCAACGATGCCGCACACGAGCAGTTCTGCGCCGGTGTAGCGCACGCCGGGCAACTCGCCGAACCCGACCAGCAGCCAGATCACCAGCGCAATGCCGATCAACGAGAGCCCGCCCGTCGCGATCAGGCCGCGGTAGAGCGCCCCCATGATCGACTGGTTCGCGGGCAGCTTGACGAAGAACGTGCCGGCGATCGACGTGATGATGCAGACGCCGCCGATGGCAAGCGGCAGGGTCATCATGTCAGCGAGGATCGGCGTGTTGGCGAAGAAGATGGCGGCCAGCACCATGGTGGCGACGGTCGTCACCGCGTAGGTCTCGAACAGGTCGGCGGCCATGCCGGCGCAATCGCCGACATTGTCACCCACGTTATCGGCGATAGTGGCGGGATTGCGCGGATCGTCCTCCGGAATGCCGGCTTCGACCTTGCCGACCAGATCACCGCCGACGTCGGCGCCTTTGGTGAAGATGCCACCGCCCAAACGCGCAAAGATCGAGATCAGCGAGCCTCCGAAGCCGAGCGCCACCATGGCGTCGATGACGATACGGTCATTGGGTGCGAGATGGAGCGTCCCGGTCAGGAAGCCGAAATACAGCGTGACGCCGAGGAGCGCGAGCCCGGCCACCAGCAATCCCGTAATGGCGCCGGCCTTGAACGCGATTTCAAGACCTCCGGCGAGCGAGCCGATGGCGGCTTGGGCGGTGCGCACATTGGCGCGCACCGAAACGTTCATGCCGATGAAGCCTGCCAGCCCCGACAGCACCGCGCCGATCGCAAATCCGACCGCGACCAGCCAGCCGAGGAAGTAGCCGACGATGAGGAAGATCACGACGCCGACGATCGCGATCGTGGTGTACTGGCGCTTGAGATAAGCCTGCGCGCCCTCGCGTACGGCCGCGGATATCTCCTGCATCCTGGCGCTGCCGGCGTCCGCTTGCATGACCGACTGGATCGCCCAGATGGCGAAACCGATCGCCAGCGCACCGCACAGGACGATGATCCACAGAGCTGTCATTGACTATCCCCGCACTGACATCGGCCGGACGGGGGCCCCGCCCGGCAGCATGGACGCGTTAAGAAATTTAACGTTGGGCGGCCCCGCCTCGTTTCGGCGCGGACATTGCCAAAAACGACCTCGCCACGCAATGGCGCAATTGCCCGAACACAGGCGACTTGGAGCGCGTGCGTCCCGCCCGCCTGCTGCCAAGAACACGTCTCTCGTTAAGAAAGAGCGCGCGGGACGCCCGCTCCCAGCCTTCATAAAAAGCGGGCGGGATGGCCGCGCTCCCAGCTCAGCGCCCCCGGATGGCGCACTTCCACGGTCCGCGCCGTCGCGATCGTAGCGCCGACCTGGCCTAGGGTCGCCTTGAGCTCCTCGATCAGGAGATCGATCACATGGTCCGGACCCGCCTCGCCGAGTGCGCCGAGGCTCCACAGGAATGCCTTACCGGCAAATGCAGCCGCAGCGCCGAGCACCAGCGCGCGCCCGACATCGACGCCGGAACGGACACCGGAATCCATCAGCACGGTGGCCCGACTGCCGACCTGTGCCACGACGGCAGGCAGCGCGTCGATCGCGGCCGGCAATGCCTCGATCTGACGGCCACCATGGTTCGATACCACGAGCCCATCGACGCCGAGCGACACCGCCTTCTCCGCGTCCTCCGGATGCAGGATGCCCTTGACCACGAGGGGCCGCTTCCAGCGGTCGCGATAACGCGCGACCTCGTCCCAGGTGAATGCGCCGCGTATGCTGCGGCGGGCGAACGTCGCGGCCTCCGCAAGACTCACGGTCGGTCCAGTCCCATCCTTGCCACCAGAGCCCTTGCCCACATAGGGCCGCAGATTGGCAAACCGCGGATGGCCGTTGCGCCACAGCGCCATCAGCCAGCCCGGCGATGCCGCGATGGCCAGGAGCATGGCGATATCAGGCCGGAATGGCGTCGTGATACCGCTCGCCACCTCGCGCGGGCGCGTAGTGCGCACCGGCACGTCGAGGGTCAGCATCAGCACATGAACGCCGGCCTCATGGGCACGGCGCACGAGATCGAACCCCACCCGGTGATCGTCGTCGGGCAGCCGATAGAGCTGAAACCAGAGAACATCGGGTGCGATCGCGGCCGCCGCCTCGATGGTCATGCCGCCCACGGTGCCGAGCGTGTAGGGAATCCGCGCCCGCTGGGCGGCCTGGGCGAGGTAGCGGTCGGCACCCGGCCACACGATCGCGGGCCCGCCCATGGGAGCAATCCCGATCGGCGCCGCATAGGAGCGGCCGAACAGCTCGATGCCGACCGACGGCAGCTCTGTCGTGCGACCATAACGCGGGACCAGTTCGATCGCGTCGAGCGCCGCCCAGTTGCGCGCAATCCCGCCGTCCGCTCCCGCTCCGCCGTCCATGTATTCGAACGCAAACCCCGGCACATGCCGTCGCGCCTGGCGGCGCAGATACACGACGGTCGGAAAACGCCGCCGCAGTTTCGTCTTTTCGGCGGGACCGGCAGCGCCGGTGTCACGTGAATATTTCGCGGTGGTGTCGTCCATGGCGACTCCCTTCAAAGTGTATCGCGATGAAGCCGACGCATCCGCACCATCTTAACCTCTCCCGGAGGGAGAGGTCGGCCGCGCGAAGCGCGCCGGGTGAGGGACACTCGGCTTTTCCATAGTATGAGAGCCCCTCACCCGCCGGCTCGCTTCGCTCTCCGACGACCTCTCCCTACGGGAGAGGTGAAGCGATGGCCCGTTTGTGCCATGCGATTCAAACTCATCGAGATCAACCTCAGAAATGGCTGTACGACGGGCGACGGAACAGCAGCGCGAGGCCATCCGAGTCTCGGAAATGCGCCCCCTGCCCTGCCGTGATCGTACCGATCCGCACGATCGGCACGCCCACCGCCTCAGCTTCGCCGCGCAATGCCTCGAACTTGTCGGACGCCAAAGTCGCGATGATCTCGAAATCATCGCCTCCGGTCAGAATCGTCTCAATCAACGCCGGCTCCGCCGCAACGGCCTGGCGCGCCGCCGGCGACAGCGGTACATCTCCGACGGCGACATCGGCGGCGACGCCAGACACGCGGCACAGCTTGGCGAGATCGCCCACAAGGCCGTCGGACACGTCCATGGCGGCGCTGGCGTGACAACGCAGCGCCTCGGCAAGCGCCGTGCGCGGCTGCGGCAGCAGGTAGCGCCCAAGCAGGTGATCGCGCATGGCCGGATCGAGCTTCCAGCGCCCGGCTGCCGCCGCGTCGCAACGCAACGCGAGCCCGAGCGCCGCATCCCCGATGGTGCCGGTCGCGACGACAATATCACCCGGCCGCGCGCCCTTGCGCCTCACCATGGCGCCGTGGGGCACGGTGCCGAGCGCCGCGATGTAGACCGTGATAGCGCTGGGGCTGCGATCGGTGTCGCCGCCGAGCAGCGGGCAGCCATAATGCTCGGCATCCTCACGCAGCCCGCGCGCAAAGGCCTTGAGCCAATCGGCGGGTAGGCCGGCCGGCAACCCGATGGAGAGCAGGAAGCCGAGCGGCGCCGCCCCCTTGGCGGCGAGATCGGACAGGTTGATGCGCAGCGCCTTGCGCGCCACCGCGTCGGCGGGATCTTCATCGAAGAAATGCACGCCGGAGATAACGCCGTCGGTCGTGAGCACGAGATCGCACCCCGGCGGGGGCGTGATGGCGGCAGCATCGTCGGTGAGATCAAACGCGCCCGGATGGGTGGCGAGCGGCCGGAAATAGGTGGCGATGAGGTTATCCTCGGCCGAGGCTTCGGCTTGCGATTGCGCCGATGCTTGGGCCGGTGTTGGGGCTGACGTGCCGTGCGTTGTCTCGCCGTCGCGCTTCGACATGAATGCTCGCGGAGCTTGATGCTTAAGGAGAGGCGACTTTAGCATTTTGCGGCGGCGGACATGCACCGACGGCCTTGGCAAGGCGATCCTGATCTTTGAGGCAGGGCAAAAAATTCGAGAAGGTCGAACCGGTCCCGATTTCCTGAGAACTGGGAAAATATCAGGGAATAAACGAAAGTGTGGGCACTTTGGCACCTTCCAGCATCAAATCCTGGAGCAACCTGAGTACCTTGCAGGCAGATTCCCTGCTGAAACGGAACAGGCAATTCGTTGGCCCGCGCAGGGAATCGATCCGGCGGAACAGGGATTGTGGCCGCGGGCGAGCCGCCGCAACTCCCTCGCCCTTATGGGCCCTTGTGGGGGAGGGTTGGGGCGGGGGGTCGAGGAGTGGTGGCGATGCCATGCCTCTATTATCTCCCCCAACCTCGGCCCTTCCCCTAAGGCGGACTGGCGGGAGTTCGCGGCCTCGTTGTTATGCACGTCAGCAACGATGGCTCCCTTGGTTTAAGCCAAGCAATCGGGAAATAGCTATAATATAGGCCTATTCCTATTTTGTAAAGCTCTTTTGTAAAGCTTGTACGTTGCGTGTAGATTTCGATCGCGCTACCGCATCAGTAATTCGATTTTTTTGAAAGCCAATTGGTGGGCAAAGCGAGGTGTGCGCAACGCTTATTGTGCGTGGCACGCTTCGCCTCGCCCCCTACCGTTCGATATTTTTGGCTGGGGGATTTCATATTGCCCGGGACACCGCGCAAAGTCGTGATAATTTCCAGTACGGCGCTGGATTTGCCGGAGCATCGCGGCGGCATCCGCGACGCATGCGAGCGGGCCGGCTTTGAACCGCACATGATGGAGAAGCTTCCGGCGCTCGACGCGGACGCGATTGAGGCATCGCTTCGCCTGGTCAATGAAGCCGATGTTTATGTCGGCATTTTTGCCTACCGATACGGCTACGTGCCGGACGGCCATGATATCTCGATTACCGAGATGGAATACAGCCGCGCCGTCGAGCGGGACATGCCGCGGCTGATTTTCTTCATCCATGACGACCATCCCGTCACCGGAAAGGATGTCGAAACGGGTGAAGGCGCGGCAAAGCTGAAAGACCTCAAAGATCGGATCGGAAAGAAGCACGTCGTCGCGTTTTTCAAATCACCGGGCGAACTTCGCGGCGAAGTTATCGCAGCCCTGACGACACTCGCCAAGGAATTGGACGCTGCCGAAACCGGCGGTAATGCCGCCGCGCGCGCCGCCGCCAAGCTGCACCGGTACTCCTCGATCCCCGCGCCGCCCGAACCCTACATCGCCCACCCGTATACGCTTCTGCAGTCGCGCGATCTTGTTGGCCGACAGGCGGAACTCAACGCACTGACGGATTGGGTCGCCAATCCGGCTTCGACGGCTTTTGCAGCGCGGGTGTTCTGCTTCGTCGCCATCGGTGGGATGGGCAAGAGCGCGCTGACCTGGAAATGGTTCAACCAGATCGCCCCGAACGAGATGAAGCCGCTCGCCGGCCGGCTGTGGTGGAGCTTCTATGAAAGCGATGCGGATTTTGAGAATTTCCTCATCCGCGCGCTTTGCTATGTGGGCGGCGAGAACGAGGAGGCCGTGCGCGCCCTGCCGTGGCCGGAGCGCGAGGCGCGACTGCTGCGGTACCTCAACGAAGAACCCTATCTGTTTGTCCTCGACGGGCTGGAACGCATCCTGATCGCCTATCATCGCATGGATGCGAGTTATCTCGCGGATGATGAATACGATGAGCAGTGCGCGAATTACGTGGCCGGCGCCGCCGGACTGCCGGCTACGGCGGCGCAGTCCTACTTGGGCCGGCATCGTCTGCGTCAGACGATTGATCTGCGCGCCGGCGCCTTTCTGAAAAAACTCGCTCAGGTCACGAAGTCCCGCATCCTGATCACAACACGGCTCTATCCTCAGGAATTACAATTGCCGAATCGCGGTCCCAAGCCGGGCTGCTCCGCTTATTTCCTCCGCGGATTGAGTGGCGACGATGCGCTCGGCCTATGGCGCGCTTTGAATGTCAAAGGATCGCGCGCAGAGTTGGTGCCGATCTTCCGTAGCGTCGATGGCCATCCGTTGCTGGTGCAGGCGCTCGCGAGCGAGATCGCCAATTACCGTAAGGCACCCGGCGACCTCGGACAATGGCGGGCGGATCATCCGCAGTTTGACCCGACCTCCCTGCCGCTTGTCCAATCACGCACGCACATTCTTGAGTTTGCCTTGAAGGGCCTTTCGGCGAAGGTCCGCGAGGTGCTGCATACGCTGGTAGACTTTCGCATGCCGGCGAGCTACGCCACGCTTGAGGCGCTGCTGGTCGGGCCTGACAAGGCCTGCGGCTCAGCGCCGGACCTCGATCGCGCGCTAACAGAACTGGAGGATCGCGGCCTGATCGGCTGGGATCGCAAGGCTAACCGTTATGACGCCCACCCCATCGTGCGCGGTGTGGTGTGGCAGCTCGCGAGTGCCGAGAATCATCGCGCCATTTACACCGCCCTTGAAGCCCATTTCGAGCCCATGGCGACGCCGGCATGGGAGAAGGTGGAATCGCTAGCTGACCTTACCCCGGCAATCGAACGCTACCACAGTTTGGTTGGCCTCGGGCGCTATGATGATGCCTTTGCGATTTTCCTTGACCGGTTAGATTTAGCCACCCGCGAGCGCCTCGCCGCGCATCTGGAGCGGCGGCCATGGCTTGAGCTGCTGTTTTCGAACGGAGAGGCCAAGTTGCCGCCGCTTACCGAAGACAGCAAAAAGATCCGCGCGCTAAATGCGCTGGCGATTAGCTACGAGTACTGCGGCGAACCAGAGTGCGCAGCGCGCCTATATCGGCGTGCTGATGAGATAGCCAAGCAATTGGACGTCCGCAGTCTTTCGAACCTCGGCGACACGCTCCGCGAGATTGGCCGGCTACGTCAGGGAGTAGGCGCGCTGCGGCAAGCTCTGATCCTCAACCGACAAGCTCTGATCCTCAACCGAGGTCCAGAAAATCGGGGCCGGGAGTGGATCATTCTGGTGAACCTCGGCGAGGCGCTTTCCTTGCGTCACGACAGGGACCACGACATTGCACTGAGGAGGAGCAAGAACATTTGCGCAAAATCGGGTGATCATGAAGGGGAAGGCCTCGCTGCTGCTCGTCTCGCCCAGCACGCGCTGTGGATTGGCGAGTTTAAACAGGCCAGTGCATGGGCCGAATGCACCCGGGAAAAGGCAGCACAGGCGAGAGTCGAACGGCTTTGTATCTGGGCCGCGCTGATGCAAGGTGAGGCTGCTCTGGGCGGACATGATCTTTCACGAGCCTATGAGCGACTGCACAATTCCCTCACCCGGGCCCGCACGGTCAACATGGTCGACCTCGAACTCCCGACACTCATCGCGATCGCGCGACTTGAGCTTGAGCGCGGCCAGCCGGTTGAAGCCAAAGCCCGGCTCGACGACGTTTGGCAGGCTGCCAAACGCGGCCCCTACCCCCTCCGTCAAGCCGATGCCTACAACGTGCTGGCGGAAATCGAGATTGTAGAAGGCGACAGGCCGTCCGCGATCGACGCCGCCACCGAGGCCAACCGGGCCGCTTGGTGCAACGGGCCGCCGTATGCGTATCACTGGGGGCTCGTCAGGGCGAAAGCGCATCTCGCCGCCCTCGGCGCGCCCGAGCCCGACATGCCGCCGTTCGATGAGAGCAAGTTCGAGCCGATGCCGGAGGTCGAGATCAATCCGAAGGATGAGTACTGGGTCGACCCGGACAAGTTGGAGTGACGGGCTTGCAACGAACACCAGCCTGTCCTTGCTGCTCTCTCCCCTCCCCCTTGTGGGGAGGGGTCGGGGGTGGGGGTCGAGGGAAGTGGCGCGGCATTGCCACAACTCCCCGACCCCCACCCCAACCCTCCCCCACAAGGGGGGAGGGAGTCGCAAGCTCATGTGCCCGAGATCACGCCTCAGATCATGTGCCCCCAAACTCCCCGGCCCGTGCATTCCGCGCCAGGCGGTCGAGCACGGCGTTGACCATGCCGGTTTCGGCCTTGTCGACGAAGGCATGGGCGACATCGACATATTCGGACACGATCACGCGCGCCGGGATGTCGGTGCGCTTCTCCAGTTCGTAAGCGCCGGCGCGCAGCACGGAGCGCAGGATCGCCTCGATGCGCTTGAGCGGCCAGGTGGCTTGGAGCGCCGCGTCGATGCGCGGGTCGAGATCGCGCTGCGCTTCGATTACGCCGGAGACGATATCGCGGAAGAACGCGGCCTCCGCCGGCAGATACTGCTCGCCCTCCACTTCACGGCCGAGCCAGTGGCTTTCGAACTGGGCGAGGATTTCGTTCAATCCAGCGCCGGCCATGTCCATCTGGTAGAGCGCCTGCACGGCCGCAAGCCGCGCCGCACCTCGGCGGTTGGCCTTGCGAGGGGCGATATCGTCGGGCTTCTTGGCGCTTGCCTTTGAATCGTTGCCCTGGTGGCCGCCGCCGGCCTGGCGGCCGCTTTTCTGGCGGCCGCGCTTCTGCTTGCCATCCTTCTGGCTGCCGCCTTTAGGGCCGCCGGATTTGGGCGCCCGCGTCATCGCAGTTTGCGCGGCGTTGCGAGGCCATGGTTGAGGCGCACGAGCGCCAGCGCGGCCCTGGCGGCGGTGCCACCTTTGTCGCCCTTGTCGAGCGCGGCGCGCACCTTGGCCTGCGCGGCGGTATCGACCGTGAGAATGCCGTTGCCGACCGGAATTTTGCGGCTGACGCCGATCTCCATCAGGGCGCGCGCGGATTCGCCGGCCACGATATCGTAATGGCTGGTCTCGCCGCGGATCACGCAACCGAGCGCGACGACGCCGTCATAGGTGATGTCTGATTTGGGATTCCTGGCGCCGCATGTAGCGTCGAGCGTGATCACAATCGCCTGGGGGATTTCCAACGCGCCCAGCACCGTGACGATGTCATAGGCGACGCTCACTGCGTCGAGCGCGCGCTTGGCGCCCTTGAGCAGCGTATCCGCGATATCTTCATAGTATCCGGACTCGACGATGAGAATGCGCGCGCCCGTAAGCGGCGCGTCATCCGCCTGTTTCCGTCTTCGCGGTTCGACCATCGTTGATCCCGTGGCGCAGCCTTTGCCTCGCCCCGCTTGCGGGGAGAGGTCGGAATTTGCGCGCTCTTCGCGCAAATTCCGGGTGAGGGGGCCTCTCCACAGGCTCTGAGTCGGAAGTCTG